>Ga0123356_10001547_pt1 | contig 25316 bp, 19 predicted proteins | sample TergutEmb28metaG_2_FD_92546 | JGI IMG/M metagenome (GOLD analysis project Ga0123356, IMG submission 92546) | Embiratermes neotenicus P3 segment gut microbial communities from Petit-Saut dam, French Guiana - Emb289 P3 | ecosystem: Host-associated > Arthropoda: Insects > Digestive system > Gut ...
GGCTTTGCCCCAGGCCGAAGCCTGGTTCGTCGCTCCACTTGCATGTGTTAGGCACGCCGCCAGCGTTCGTCCTGAGCCAGGATCAAACTCTCCGTGAAGAACTTCACAAAGAGTTGTCAGGAAAGTCCACCCGCGCGCTTGGCGAATCACGGGCTTTGCCGTGGCTCGCAGGCGGGTGAAAACCTGGGCCTCTCCCTGGTGGGATGAGGCCCTTGCATCCACGCCGCGCCGGCGGACCGGCGGTCGGGAGCTCGATGTACACGAGGAGCTCCGGGATGCAAGACGGGTCAATCTTGGCACCGTCGTCCCTCGGCCCACAGGGGACCGCGGTCGACGGCGTCGAACCTGGACACACACTCGGCCATATGGGTCAGGCCGAGGTGCGCATGCTGTTGAGTTTTCAAAGACCGCCGCACCTCCGCGGGAGGGGTGATCCCTCCCTGGATGCGCCCGGGCGCCGACGACCGGCTCCCGGCACAGGGCAGAAGAGTATAGCCAGTCCACAGCGGCGCTTCAATCCCCGCCGCCGTGGGCTGCCAAGGAACCCTTCGGCTCGCATCAAGGTAGCAGCATCGCCGCCGGGCGGCCCGAGAAACTCGCCGCGGCGCTTCGCTCACGCCGCCGGTGGTTTCCGCTAGCGCACCGTGACGCGGGCGAAACGGCGCTTGCCGAGTTGCAGCACGCGGCCGTCGACCGCCGCGACCGGAAGGTCGAGAGCATCGGCGGGCACGGGCTCGCCGTCGATCCGGACGCCACCCTGCGCGAGCGAGCGCCGCGCCTCCGAGGTCGACACGCCGAACGCCTGATGCAGCAGTTGCGGCAGGTGGACGCTGCCCTGGCCGTCGCCGTCCCACTCGACGTCCGGCATCTCCTCGGGGGCTTCGTGTCGAAGATGCACCCGATCGAACGCGGCCTCGGCATCGGCGCCGGCGCCGGCGCCGGCGTAGCGGTCGGCCAGCGCCCGCGCGAGCGCGCGCTTGGCGTCGCGCGGGCCCAGACCTGCCGGCGGCTCGCTCCCCAGCAACAGCGAATACCACTGCCCAAGCGCGGCATCCGGCAGCGACAGCGTCTTGCCGTAGATGTCGCCGGCGGGCTCGTTGACGCCGATGTAGTTGCCGACCGACTTGGACATCTTGTCCTTCCCATCGGTCCCGACGAGCAGCGGCACGGTCAGGATCACCTGACTCTCCTGCCCGTAGGCGCGCTGGATGTCCCGGCCCATCAGCAGGTTGAAGGTCTGGTCGGTGCCGCCGAGCTCCACATCGGCCTGAACGGCGACCGAGTCGTAGCCCTGCAGCAGCGGGTAGAGCAGCTCGAGCATCGAGACCGGCGAGCCCTCGGCCAGCCGTTTGGCGAAGTCCTCGCGCTCGATCACATGGGCGACGGTGGAACTGGACAGCAGCCGGAACAGCGCCGGCATGTCCATCATCAGCCAGTCGGCGTTGAAGCGCAGCTCGGTGAGCTCGGGATCGAGGACCTTGAAGGCCTGCTCCTTGTAGGTGGCGACGTTCGCCTCGATCTCCTCGTCGCTGAGCATCGGGCGCGTGCTCGAGCGGCCGCTGGGATCACCGACGCGCGTGGTGCCATCGCCGATGATCAGCACGGCGGTGTGCCCCAGTTCCTGAAATTCGCGCAGCTTCCCGAGCACCACCGTGTGGCCGAGGGTCAGATCGGGCGCGGTCGGATCGACCCCGAGCTTGGCGCGCAGCGGCCGGCCGAGCCCGAGCTTGCGGGCCAGCTCGCCCTGCGGAAGGCAGTCGACGGCGTTCCTCGAGAGCCAGGCGGCGGCCTGCGCGGGATCCGTTGACATCGAGCGCAATCCTAGGGATCCTCGCGTCCGCGGCGGCGACCCGGCGGACCAAGTCCGGTGCAAGATCTCACCCAGGCGTTAGACTCTCGCGCCGGGCAGGAGCCGCTTCTGTGACAGGAGTCGGACGCCTGCCGTGCCGCGCGCAGCGGCGTCGCCACCCCGGACCTCGCCCCGGGGGACGCTGCCCGGCCGACCGCTTCGATCGCATGAGCGTCGACGACCACACCCTGCCAGACGAACTCCAGGCCCCCGCGCCGGTCGTGTTCATCACGCCGCAGCGCCGCTTTCCGCTGCCGCGCCTCCCGCGCCGTCGCCCCCGCAAGCCGCGCCCGCGGCTGCGCAAACTGCGGCTGCTGGCGGTGCTGACGGCATTCGGCGTGCTGGCGTTGATCTCGGCCGTGTTCGGGATGCTGATGTCGGTCGCTTCGGACCTGCCCAAGCTCGAGAACAAGGCACAGTTCAGCGCAGCGGTCGACTCCTACCTGTATGACGACACCGGGCAGCCGATCGGCGCCTTGACTCCGCCGACGTCGACCAGCCAGCAGGCGATCGACAGCTGGCGTCAGATCTCCCCAAACATGGTCCACGCGATCGTCTCCGTCGAGGACAAGCGCTACTGGACCGACCCCGGGGTCGACATCCGCGGGTTACTGCGTGCCGCGCTCTCCGACCTCACCGGCGGTGCGACACAGGGCGCCTCGACGATCGCCGAGCAGTTCGTCAAGCAGTCGCTGGAAGAGCAGAACAACCGCACCATCCTCGAGAAGCTCCGTGAGGCGGGGCTCGCGTTCCAGCTCGTGCACCGCTGGAAGCGGACCCAGATCCTCACCGAGTACCTGAACACGATCTACTTCGGTAACGGCGGATACGGCATCGAGTCGGCCGCGCGGGTGTACTTCGGCAAGCAATATGGCTACAACCCGGCCGACCCCGCCGGCGAGTCGCCAAGCGCGTGTGGCGATCCGAACGTGCAGGACCCAACCCGCCGGCGCTGCGCGGCTATGCTGGACCCCGCCGAGGCGGCCCTGCTGGCGGGAATGGTCGCCAACCCGTCGGCGTTCGACCCGATCGATCACCCGGCGGCGGCGAAGGCACGGCGAGACCTGGTGCTGCAGGACATGCTCGGGCAGCACTACATCAGCGAGGTCCAGTACCAGAAGGCGGTCAACTCGCCGCTGCCGAAGCAGGCGGACCTGGTGCAGCCGCAGGAGCCTGGTGCGGCGCCGTACTTCACCAGCTGGGTAAGGCCGCAGATCGTCGGGGCGCTCGAGCGTGACGGCGTCCCCAGCAACGTCGCCGCATACGACGCGTACTACGGTGGCCTGAAGATCAAGCTGACGATCAACCTGCAGCTGCAGCAGGCGGCGCAGCAGGCGATCGACGCCGAGTTCCCGCCCGGCTCGGGCGGACCGACCGCGTCGCTGGTGGCGATCGACAACACAAACGGCGAGGTCCGGGCGATGGTCAGCGGCGACGGCGATTACCAGCACTCGCCGTTCAACCTCGCGACCCTCGGCTATCGGCAGCCCGGGTCCGCGTTCAAGCTGTTCACATTGGTCGCGGCGATCGAGAGCGGCGAATACGGGCCGGACTCGGTGATCGACTCGCAGCCGCTGGACATCCCGTTCCGCGACTCCGCCGGCCTCGAGCACTTCGTCGTCCGCAACTTCAACAACGCCTACAACGGCCCGACGACGCTTGCCGAAGCGACGGCCGTATCGGACAACAGCGTCTTCGCGCAGGTCGGGATGCACATCGGGACGCCGACGATCAAGCACGTCGCCGAGCAGATGGGGATCCGCTCGCCGATCTCCACCAACCCGGCGATGATCCTCGGCGGCCTCAACACGGGCGTCTCGGCGCTCGACATGGCGCACGCCTACGAGACGGAAGCGACAGGAGGCATCAAGGTCACCGACCCGATCCTCGGCGATATCGGCGGCGGGCCGATCGGGATCCACTCGATCAGCGGCTGCGCCGCCTGCAGGACCAGGAACATCGCCAACAGCGGTTCGTCGTTGACCGACACGAGGGTCATCCCGGCCGACGTCGCGGCGACCGTCCACGACCTCCTGCTCGGCCCCGTCAGCCCCGGTGGCACCGCGCCGATCGCCGCGATCCCCGGCGTCGCGGTCGCCGGCAAGACCGGCACCACCACCAACTATGAGGACGCCTGGTTCGTCGGCTGGACGCCGCAGCTGACGGTCGCCGTCTGGGTGGGATACCCGAACATCCCCAAGCCGATGCTGACCAACTACAACGGTCAGCCGGTCGAGGGCGGCACCTTCCCGGCGCTGATCTGGCACGACTTCATGGTCAACGCGCTGCAGATCCTCGCCAGCCAGGCGGCCGCCCACACCACCAGCACCACCACCACCGCCACCACGACGGGCGCCGGGAGCCTCGTGCCCGCGCAGTCGGCGACCGCCCCAACGGCGCCCGCGGCCACCGGGACCACTCCCCCAGCGGCGACCAACACGACCCCGGCCGCGACCAACACGGCCGCCACCAACACGGCGCCGGCGGCGACCAATGCGACCCCGACGACGCCCGCGCAGGGCGCGCAGACCCCCGCGACACAGAACCCGACCGCGCCGGTCCAGGGGACGCAGACTCCGGCAGGCCAGGGGCAGGGGAATACTCCGACGACCACTCCGGCGGCGCAGCCGGCGACGCCGACCCCGCCCGCCGCCCAGACGCCGGCGACTCCGCCGAGCGCGGCCGGTGCAGCCGGGAACGCCGGCAACAGCTCGGCCGGGTCCAGCAACGGATCGGCCGGCTCCAGCAGCGGTTCGCCCGGATCCAGCGGCGGCGCCGGCCTCGGCGGCGGCTGACCCGGCGGCACAGCTACTGACGCGGGGGCGCCGACAGGAAGCGACTCCCGGTCACCGTGAACCGCCACGGCAGCTCGATCGCCCTGGTGAGGCCAATCCGCCGCCCGACAGTGATCGGCGGATCGGACCAGCCCGGCGGCCGCGCCGAGATCTTGATCGGTCCCGCAGCAAGCGAGGAGCCGTTGAGGTCGAGCCAGATCCCGAGCGCCTGGGTCAGCTTCCCGGGACCGGAGCACAGATCCCTGACCCGGTCAGGGTCGAACCCGCGCCGGGCCGCCATTGCCTCGATCCCCGAAACCGGCTCGAGCGCCCGGATCAGGACCGCCGCGCCGACGCCCTCGGGCTCACAGACCGCGTTGAGCATCGCGTGGACCCCGTAGGAGCGATACACGTACGCCCGTCCGGGCGGGCCGAACAGCGTCTCGGTCCGGGGGGTGAGGCCGGCGAACGCGTGGCACGCCGGCTCCGAATCGTGGTAGGCCTCGGTCTCGACGATGATCCCGCTGCCGCCGTCGTACGTGACCACGCACCCGATCAGAGCCGGTGCGACGTCCAGCACCGGACGGTCGTAGAAGGCCGTCTTCACCGGCGCCCGGAGCGCGCCCGCTCGACCGTCTCGCGGGCATGGGCGATCTGGGTCCTCACCGAGCTCAGCGCCGTGCCCCCGCGTGAGATCTTCGATTCGAGCCAGGCACGGTCGCGCAGAAGGCCGTAGAAGCTCTCGCCGTCGAGTAGCGGCGAGGCGGCCCGAAGCTCGTCTTCGGTCATTTCGGACAGGGTGCGACCACTCGCGATCGCGACCCGCACCAACCCCGCGACGACGCCGTGGGCCTGGCGGAACGGGAGCCCGCGCCTGACCAGCAGGTCGGCGACGTCGGTGGCCGCGAGCAGCTCGTCGGCGCTGGCAGCGGCGAGCCGCTCGCGCTTGAAGGTGATCGTCTGCAGCATCCCGCGAGCGGCGACAAGCACCAGCTCGAGCGTGTCGGCCGCGTCGAACAGGTGCTCCTTGTCCTCCTGCATGTCCTTGTTGTAGGTCAGCGGCAGCCCGTGCAGGACGCCGTGCAGCGCGATCAGATGGCCGGAGATCCGCGGCGCCTTGGCGCGCAGCAGCTCGGCGGCGTCGGGGTTCTTCTTCTGCGGCATGATCGAGGACCCGGACGCCCACGCGTCCGACACCTCGCAGAAGCCGAACTCCTCGCTTGACCACAGCACGATCTCGGCGCCGAGGCGCGACAGATGGGTCGCGCAGGTCGCCGCCGCAGCCAGATAGTCGAGCACGAAGTCACGGTTGGAGACCGCGTCGATCGAGTTCTCCGCGACGCTCGAGAACCCCAGCTCGGCGGCGACCATCAGGCGGTCGGTGTCGAAGTTGACGCCGGCCAGCGCGCCCGCGCCCAGCGGCAGCGCCCCGGTTCCCTCCAGCAGCAGCTCGAAGCGCCGGCAGTCGCGCAACAGCATCCACACGTAGGCGAGCAGGTGGTGCCCGAGATAGACGGGCTGCGCGCGCTGCAGGTGGGTGTACCCCGGCATCGGCCAGTCGATGTGACGTTCGGCGAGGTCGATCAGCGTCTCGGCTAGCTCGACCGTGGCGGAGGCCGCGTCCAGCGCCGCCTCGCGCGTGAACATCGCCACGTCGGTGGCGACCTGATCGTTACGCGAGCGAGCGGTGTGCAGGCGTCCGCCGGCCTCGCCGGCGAGCTCGGTCACCCGCCGCTCGATCGCCATGTGGATGTCCTCGTCGCCGTCCTGGAACGGGAAGCGCCCGTCGCGCAGTTCACCCGCGACGGCCTCCAGCGCGTGCACCAGCGCGTCGCGGTCAGCGTCGGTGATGATCCCCCGGGCGGCGAGCATCGACGCGTGCGCGATCGACTGCTGGACGTCGAACGGCCACAACCGCCGGTCAAACGACAGCGAGTCGTTCAGCCGGCGGAACGCGTCGTCCTGGGGCTCCGCGAATCGCGACATCCGCCGCGCGATGCTAACGCCCTACGACGGAGGCTCGACCCCCGAGTAGTACGCGCACCAACGCAGCGCCGACACGGGCCACCTGTCCCTCGGTCATCTCCGGGAAGAACGGCAGCGCCACCGACCTCGCCGCGACGTCCTCGCAGACGGGAAATTCTCCCTCGCGGTGGCCGAAGGTCTCGCGGTAGTAGGACATCAGGTGAATCGCGGGGAAGTACGGCTTCGCCGGAACCCCGAGCGCGCCCAACGCGCGGATGACGTCGTCGCGGTCGGCCCTGCGGGGCAGCTGGACGACGAACACGAACCACCCGCGACGGGCGCCGCCGGCGTTCGGGCACGGCAGCGTCAGCCCCTCGTCGGGGCCCCGCCCGCCGAGCTGCGCCAGCTCGTCGCGATACCAGCCCGCGACTCGCTCGCGGCCGTCGAGCAGCTCGTCGAGCCGCTCGAGCTGCGCCAGCCCCAGCGCGCAGGCGATGTCCGTCAGCCGGTAGTTGAAGCCAAGGCGGTCGTGGTCGAGCCAGCCCATGTCGGGCGCCCTGCCCTGGTTGCGCTCGGAGTCCAGCCGCTCCTTCAGCTCGGCCGAGGCGCAGGTGACGACGCCGCCCTCGCCGGTCGTGATCTGCTTGTTGGGATAGAAACCGAACACCGCGGGATGGCCGCGGGCGCCGACGGGCCCGCCGTCGGCGTAGACGGACCCGAGCGCCTCGCAGGCATCCTCGACGATCGGCAGCCCCAGCCGCTCGAGCGCGACCATGTCGGCTGGGTAACCGAACACGTGCACCGGCAGCACCGCGGCCGTGCGGTCGTTGACGGCCGCGCCGGCCGCGCCCGGGTCGAGGTTCAGCGTCACCGGGTCGATGTCGGCGAACACCGGCCGCGCCCGCTCGTAGACGGCGACGTTGGCGCTGGCGACGAACGAGAACGGGGTCGTGATCACCTCGTCGCCGGCAGCCACACCGACCGCCCGCAGCGCCAGGTGCAGCCCGGCCGTGCCGGACGACACGGCGCTGGCAAACGGGGCCCCGACCGCAGCCGCGAACGCGCGCTCGAACTCGGGCAGCCGCGGTCCCAGCGACAGCGCGCCGGAGCGCAGCACCTCGAGCACGAGCTGCTCCTCGCGGGGACCGATGACCGGCCTGGCGAGCGGTATCGGCTCGTGGTCCGGCCCCGCTAGGCCGGACCACGAAGAATCGCCGTTCACGGCGTCGTGTGGGCCGCGTCGGCGCCGGTCCGCCGGCGGTCGAGCTGCCGCATGCCGGACTCGAGCGAGTCGACCAGCGCCTCCCACGAGGCCTCGATCACGTTCTCGGAGACCCCGATCGCGCCCCACTCGCCGACGCCGTCGGAGGAGTCGAGCAGAACTCGCGTGACCGAATCGGTCCCCTTCGAGCTGTCGAGGATCCGGACCTTGAAGTTGACCAGCTCGATCTCGGAGAGCTGCGGGTAGATCTCGACGAGCGCGGCCCGCAGGGCGCGGTCGAGCGCGTGGACCGGGCCGTTGCCCTCGGCTGTGCGGACGTAGCGCTCGCCGTCGGGGCCCGGCGGCGCCCAGATCTTGATCGTCGCCTCGGTCTCGACGCGACCGTCGGCGCGCTTCTCGACGATCGTCCGCCAGGACTCGAGCAGGAACAGCGGCTCGTAGTCGCCGGTCTCCTTGCGCAGCAGCAGCTCGAACGAGCCGTCGGCCGCCTCGTACTGGTAGCCGCGATGCTCGCGCTCCTTGACCTGCTCGAGCACGCGCACGGCGGCCGCGTCGTCGACCGTGATGCCCGCCCGGGTCGCGCCCGCGATCACCGTCCCCTTGCCCGACAGCTCCGAGACGAGCACCTCGCGGTCGTTGCCGACCACCTGCGGGTCGACGTGCTCGAACGTGCTGGGGTCGGCGTTGACGCCGGCCACGTGCATCCCGCCCTTGTGGGCGAACGCGTTGCGCCCGACGTACGGCTGGTCGGGGTCGGGGGTGAAGTTCACGAGCTCGTCGAAGAAGTGCGCCGCTGCGGTCAGCGAGCCGAGCTGCTCGGCGGTGACGCACTCGCGGCCGAGCTTCAGCTGCAGGTTCGGGATGATCGTCACCAGGTTGGCGTTGCCGCAGCGCTCGCCGTAGCCGTTCATCGTCCCCTGCACGTGTGTGGCGCCCGCGACGACCGCCGCCAACGAGTTGGCGACCCCGCAGCCGGCGTCGTCGTGACAGTGGATCCCGACCCTGACGCCGGTCGGTGCCAGTTCGGCGACGACCGCCGCCGTCGCCGCCGCGACCCCGTCGGGCAGGGTGCCGCCGTTGGTGTCGCAGATCGTCACGGTCTCCGCCCCGGCGTGAACGGCGGCGCGCAGGCACGCGAGCGCGTACTCGCGGTCGTCGGCGAACCCGTCGAAGAAGTGCTCGGCGTCGTAGACGACGCGCTTGCCGGCGCCGACCAGGAACGCGATCGAGTCGGCGATCATCCGCAGGTTCTCCTGGCGATCGACCTTGACGACCTTTTCGAGGTGCAGCGCCCAGGTCTTGCCGACCAGCGTGCAGACCGGCGCGAAGCAGTCCGCCAGCACCTGCAGGGCCGGATCTTCGTCGGCCCGCAGGCCGCGCCTGCGGGTCATCCCGAAGGCGGCGATCTCGGCGTGCTCGAAGCGCTCGCGTGAGAGCAGCTCGAACAGCTCGAGCTCCTTCGGGTTCGAGCTCGGGAAGCCGGCCTCGATCAGGTCGATCCCGAGCTGATCGAGCCGGTGCGCGACCCGCAGCTTCTCGTGCGCGGACAGCGACATCCCCTCGCCCTGCATCCCGTCGCGCAGGGTCGTGTCGTACAGCTCCACCCTGGTGCCATCAGCGGTCACGACGCCGTCCTAGGCCGAGCCGGCGACCGGCGCAGCGTCGGGCGCCGGCACCGAGACGACGTCGAGCCACTCGTGGTAGCGCGGGTCGCGCCCGTGCAGGGCGTCCTCGAACACCCGCTGGATCTCGGTCGTGACCGGACCCCGGCGGTGGTCTCCGACGGCGTGGTCGTCGATCTCGGTGACGGGGACGAGCTCGGCCGCGGTGCCGGTCACGAACACCTCGTCGGCGAGGTACAGCTCGGCCCGCGCGATGTCGCGCTCGACGAGCTCGATCCCGATGTCGCGGGCGATCTGCAGGATCGAGCGGCGGCTGATGCCGTCGAGGATTCCCGCCGTCTGCGGCGGCGTCAGCACCACCCCGCCCTTGACGACGAAGATGTTCTCGCCGGAGCCCTCGCAGACGAACCCGTGCTGGTCGAGCAGGATCGCCTCCTGGTAGCCGGCCTTGGTCGCCTCGATCTTGGCGAGGATGCTGTTCAGGTACTGGCCGGTGGCCTTCGCGTGCGGGATCAGCGAGTCGTGCGGGAGCCGGCGCCAGCTCGCGACCTTGGCCCGGATCCCGGACTCCTTCGAAGCCTCGCCGAGGTAGGCACCCCACGGCCACGCGGCGATCGTCACGTCGACCGGCGCCTCCAGCGGGAACAGCCCCATCGTCCCGTAGCCGCGGTACGCGAACGGGCGGATGTAGCACTCCCGGAGCCCGTTGGCGACGAGCAGCTGGTGAGTGGCAGCGCGGACCTCCTCCTTGGAGAAGGGGATCGGCATGTAGTAGAGCTCGGCCGAGTTGAACAGGCGGTCGATGTGGTCGGCGTGACGGAAGACCGCCGGTCCGAGCTCGGTCTCGTAGGCGCGGACGCCCTCGAACACCCCGGTTCCGTAGTGGAGCCCGTGGGTCAGTACGTGTACCTTCGCGTCCTCCCAGGCAACGAGCTCGCCGTTGTGCCAGATGAGGTCCGCTTGTTCCACGTGGTGCTCCTTGCTGATGGGGCGTTAGAGGTTCGAAAGGACTGCCTGAGTGGCCTCGCGCGTACCGGCGCTCCCTCCCAGGTCGCGCGTCCGCAGGCCATCCGCGAGCGCGCGGTCAACAGCCGATTCTATCGACGCCGCCTGGGCTTCCAGGCCGAGTCCGTGGCGGAGCATCAGCGCCGCCGATAGGAACATCGCCAGCGGATTGGCGGCGCCGGTGCCGGCGATGTCGGGCGCCGACCCGTGCACGGGCTCGAACAGGCCGGGTTTTCCGGGCTCGCCGAGCGACGCGCTCGGCAGCATTCCGATCGAGCCGGTCAGCGTCGCTGCCTCGTCGCTGAGGATGTCGCCGAACATGTTCTCGGTGACGATCACGTCGAACCTCGCGGGCGCCGAGACGAGCTGCATGGCGGCGTTGTCGACCAGCACGTGCTCGAGCTCGACGTCCGGGAATTCCCGCGTATGCAGCTCGCGCACGAGCTCGCGCCAGAAGCGGCTGGTCTCGAGCACGTTCGCCTTGTCGACGCTCGTCACCTTCCGGCGGGCGGCCCCGAACGCGACCCGGGCGATCCGCTCGACCTCCGCGCGCGTGTACAGACACAGATCGGAGGCGCTGTCCGGCGTGCGCGTCTTCTCGCCGAAATAGATCCCGCCGGTCAGCTCGCGGACCACCAGCAGGTCGGTGCCCTCGATGACCTCGCGCTTCAGCGGGCTCGCCTCATACAGCGCCGGCAGGGGCCGCACCGGGCGCAGGTTGGCGTACAGGCCGAGGCCCTTGCGCAGCCCCAGCAGGCCCTGCTCGGGCCGGGGCTTGGCCGGGTCGGTCGTGTCCCACTTGGGCCCGCCGACGGCCGCCAGCAGCACCGCGTCTGCGGCCCGGCACGCGGCCAGCACCTCGTCGGTCAGCGCCACGCCGTGGGAGTCGATCGAGGCGCCGCCGAACAGGTGCTGCTCGTACTCGAGCTCGGCGCCGACGGCGGCGAGCACCTCCAGCGTCGGCGCCATGATCTCCGGGCCGATCCCGTCGCCCGGCAGCAGCACGATTTTCGAGGCCATAGCCGCGGAGACGCTACCGGACCCGGATTTGCCCTGGGGGCCCGACGGTGGCGGCCACGTGGCCGCCACCGTCACTCCTGGCGCTCAGACTCGCGCTCGATCCGCGCCGCCATCTCGACGACGATCACCCCCGCGACCATCGCGCCGAGCTGGACCGGACCGTCCGGTGGGGTCAGAGGGTCGAGGCCGAACCGCCCCGCCGGGTCGCGGTTGGCCCAGAACGCCTCGGCGGTCGCGAGCACCGTGGACCGCGCATCGTCAGTCCCGATGTCGACCAGGTTCCGCGCGAGGATCCCCTTGAACAGCGACCCGTCCCCGTCGCCCTCGGAGCGCAGCGACCCATCGGGGGCGCAGCGGGCGATCCCGGTCGCCGCGATCCGCTCGGCGACCGCCCGCCGCCCGACCGCGAGCTCGGCCCCCAGCGCAACGCCGTAGTTGTACGAGAACTGGCGCTCGTCCGGCAGGCCATCGCCCTTTCGGTCGATCCCGTCGAGCACCTCCCCGGTCGCCGTGTCGATCAGCACCGCCTCCATGAAGTCGACGATCCGCGTCGCCCAGCGATCGTCGCCGAGCCGCGCCGCGAGGATCGCCGCCGGTCCGTTCGACGGGGTGTTCTTGTAGTACGGCTGCTGCACCCGCCATGGGATCCCGCCACCGTGCTGTTCGTTCCACCCGGCCCGGATCGCGTCCCACAGCCTCGTCGCCGCCCGGCGGCGGCCGGCGCGCAGCAGCGCCAGCGCCATCCAGCACATGTCGTCGTAGTAGTCGCGGCGCATCGTGCCGTGGTTCGCCAGCCACTGTCCGAACATCAGCGACCTGATCTGGCGGGCCCCGGCGACGCTCGGGGCGCGCTGCTGGGCGTCGACCAGCGCGTCCAGCAGCTGCGCCTGCCACCAGTAGCTGGCCGAAAACCGGTCATCGAGCGACGACGGTGGGGAGCGCAGCCGGCCGAGGCCCGGGAGCCCCCGCGGCCGCAGGTAGAGCTCGATCAGCGTCGAGTGAGCCTGCTCGGCGCGGACGTTCCAGTCGACGGTCGCGGTGGACACGCTGGCGGGACGGAGCCTCAGGTCCTCTCAGCCACCGGCTCGGGCTGCGCCAGCCGGTCGCCGCCGCCCCGCTCGGGCTCCGGCGCACGGCTCAGGTGCGACGGCCACCAGTTCCAGCGGCCGAGCAGGATCACGGTGGAGGGCACCAGCAGCGTCCTGACCAGGAACGTGTCCATCAGGATGCCGGCGGCCAACCCGAACCCGATCGCGCGCAGCTGGCTACCGCCCGAACCGCCGCCGCCGACGATCGCGAACACGGCGAAGGTCCCGCCGAGGATGATGCCTGCCGAGGTCACGGTCGAGCCGGTCCGGGAGATCGCCTTGACCACGGCCTCGCGCAGCGGCAGCGTCCTGGCCTCCTCGCGGATCCTCGTCATCACGAGGATGTTGTAGTCCTCGCCGAGCGCGAGCAGGAAGATGAACATCAGGAACGGCAGGATGAAGCTGATCCCGCCCTCGCCGCCGATGTCGATGAAGGCGATCGTCGCGATCCCCAGCGACGCCAGGTAGGAGAGGGCAACGCTGACGATCAGGTACAGCGGCGCGACCGCGCTGCGGAGCACCAGCGCCAGCAGGATCCCGATCGCGACGATCGCGATCGGCACGATCACCACGAGGTCGCGGTTGGCCGAACGGTTGATGTCATAGACGGCGGCGGCCTCGCCGGCGACGCCGGTGTCGACGGCGCCCGACGCGTCCCCGGCGGCCGTCAGGACCGTCCGGATATGCGGGGTCGCGTTCATCGCCGCGGTCGACGACTGGTTGCCGGCCGTGAGCGCGGCCTCGAACTGGATCACGCGCCCGTCGGCCGAGATGAACAGCGCGTTGTTGCGGTAGGCGTCGTAAACGCGACGGGAGACGGCAAGCCCCGCCGGCGGCGTCACCGGCAGGTGTTGAGGCGGTCCGGCCTTGGTGTAGAGGAGCGTGAGCTCGGCTGGCGTCAGCACCGTTCCGTTCGGGTTGAGCGGGCCGGCGAGCGTCCGGAACGCTCCCGAGCCGCGGAGCGACCTCTCGGCCGCGGCGATCCGCCCCGGTTGCTGCCACAGCGAGCTGCCGTAGGCGAGGACCAGGTTCGACGGGTTGCTGCTCGACTGCGGGTAGTGCCGGGCCAGGGCGGCGTTGCCGGCGGCGGCGTCCGAGCCCTTGGGCGGGTTGTTGTCGCCGCCGAAACCGCCCGCGGTGTACCCGAGCGCGCCGGCGGCGAGCCCAAGGAACACGAGCACGCCGAGGCCCACCGTCAGCGCCGGTCGCTGGACCACCCTGCTGGCCACCTTGCCCCAGACGCCCTCGCGCTGGACACCGGGCTCGATCTTCGACGGCCAGAACGCCCGCCTGCCCAGGATCGCGAGCATCGCCGGCAGCAGCGTCAGGCCCATCAGCAGCATCACCGCGACGCCGGTCGCGAGCGGCAGCCCGAGGTCGTGGTACAGGCCGAAAGTGGCGAGCAGCAGCGTCAGCAGCGCCAGGATCACGGTGCCGGCCGAGCCGGTGATCGATTCGCCGACCCGGACCAGCGCACGCTCGACCGCCTCTCGGGGTTCGCGGCCGTCGCGGAGCTCCTCGCGGACGCGGAACACGAGGAACAGGCCGTAGTCGGTGCCGGCGCCGATCAGCAGCACGATCAGCAGGATCTGGGTGATCGAGGAGATCTGCACCCCGGCTTGACCCAGACCGCCGATCACCCGCATCGAGATCAGCAGCGCCAGACCGCTCGGCAGCAGCGTCACGAGCGCCGCCAACGGCGACCGGAACACGATCAGCAGCAGCACGATCACGAACAGGAACGAGAACACCTCCACCTGGCCCTCAGCCCGGTTGGAGCTGGTTTGGTTGGCGACCAGCGTCGCGACCTGACCGGCCACGTGGAACCGGAGCCCGGGGGGCGCACCGGCGTGCGGGAAGGTGGCCTGCAGCCCATCGATGATCGGCTTGTCCTTGGTGATGTCGGCGCTGACGCTGACGTTCGCCCGCACCCGGATCTGCGCGGCCTGGCCATCGGCCGACAGGCCCAGCACCGTTGCCGACTGCACATGCGGGACGCGCGCCGCGAGCGTCGCCGCACGGGAGATCGCGGCCAGGTCGGCGGGCGTCAGCTGGCCGTCGTCGCGAACGGCGACGATCGGGATCGAGCTGACCCGGCCCGAGGCGCCGCCGCCGAGCAGCGGCGTCGCCAGGTTCGCGGCCTTGGTGCTCGGCGCCGTCTGCGACAGGAACGCACTGTTGTTGTCGTTGACCTCGCTCGACAGCGACGGGAACGCGGCGGTGGTCACGACCGCGGCGGCGAGCCAGAACGCGACGACCCCCCACCGGAAGCGCACGACGAAGCGAGCGAGTCGCTCGTAGGCGGCGTTCACCGAGATCCGTCGGGCGGACTGCTTGACGGCCACGAACCCAGGGTACGGGTCAGCCCGCACCGGCGTAAGTCCCCGCCGGGTGGAACCTGCGTCCGCCAGATGGTGGATCCGCGATCCGCCGCGCGGCTGACGTCTGCCGCGGGCCGCTACTCCACTGGACGACTCGCGACCATGTTCAGCCGCACGTAGTCCAGCAGCAGCGGCACCCCCGCCCGCTCCAGCACGGCGTCGAGGAAGCGCCCGTGCAGTTCCGGCGGCAGCCGATCCAGGTGCCGCACCAGGCAGACCGTCTGGACGAACGGACGCGGATCCTCGAGCAGCGTCGGGCGCGGCTCGAGCCAGGTCTCGACCTCGACGAACCCGGCCTCGCGCAGTCGCTCCGCGGTCGCCTCGGCGCCGGCGTAGTTCCACGGACCCTTCCAGCCCTCGAAGTACCGTGCGAACTCCCCGGTCGTCGCGACCTCGTCGGCCAGCACCCGGAAGGCGTCGATGTTGCCGGCACCGCCGCACTGGGCGACCAGCCGGCCGCCGGGTCTGAGCGTCTCGAACAACCGCCGGAACAGCAGCCCGTGATCGGAGATCCAGTGGAAGGTCGCGTTCGAGAAGATCGCGTCGACCGGTTCGGGCAGCGACAGCTCGGTCAGGTCCTGGCAGTAGGCGGTGACCCGGCCGCCGAGCGCCGCCCGCGTGTGCTCGACCATCGACGGCGCGACGTCGACCGCGTACACACGTCCGTCCGGCAGCATCTCGACCAGCAGCGCGGTGACCCTCCCGGACCCGCAGCCGGCGTCGAGCACGACCTCGTCGCCGCGCAGCCGCAGCCGTCCCAGCTGTTCGCGGGCCCACTCCTGCTGCGGCGCCGAGACCCGGTCGTAGGTCGCCGCGTCCCAGTCGCGCTCTGGGGTGCTCATCGCGACCCGCCCGCCCTGACGCCGACCAGGGTCGCCATGCTCCACGACTTGTAGACGCAGTCGACGTGGGCGAAGCCGGCCTCGCGAAGCCACCGCAGCTGCGTCTCGACGTCGGTCGAGCGGTCGTGGCGCCGGCGCTCGCGTGACAGCGCGATCTCGTCCTCGCTCGCGCCGAGCGCCCGGCAGTCGTCGGCCCAGCGCCGCTGGTAGACCGCCTCCAGCTCGGGCGTCGGTCCGGCGACCTGCTCGGCGTTGACGAACAGGCCGCCCGGGCGCAGCGCATCGTGGGCCATTTCGTAGACCTTTTTCTTGTCGGCGTCCGCCAGATGGTGGATCGCGAGCGCCGATACGACGGCGTCGAACGGTCCTCCCGGCAGGCCGTGCGCCATGTCGCCCAGGTGCTCGGCGACGACCCGATCGCCCAGCAGTTCGCGCGCCTCGGAGAGCATCTCCGCCGACCCGTCGAGCAGCTCGAACCTCGCCCCCGGGAACCCCGAGCTGACGTGGTCGCTCAGCAACCCGGTACCGGCACCGAGGTCGAGGACTCGGGCGATCGCGCCGTCACCCAGGAGCCGCAGCAAATCGATCACCGACCCATAGAAGTCGTCGTAACCGGGGACCACCCGCCGGCGCACGGCCGTGTACTCGTGCGCATACGCGGAGAACGCCCTCGACGCGGGCGGAATGCTCATCGCGCGGTCGTGACCGGACCCGGCCGCTCGCGGGCCGACTCGTACGAGGCGATCGCGTCGCCCTGGGCGAGCGTCAGGGCGATGTCGTCGAGCCCGCCGAGCAGGCGACGCTTGATCTCGGGGTCGATCTCGAACCTCGCCGTCCCGCCCGGCCACCGGACCTCCTGTGCCGCCAGGTCGACCTGCGCCTCGCCGGCCTGCGCGATCGACTCGCAGACCTGCGGCGGCAGCTGCACCGGCAGCAGCCCGATCTTGGTGGAGTTGGAGCGAAAGATGTCGGCGAAGCTCGGCGCGATGATCGCCTGGAAGCCGTAGTCCTCGAGCGCCCACGGGGCGTGCTCGCGGCTCGAGCCGCACCCGAAGTTGCGCCCCGCGACCAGGATAGGGTTCTTCGGCAGCTCCCATCCCGGCTCCTTGGCCCAGTCGTAGAACAGGAACTCGCCGAAGCCGGTCCGCTCGATCCGCTTGAGGAACTGCTTGGGGATGATCTGGTCGGTGTCGATGTCGTCCCGGTTCAGGACCGACACGCGGCCGGTGATCGTCTCTATTGCTCTCATGGGGTCAGCTCCAGTTGCGAATGTCGACGAAGTGGCCGGCGATCGCCGCCGCGGCGGCCATCTGGGGCGACACCAGGTGCGAGCGCGCGCCGCGCCCCTGGCGACCCTCGAAGTTCCGGTTCGAGGTCGAGGCGACCCGCTCCCCGGGAGCCGCGATGTCGGGGTTCATTCCCAGGCACATCGAACAGCCGGCTCCGCGCCAGTCAAAGCCGGCGGACCGGAAGACCTCGTCGAGGCCCTCCGCCTCGGCCTGGGCCTTGACCTGGGCCGACCCCGGGACGACCATCGCGTAGACGCCGTCGGCGACGCGGCGCCCGCCGACCACCTCGGCGGCGGCCCGCAGGTCGCCGATTCGCGAGTTCGTGCAGGAACCGATGAAGACACGGTCCAGCCGGATCTGCTCGATCGGCGTCCCAGCCGCCAGACCCATGTAGTCGAGCGCCCGCTCGTCCTGCTCGGACTCGGGCGCCGGCACCGAGTCGGTGACCTGCGCGACCATCCCGGGGTTGGTGCCCCAGGTCACCATCGGACTCAGCGCTGCCGCGTCGACGACCACCTCGCGGTCGAACTCGGCGCCATCCTCGGTGCGCAGGTCGCGCCAGTCGTCGGGCACCGCCGCGGGCGCGCCGGGACGCCCGATCACGTATTCGAAGGTCGTCTCGTCGGGGGCCACCATCCCGGCCCGTCCGCCGCCCTCGATCGTCATGTTGCAGACGGTCATCCGGCCCTCCATCGACAGCCGCTCGATCGCCGGCCCGGCGTACTCGACGACGTGGCCGACGGCGCCGTCGACGCCCATCTGGCCGATCGTCGCGAGGATCAGGTCCTTGGCGGTGACCCCGTAGCCGAGCGCACCCTGGTACCCGATCCGCATCGACTTCGGCTTGGCCTGGACCATGCACTGGGTCGCCAGCACGTGCTCGACCTCGCTCGTGCCGATCCCGAACGCAAGCGCGCCGAACGCCCCGTGGGTGGCGGTGTGCGAGTCCCCGCAGACGATCGTCATCCCCGGCTGCGTCACACCCAGCTCGGGGCCGATCACGTGCACGATCCCCTGGTGCTCGGAGCCGAGCGAGTACAGCGGGATCCCGAACTCGGCGCAGTTGCGCTCCAGCGTCTGCACCTGGATCCGCGACAGCTCGTCCTTGATCCGGGCCGCCACCGGCGTGCCGTCGGTCGGGACGTTGTGGTCGGCGGTGGCCAGCGTCCGGTCGGGCCGGCGGACGCCACGGCCGTTCATTCGCAGGCCATCGAACGCCTGCGGGCTCGTGACCTCGTGGACCAGGTGCAGGTCGATGTACAGAAGTCCGGGCGCGACCTCGTGGCGCTCCCAGATCTTGTCGAACAGGGACTTGGGCATCGCGTCAGTTCTAGCTCCTTCTCAGGCCGGCGCTCACGACCGCGAGCAGAACGGCATCGTCACTTCCGGGGTTTTCAAAATGGTGTGGCAGATCAGCGTCGAACGTGACGCAGTCGCCCGCCGCGAGCTCGTAGCGCTGGCCGTCGCAGGCCAGCACGAGCGAGCCCGACTCGACCAGCGCGGTCTCGCGGCTGCCCGGCTCGTGCATCGGCGGATCGCCGGGCCCGCCCGTCGTCGCGCCCGGCGCGAGCGTGTGCCGGCTCAGCTCGGCCCGCTGGCCGGGCAGCGGCGGGGTCAGGATCTCGTGGCTGTGTCCGCGGGCAGCAGGGCCGGCGCGGCGCTCGCCGCGGCGAACGATCGTGACCGCGCCGTCCTCGTCGAGGCGCAGCAGCTGCGACAGCCGCAGCTCCAGGCCCGCGGCGATCCTCGCCGCCACCTGCAGCGTCGGCGAGGTCTCGCCGCGCTCGACCTGCGAGAGCATCGGCGCGCTGACGCCGCTGCGCTCGGCCAGGTCGCGCAGCGACAGGTCCATCGCCTCGCGCAGCGCCCGCACCCGCGCTCCCAGCGCCTCGGTCTGTGTCACTGTCGTCGACACGGGCTGTACGTTATCACATACGCGTGTATGCCGTACTCTGCGGTCGTGCAGCAGCGTCCGGACATCCTCGTGCTCGGCGCCGGCGGCGTGCTCGGCGAGGCGTGGCTGACCGGCGTGCTGGCCGGGATCGAGGACGCCGCCGGCATCGACCTGCGGGGCTGCGAGTACTTCGTCGGCACGTCGGCCGGAGCGCTGGTCGCGGCGCGGCTGGCGGCAGGTGAGCGTCCCCGCCGCCCGCCCGAGGTCGCTGATCCGGGATCCGGTCTAGCGGGACCGGATCCCGGCGCACTCGTCGCCAAGGGTCGGCCTGGCGCCGGGCGGCCGCAGCTGTCGGTTGCGGCGGCGGCCCGGACGGCGCGCGCGCTCGCCGAGCGAGCCGCCACGGTCGCTGCCGAACGGACCGAGGCGATCGCCGCCTGGGGCGTGTCGGTGGCGCTGGACGTCGCGGCGCCGGCGATGCCCGCCGGCCTGGCGCTGGCGGCGCCGGGCGGAGCGCTCGCCCGGGCGGCGGCGCTGCGGGCGCTGCCGCGGCCCGCCGGCGAGTTCACCGAGCTTCGCGGTGAGCTGGGGCTGCTGGGCGCCCGCTTCGACGGCAGGCTGCGGGTCGTCGCGGTCGCCCGCGGCAGCGGCCGCCGGGTCGTGTTCGGGCGACCGCGGGCCCCGCACGCGTCGGTCGCCGAGGCCGTCGAGGCGTCATGCGCGATCCCGTGGCTCGTCGCCCCGGTCCAGGTCGGCGGCGTCGAGTATGTCGACGGGGGGATCTGGAGTCCGACCAACCTCGACGTCGCGCCCGCCAAGCGTCAGACGCAGGTGCTGTGCCTGAGCCCGACCGCCGGGCTGTTCGGCCCCAGCGGGATCGACCGCGGTCCGTTGTCCCCGGTCGCCAGGCGGGTGTCGCGGGGCATCACCCAACTGGAGGCCACCGCGCTGCGCGGGCGCCGGGCCGAGGTCGACCTCGTCGGTCCCGACGACGACGCCGCGGCCGCGATCGGCGGCGATCTGATGGACGCTGATCGCGCGCAGCGGGTGCTGCTGACGGGCTATCTCCAGGGGCTCCGCGAGCGCGAGGGGTGACTTTGGCGGCCACGTGGCCGCCAAAGTCGGGCCCCCAGGGCTGTCTCTGTAGGGCGAAGCCCTACGGGGCGCTGAGCGCGGGGGGCGCGGCGCGAGCCGCGGTCTCCGCGGCCTCGGCGCCGATGCCGCGCCGGCGGATCGCGTTCGACAGCGCCCGCACGTAGGCGCGCCCGGCCGCGTCGAGGATGTCCGTCGAGATCCCCTGGCCGGACCCTGTCGAGCCGTCGACCTCGAGCACGACCGAGGTTTCGCCGAGCGCGTCCGGGCCGCCGGTGACCGCCTCGACGCGGAATTCGCGGAGCTTGGCGTTGGCGCCGGCCGCCGCGTTGATCGCGTGGAAGATCGCGTCGATCGGCCCATCCCCGGTGAACGCCCCCTCGAGCTCCTCGCCCTCGGGGCTGCGGATCCCGACGCGCGCGTGCGGCGACCGCCGCGAGCTGGCCTCGACATCGAACCATTCAAGCGTGAAGCCGACCCCTGCGTCCTCACGAATCTCGTCGGTCAGCAGCGCCTCGAGGTCCATCGCCGTTACGTGCTTCTTCTTGTCGGCGATCTCCTTGAACCGCTTGAAGGCGACGTTCAGCGCCTGTCCGGTGACGTCGAACCCGAGCTCGGCCAGCGCCTGCTGGAGCGCGTGCCGGCCCGAGTGCTTGCCGAGCACGATCGAGTTCGCCTCCAGCCCGACGCTGCGGGCGTCCATGATTTCGTAGGTGGTCCGCTCCTTCAGCACGCCGTCCTGGTGGATGCCGGACTCGTGCGCGAACGCGTTGCGGCCGATGATCGCCTTGTTCGGCTGCACCGGATAGCCGGTCAGTCGCGAGACGATCCGCGAGGTCCGGGCGATCTCCTGGGTGACCGCCTCGGTGTACAGCCCGACGTCCTGCTGGCGGGTCGCCAGCAGCATCACGATCTCCTCGAGTGAGGCGTTCCCGGCCCGCTCGCCGATGCCGTTGATCGCGCACTCGACCTGCCGGGCGCCGGCCAACAGCCCGGCGAACGAGTTGGCGACCGCCAGCCCCAGATCGTCGTGGCAGTGGACGGACAGGACGACGTCGGCGAGCTCCGGCACCAGCTCGTACAGCCGCCCCAGATAGGCGGTGAACTCGTGCGGCATCGTGTAGCCGACGGTGTCGGGGATGTTGATCGTCGTCGCGCCCTCGTGGATCGCCGCCTGGCAGACCTCGGCGGTGAACTCCACGTCGGCCCGGGTCGCATCCATCGGCGAGAACTCGACGTCGTCGAGGTAGCCCTTGGCGTGGACGACCGCCGCCCGCGCCTGCCCCAGCACGTCATCTCGGGTGGTGCGCAACTGGTGCTCGATATGGATGTCCGACGTTGAGATGAACGTGTGGATCCGCGGCCGCGAGGCGTCCTTGACGGCGTTCCAGGCGGCGTCGATGTCGCCCACGTGGGTGCGGGCGAGGCCCGCGATCACGGGCCCGTCGACGGCCCGGGCGATCGTCTGCACCGCCTCGAAGTCTCCCGGGGAGGTGATCGGGAAGCCCGCCTCGATCACGTCGACGCCCAGCCGCGCCAGTTGCTGGGCGATCTCGAGCTTCTCCTGGGTGTTCAACGAGATGCCCGGCGACTGCTCGCCGTCGCGCAGCGTCGTGTCGAAGATCAGTACTCGGTTTGGATCGGCTTTAGTTGACATGTCACTCCTGTTGGTCTCGTCCTGCTTCTTCTCGTGCCTTGGTTCGCGGCTACATGCGGCCGCCCGCGCGCTATTCCCCCCGAGGGGGGAGGAGAAGAAGTCGCAGGTCGAGGCTGAGTGCCATCGGTGTCAGCTTACCGCCTGACGCGGGGCGCGTTACAGCGAGACCGTCCGCCCGGCGACGAACCCGTCGCTCGAGGCGATCTCCTCGACCACCTCGCGGGGCACCGGCACGTCGGTCGTGATCACCATCGCCGCCAGCGCGTCGCCGTTGTGACCCTCGGGCTGCCGGCCGACGATCGAGGAGACGATGTTGACGCCGTGTCGGCCAAACACCGTCCCGACCCGCCCCAGCATCCCCGGGACGTCGCGGTACCGGAACAGGGTGATGTGATCCTCGAGCTGAACCTGGAAGCGCTGCCCCCAGGCCTCCAGCAGGTGCGGCCGGTTGCGGTTCCCGATCACGGTCCCGACGACGCTCACCTGCTCGTCGCCGCTGGCGATCGTCACCCGCACCAGGTCGGTGTAGTCACGCGCCTCGCTCTGCTTGATCTCGACCTGCGCGATCCCGCGCTCGTCGGCGATCGCGGGCGCGTTGACCTCGTTGATCTCCTCCTCGGTGTGGCCCTGGAGGACGCCGAGCAGGACCTCGATCGCCAGCAGCCGCGTGTCGCGGTCGGCGATCCGGCCACGGAAGTCGGTCTGCACCCGGTCGATCGAGGACCAGTCGCCGAGCGCGACCGCGATCCGGCCGAGCGCTCGGCACAGGGGCATGAACGGCCCCAGGACCTTGAGGTCCTCGGCCGGGACCGCCGGGATGTTGACGGCGGTCGTGACCGACCCGCCGGTCAGCGCCGCGACGATCTGCTCGGCCGCCTGGAAGCCCGCGCGGTCGTTGGCCTCGGCCGTCGAGGCGCCGAGATGCGGCGTCACGATCACGTTCGGATAGCCGAACAGCGGGTGCTCGGTGATCGGCTCGGACTGGAACACATCGAGCGCCGCTCCTCCGACCTTGCCGCTGTCGATCGCCGCCTTCAGATCCTTGTCGACGACCAGCGGCCCACGGGCGACGTTGAGGACGCGGACCCCGTCCTTGCACTTCGCCAGCGCCTCGGCGTCGAGCCAGCCGGCGGTCTCGGAGGTCTTCGGCAGGTGCAGCGTCAGGAAGTCCGCGACGGCGTAGACGTCATCCGGGCTGTCGGCCTTCTCGACCCCGAGGTCGCGGTAGCGCTCGGCCGAGACGTAGGGGTCGTAGGCGACGATCCGCATGCCGAACGCCTTGGCGCGCTGGGCGACGAGCTGTCCGATCCGGCCGAAGCCGAGGATCCCGAGGGTCTTCTCGTACAGCTCGACGCCGGAGAACTTCGACCGCTCCCACTTGCCCGAGGTCAGCGAGGCGTGCGCCTGCGGGACGTTGCGGGCCAGCGCCAGCAGCAGCGCGATCGTGTGCTCGGCGGCGGTGATCACGTTTGACTGCGGCGCGTTGGCGACGACGATCCCGCGCTTGGTCGCCGTCGGCACGTCGACGTTGTCGACGCCGACGCCGGCGCGGCCGACGGCCCGTAGCCTGGTGGCGGCCTCGAGCAGCGGCGCGTCGAGCTTGGTCGCCGACCGGATCAGGATCCCGTCGAACTCGCCGAGGCGCTCGGTCAGCGTGTCGCGATCCCAGTCGAAGCCGAGCTCGACGTCGAAGTGCTCCTTCAGCAGGTCGATGCCGGAGGCGCCGACCTTCTCGGCGACCAGGACTCGCTGGCGGGTGTCGACCGGTGTCTGCACGGTGGCTGTCATCTCTGCTCCAGGATCCAGTCGATGCAGGCTGTCAGCGCCTGCACGTCGGAGGGTTCGGTGGCCGGGAACATCGCCACCCGAAGCTGGTTGCGGCCCAGCTTGCGGTACGGCTCGACGTCGACGATCCCGTTGGCCCGCAGGGTCGCCGCGATCTCGGCGGCGTCGATCTCGTCGTCGAAGTCGACGGTGCCGACAACCAGCGAGCGCTTCGCTGCCTCAGCGACGAACGGGGTCGCGTGCGGGTGCGCGTCGGCCCACCCGTACAGGTGCTCCGAGGAGGCGGTCGTCCGCGCGACCATCCCCTCCAGGCCGCCGTGCTCGAGCATCCAGTCGATCTGGTCGGCGAGCAGGAACAGGGTCGCGACCGCGGGCGTGTTGTAGGTCTGGTCCTTGACCGAGTTGTCGAGCGCCGTCGTCAGCGACAGGAACTCGGGGATCCACCTGGTGGCGCCGACGGTCGGGCGCTCGGCGTCGATCCGCGCGACGCGCTCGAGCGCCGCCGGGCTCATCAGCGCCAGCCACAGGCCGCCGTCGGAGGCGAACCCCTTCTGCGGGGCGAAGTAGTAGACGTCGGCGTCGGTGATCTGCACCGGCAGCCCCCCGGCTCCCGAGGTGGCGTCGATCAGGACGAGCGCGCCCTGATCGAGGCCGGCAGGGCGGACGACCGGGACCATCACACCGGTCGAGGTCTCGTTGTGCGCCCAGGTGATCACGTCGGCGCCGGGCTGGGCGGCTTGCGCGGGGTCAGGCGCGTCGCCGGCGGGAGCCTCGACGACGATCGGGTCCGCCAGGAACGGCGCGTCCTTCGTGCTGGCGGCGAACTTCGAGGAGAACTCGCCGTAGGCAAGCTGGAGCGCGCGCTCGCGGACGATGCCGGCGGTCGCGGCGTCCCAGAACGCGGTCGTGCCGCCGTTGCCGAGCACCACCTCGTAGCCGTCCGGCAGCGCGAACAGCTCCCGCAGGCCGGCGCGGACGCGCCCTACGAGTTGTTTGACCGGCTTCTGCCGGTGCGAGGTTCCCATCACCTTCGCGCCGTCGGCGGCCAGCTTCGGCAGCTGCTCGGCGCGGAGGCGCGACGGACCGGAACCGAACCGGCCGTCGGCGGGCTTCAGCTGTTGTGGGATCTCTAGCAGGGTCTGGGCCACGTCGGCTCCTCGGCTTGTCGGGGAAACATGGGGCGCCCAGGCGCGCGGCTAGAGGGTCTCCGTCGCTTCCCGGTGGTGAACCCACCTTCTCGCGCCAGTCACGACGGGCGTTTCGAAGGATACATATCTCGGGCGGAGCGGCGGCTGAGCCGCTACTCGTGGAAGGAGGTGTCGATCCAGTCCATCTGGGCGCGCAGCTCCTTGCCGACGACCTCGACCTGGTGGCCGGCCTGCTCCTCGCGCATCCGCTTGAAGTTCTCCTGGCCGGCCCGGTTCTCGGCGATCCACTCGCGGGCGAAGTCGCCGGACTGGATCTCGGACAGGATGTCCTTCATCGCCTGCCGGGTCGTCTCGGAGATGACCCTTCGCCCGCGCGTCAGATCGCCGTACTCGGCGGTGTTGGAGATCGAGTAGCGCATCCCGGCGATCCCCTTCTCGTACATCAGATCGACGATCAGCTTGAGCTCGTGCAGGCACTCGAAGTAGGCCATCTGGGGGTCATAGCCGGCGTCCACTAGCGTCTCGAAGCCGGCCCGCACGAGCTCGGTCAGGCCCCCACACAGGACCGCCTGCTCGCCGAACAGGTCGGTCTCGGTCTCCTCCTTGAAGGTCGTCTCGAACACACCCGCGCGGGTGCAACCGATCCCCTTGGCGTACGCGAGCGCCAGCGGCAGCGCCTGACC
>Ga0123356_10001548_pt1 | contig 25312 bp, 19 predicted proteins | sample TergutEmb28metaG_2_FD_92546 | JGI IMG/M metagenome (GOLD analysis project Ga0123356, IMG submission 92546) | Embiratermes neotenicus P3 segment gut microbial communities from Petit-Saut dam, French Guiana - Emb289 P3 | ecosystem: Host-associated > Arthropoda: Insects > Digestive system > Gut ...
AATTTTTAAACTTACCAGTAACATAGAAAGAATCGGCGACCATGCTGTTCACCTTGCGAAGGCTGCAAAAAAACTCGCGAAAAAAGGAGATTCGCCTTTTAAAGCGCAGGAACATCTTGAAAAAATGGCAGAGACAGGACAATTTATGATCCGTGCCGCCATAGCCGCTTTCCTGGCGCAGGATTCGCAAGCTGCACGTGATGCAGCCGCTATGGATAATATAATTGACGAAGAACATAAAACAATTACCGAAAATATTTTAAAACTTATGAAAAAAAATCCGGATCTGGTTAAAGGAGCGCTTCAGATACTTCATACTTCCAACCAGATTGAACGTCTTGGGGATCATATCACCAATATTTGCGAAGCTGTTATTTACATGATAGATGGTACGCATGAGGAGTTGAATGGGTAAAGCTGTAGTTCTTATTATCGAAGACGATTCTGCCATTCAGGAATTATTGTCTGTGTCTATGTCCAAAGAAGGCTGGAAACTTTTGCAGGCAAAAACCGGAGAAGACGGGTTAAAGATATTAAAGTCCAAAAAGGTTGACTGTATATTATTGGATGTCATGCTGCCGGGAATTGACGGATTAAAAGTACTAAAAAAAATAAAAGAAATTGAACAATGCAGAAATATTCCTGTGATTATGACCACGGCAAAAGGCGAAGAAGCTGATATTGTTACCGGGCTTGAATTAGGCGCCGATGATTATGTTGTAAAACCATACAGTCCCAAAGTGCTGATTGCAAGAATACGGGCAGGATTAAGACGGCAGGAAGAAGCAGGTTTACCATCTTCTGTTTCTGTTTGGCAGCAGGGAGATCTTAAACTTGACTCTGCCCGTCATGTTGCGTTTTACGGCGATAAACAGCTTGATCTTTTTGCCACAGAGTTTGCTCTTCTGAAACATTTTTTATCCAATCCTGATATTGTATTTTCCCGTAACCAGATTATTGCTGCAATACGCGGACCGGATTATCCCGTTACAGATCGTTCTGTTGATGTACAGATTCTGGGTTTACGGAAAAAACTTGGAGAAGCCGGAGAAATGATCGAGACTATCCGCGGAGTTGGTTACAGGTTTAGAATTTTGCAATGAACAATTAATAATGAACAATGAGCAATTAACAGTGAGCAATGAGTAATGACTAATGAAAAATGTATAATTAGTAATTAGTTAGAAATGGAGAGGGTGTGAAATTATTTAAAAGAAGTTTTCTTGTTTTAAGTTTTACAGCTGTTACCTTTTCTTTGTTGCTTGTAATGATTGTTTTTCTTTTTGGTTCGTCCAGGTTATTAATTGTTTTTTTATCTGTTTATTTAATTATTGTTCTGTTTGCGGTATATAAGTTCTCGTTATTTCTTTCCGCTTCTTTTGGCAGATTGGTAAAAATAGTACAGTTAGGTGTTTCATTGCTGCCGGATTCTGAAACAGTGGATTCAGGATCGATGGATTTTAGAAGGCTTGAAAAGGTTTTGCGGGCAATTATATTGGATGCAAATCAGCGTTTTCAGCAGGTTAAATCCGAAGGAAACCGTCTGGAAGCGATTCTTAATGGAATGTCCGAAGCGGTTTTTGCAATGGATGGTTTTCTTAAACTGCATTTGGTTAATCCAAAAGCCAGAGAACTTTTTAACCTTGGAAACCGCGATATTAAAACCATTTCTTTATTGGAAGCGACCCGTTCTACAGAGCTTGCAGAAATCGCCAAAAAGGCAATTTCTGACGGTGTGCCTCTGGAAACTGAATTAACTTTTCATACAGGTAATGAACAGCAATTCCTGGTATACGTTTCTCCCCTTCCGGTACTTGATAATATTAATACCGGATTTAACGCCGAATTTTACAGTGATAACAATGGTAACAGTAAAAATAAAGGTGCAGTTCTTGTTCTTCAGGAAATTACCCGGCTTGTAAAACTGGAAAGGATACGCAAAGACTTTGTCGCCAATGTGTCACACGAACTGCGTACTCCAATTCATCTTATTAAAGGGTTTACAGAAACTTTACTTGATGCTGTATCTGATATTGATAATGATTATAAAAAACAAATAATTCATTTTATTGATATCATCAATAAAAACGCATGTACAATGGAAAATCTAACAAACGATCTCTTAATACTTGCAGATCTGGAAAATACCGGTAATGTTACCCGCGAGATGGAAGAAATAAATATCGCTTCTCTTATTAATGAAGCTGTTTTTTCGCTGGAGTCACATGCAGAGAAAAAACAAATAGAAATTATTGTTGATTGCCAGGAAAAATTAAATGTTAAACTTTACGGCTCGTTAATTATCCAGGCATTAATAAATTTGATAGATAACGGCATAAAATATTCACCGCTTAAATCCAGACTTTGGGTTAAAGCATTAATTGAAAATGATATACTTGTATTTGAAGTTCGTGATAAGGGAATAGGGATTTCCGCTGAACATAAAGACAGATTGTTCGAAAGATTCTACCGTGTTGACCGCGCCAGAAGCCGCGATGGAACCGGTCTTGGACTTTCCATTGTCCGGCATATCGCTCTGTTGCACAAAGGAAATGCCGAAATGGAAAGTTATGCCGGAGAAGGATCAGTTTTTAGAATTAAAATCCCTGTTCCTCGTTGATTATTTCGAGTAATTCAACCAGAAAGATTAACGGCGAATAAGCCGGAATTATTCCCTGTATGCCGTCTTTTCCGTATGCCAGATTTGAAGGAATATAAAAACGATATATGCTGCCTTCACTCATCAGCATTAATCCTTCAGTCCAGCCGGCGATAACCAGTTCTAATGGAATATATGCGCCGTTTTCGTCAGAAGAATTGTCAAAGGGTTTTCCGTCTATAAAGGTTCCTTCATAATTTACCCTGACAATTGAATTGACTTTTGGTTTTTCACCTTCTGTTTCTTCGATGATTTCATATTGAAGGCCGCTGGCAGTAACTTGTACTCCCGGACGCTGACTGTTAGCTGTCATAAATTCCGCTTCAAGAAGGTAGTTGCTTTCTGCCGCTTTTTCCATAGCTCTGTGCAGCGCTGTTTCTACAATTTCCATTGCTTCATGTTCACTGAATAAAGGCTGTATAGAATCTTCTATTGACGATCTCATTCCTTCGGCAAAGGCGTTATAATCAAATTCAATGGGAGCTGTGCTGAGATTTGTACCGATTATCATGCCGAAAGCATAACTTACACGTGCTTTTTCTTCAGCCGTTTTATAATCTTCCTGAATAGCTCTTGCATATAATGCTGTTACAGCTAAAAATAAACAAAGAAAAATTGTTAGCTTTTTCATTGTTCTCCCCCATTGCTTGGATTTATTTCAAGAAGTTCTACCTCAAAAATTAAAGTTGCATAAGGAGGTATAATCGTTTCTCCCGACCACATATCAACATAACCGTCTTCGCCGTATGCAAGTTCTGAACCAATATAAAATTTGTATTTGCTGCCTACACTCATTAAAAGCAAACCTTCGTCCAGACCTGGAATTTCATCATAAAATCCAAATTCCTGCGGATAACCCATGGTATAGGAGCTTCCAAAGAATCTTTCGTCTCTGAACTTAGCTTCGTAGTGTACCAGTACTGTATCTTCTACCGTGGGTTTCGGTCCGCTTCTTTCTGTAATAATTTCGTACTGTAAGCCGCTGTTTGTCATATGTACACCGGGTTTTCTCGCATTTTCAGTCAAGAAGTCAATTTCTTCCTGTTTGGTTTCTGCATTTCTTTTTTCCATCAGGGAAATAGATGTAGCTCTAATTATTTCATGAGCTTCTTCAAGTGTAAAACGTGTTTTTGCCCCTTTTAAACCGTCTTTCATTCCCTTAAGAAATTCGTCAATATTGGGGATAATACCGTCCGCCGCCATGCTTTCAATCAGACTAATCCCGAAATCCATACCGATTGCATACGATGTGTTTTTATCCAAAACTTCTTTCCCGTCGGAAATACCGGAATTGCTGTCTTTACAGCCCAAAAAAGCCACCGCAGCTAAAACTGCTAAAATTATCCAAAGTTTATATTTCATTCTAGAATAATAACTTATATGACAGTTAGTGGCTAGTGCAAATTTTGATATTGAGCTCCAATTACTCAAAAAGTATTAAATACCCAACCTGCGAATAAATTTGCTTTTCCCACGGAAAAGACTTATATTATTTATAAACTGGTTATTGCTGGGTACAGTACTCTAACCGATAATTAACTATGTGAGGGATAGCTTATGGAAGATAGTGTAATGAAAAAAATCCTTATAGTTGATGATAATGAAGTCCATCTTGTAATTGCCGAAAATATACTAAAGGAAAAATACAAAATAAGTACTGCAAAATCCGGAAAGGATGCATTAGCTCTTTTATCTAAAGGTTATATCCCGAATCTGATTTTATTGGACATTTTAATGCCGGATATGGACGGATGGGAAACATTTAATAAAATAAAAGGTATAAGTCTTTTACGTAATGTTTCAATTATATTTTTAACATCACTGGACGGAGCAAGAGAAAAAATTTACGCATCCAGAATTGGAGCTGCCGATTTGATAACAAAGCCGTACAATGGTGATGAACTGAAAAAAAGGATAGACAATTTACTTGAAAGCCGTACTGGTTAATATTCATATTTTAATATTCGCCATTTTTTCTTAGAAAACAACTTTAATAATTCTTGTTTTTTATTAATTTCATAAGCATTATGTCTTTTACCCTAAAACTAAACATTTCCTATTGAACATACCCCAAATTCGTGCTAAAATCCTTCTATAATAACAATCCACCAAAAAGCAGAGGAATAAAATGTCAAACAAGAATTTTGTCACTATTGAAGGTAACACTGCGGCAGCGCACGTAGCGCATGCGCTTAGCGAAGTAATCGCGATTTATCCGATTACCCCATCCAGCCAAATGGGTGAACTCTCTGACGAGTTTTCTGCTCAGGGGCGTAAGAATATCTGGGGAGCAATTCCTGATGTCGTAGAACTGCAGTCCGAAGCAGGCGCGGCAGCGGCGGTACACGGAGCGCTTATGACAGGCGCAATGTCCACCACTTTTACAGCTTCACAGGGCTTATTACTTATGATTCCTACTATGTATAAGGTTGCAGGTGAACTCACACCAACAGTATTCCATATATCTGCGCGCGCTTTAGCAACTTCCAGCCTTTGTATTTTCGGTGATCATCAGGACGTTATGGCCTGCCGTCAGACTGGCTGGGCAATGCTGTCTTCGAATAATGTTCAGGAAGTAATGGATTTGGCTCTTATCGCTCATTCTTCAACATTGCGTTCACGCATTCCATTCCTTCATTTCTTTGACGGTTTCCGCACAAGTCATGAAATGCAAAAGGTCGAAGAAGCTTCCTACGACTTAATGCGCCAGATGGTTGATGACGATCTTATCGCACAGCACAGAGCGCGCGGTTTAACCCCGGAAAAACCCAGTATTCGCGGTACATCCCAAAATCCGGATACCTATTTCCAGGGACGTGAAGGCGTTAACAAGTACTACGAAGCAACTCCTATTATCGTTCAGGCAGAAATGGACAAGTATGCCAAATTGACAGGCAGAGCTTATAAACTTTTTGATTATTACGGCGCGTCCGATGCAGAAAAAGTAGTTATCATCATGGGTTCCGGCGCTGACACTGTCGAAGAAACAATCGACTATTTAAATGCCAAAGGCGAAAAAACCGGTATGGTAAAAGTTCGCTTGTACCGCCCCTTTGATGCAAAGGCATTTGTAAAAGCAATACCTGCTTCTGTAAAAGCAATTGCAGTTCTTGATCGCACAAAAGATCCGGGAGCTAACGGTGAACCTTTGTATCAGGATGTTCGTACAGCTATTGCAGAAATGCAGGCAGCCGGCGAGTTTAATACTAATCCGATCGTTCTTGGCGGACGTTACGGTCTTGGTTCAAAAGAATTCACCCCGACAATGGTAAGAGCGGTATTTGACAACCTTTCAGGTAAAAAGATCGCAAACTTTGTTGTTGGTATTAAAGATGATGTTCTTAACAAGAGTTTAGATTATGATCCTGAATTTGTTCTTGACGAAGAAGGCATGTACGAAGCATTGTTCTACGGTCTTGGCGCAGACGGCACTGTAGGCGCAAACAAGAACTCAATTAAGATCATCAGCGAAGCAAAACCCGAACTTAATGTACAGGCGTACTTCTCTTACGACTCAAAAAAATCAGGCGGTTTTACAGTTTCTCATCTTCGTTTCGGCAAGAACAAGATTCGCCGTCCGTACTTTATCAATTCGGCTGACTTCCTTGCTGTTCATAAGTTTTCTTACATGGAAATGTACAACATGCTTCCTCGTGTTAAAGAAGGCGGAACATTCCTTCTTAACAGCCCCTACAAAGCAGCGGATGTATGGAAAGAACTTCCTATAGAAGTACAGCAGAAAATTATCAATAAAAAATTAAGATTCTATGTTATCGACGGCGCAGAAATTGCACGCAGCACCGGAATGGGTAACCGTATTAACACAGTTATGCAGGCCGCATACTTTAAAATTTCCGGCATATTGCAGGAAGGCGAAGCTGTAAAACTGATGAAAGAGCATATCGAATCATCTTACGGAAAAAAAGGATCCGATGTTGTACAGAAAAACTATAATACTGTAGATGCTGCATTAAAAGCAGTAGAAGAAGTAAAATATCCTTCCAGCGCAGACGGCAGCAAGAAAATGAAAGTGCCTTTTGCCACAGCAAAGAACGATTCTCGCGGTGATTCGGACTGGATCATGGAAACACTTGGAGCAGTTTCGTTCCAGTTTGGTTCAGATCTGCCCGTCAGCAAAATCCCCGCAGACGGAACTTTCCCGACAGCGACATCGCAGTACGAAAAACGCTCAGTTGCAGAACGTGTTCCATTGTGGAATCCTGCTGCCTGTACGCAGTGCGGTATTTGTACAGTGGTATGTCCTCATGCATGTATGCGTATGAAGAATCTTACTAATGATCAGGCAGCAAAAGCGCCTAAAGGTTTCCAGACTGCCGAAGTTAAACCAAAAGCAGTGGACGGACAAAAAGCGACATTGGCTATTGCTTACGAAGATTGTTATGAATGCGGTGTTTGTTTCAGCGCTTGTCCGATGTGCAAAACCGACGGAAAAGAATCTACCGATGCTCTTGTTTATAAATCCTATGCTGATGATCCAACATTCCACGCAGAACAGGTTGCTGTTTGGGATTACTTCCTGAGCCTGCCTGAAACTCCGGCAGCGGGAGAACTTAGCAATCCTAAAGCGCTTGCTTACAAACGTCCGTTATTTGAATTCTCCGGCGCTTGCGGCGGATGCGGCGAAACACCTTATATCAAACTTATATCACAGCTATTTGGCGACAGAGCTCTTATCGGTAATGCCACAGGTTGTTCCTCAATCTACGGCGGTAACCTGCCTACAACACCTTATTGCCAAAACGCTCAGGGACGCGGACCTGTATGGTGTAACAGCTTGTTCGAAGATACCGCAGAATTCGCGATGGGTTTCAGGCTTACAAGCGACAAACTCGCCGAGCATGCCCGTGAAATGGCAGTCAAGGCAAAAGGCGAAGGCATTGCAACTGCAATCATTGACAAACTTCTAAACAACAATCAGGCAGACGATGCCGCTATCGAAGAACAGCGCAAAAATGTTGACGAGCTTAAAGCTGCGCTTGCAAAAGATAATAAGTCAACAGCGAAGTTACTGCTTTCACTTGCCGATCACTTTATTAAGAGATCTGTTTGGGGCTTCGGCGGCGACGGTTGGGCGTACGATATTGGCTTTGGTGGCTTAGATCACGTTATTGCTTCCGGCAAAAACGTTAATCTGCTTTGTATGGACACAGAAGTTTATTCCAACACTGGCGGACAGATGTCTAAAGCTACCCCTGTAGGCGCAATTGCAAAGTTTGCTTACGGCGGAAAACCAATCGTAAAGAAAGACCTTGGCGCAATCGCAATGAGCTACGGTTATGTTTATGTCGCAAAGATTTCATTGGGTGCGAACATGGCTCAGACTATCAAAGCTATCCGCGAAGCGGAATCCTATGACGGTCCTTCGCTCATCATTGCATATTCGCATTGTATCGCCCACGGTATCGATATGAGTAAGGGATTGGAACAGGGCAAGGCAGTAGTAACATCCGGCTTGTGGCCGCTGTACCGCTACGACCCAAGGCTTAAAGACCAGGGCAAAAACCCGTTCCAGCTTGACTCCAAGGATCCGACAACATCACTTGAAGATTTCATGTACAAAGAAAACCGCTTTAAGAGTCTTAAAGCCGCCAACCAGGCAGAAGCTGACAGGCTTCTTGCAATTGCAAAAGCGCAGGCTGAAAGGGTATGGAAAGAGTACAAGTATCTTTCGGAGAGACCGTTCTAACAGCGTGTAAACGACATTTCGCCTACGGCGAAACATCGCTTACACGCACGCTAAACGAAATTGCTGCGCAACTTCGTTTAGCGTAGCGGTTTACGGGGCTTTGGCCGCTTTTCAGCGGCGTCGCCCCTACATTCAGCCTTTCGGCTGAACGTCGTAAACCGCCATAGATGTGGTGCGTAAAAGCCCTCTGGTTGCCAGGGGGCTTTTTTTGATTTAATAATAATGGGGGTTTTATGTTTATAAAAGGATTTTCGTATGGGTTTGATGCCCGAGCCGGTGATTATAGAACTCCCGAAGCTGCAGCAAGTATGGAAAAATTAAAAAAAGCGGGAAATGAATGGATTTGTATATCGTTTATTGTCAGGCAGGAAAAGTTTTCATCTACAAGAATTAATTTTGATTATAGAAACACCGTAAAAGACAGGGATGTTGAGTTTGCAGTAAAAAAAGCGCATGAACTTGGATTAAAAGTTTGTTTAAAACCTGTTGTTAACTGTGAAGACGGGGTTTGGAGAGCGGAGATTAATTTTCCTGACGAAAATATGATGGGAAAAGATGTTTACTGGGATGAGTGGTTTGAGCATTACACTGCGTTTGTATGTCATTATGCTGAAATGGCTGAATACACAAATTGCGAAATGTTTTGTGTTGGCTGCGAAATGGTTTCGGCGGAAAGAAAAACCAGTCATTGGCGGAAATTAATTAAAAATGCAAGGAAACTTTACAAAGGTCCTGTCATTTACAATGCCAACTGGGGCAGCGAAGATAATGTTAAATGGTTTGATGCTGTTGATTATATCGGAACAAGCGCGTATTATCCGGTTGCAAAAAAAGGCGGCGAAACAGAAGAAAATATGTACAAAGCCTGGCAGCCTGTTAAGAAACGCGTAAAAGAATTAAGTGAAAAATGGGGCAAACAGGTTATTTTTATAGAAATTGGCTGCAGAAGCGCAGAGGGCTGCGCGGTGATGCCCTGGGATTTTACACACAAACATTTTCCCTGCAGCGAAGATGAACAGGCAAATTTTTATTTATCATGCCTTCGTACTTTTTTTGATGAACCCTGGTTTGCAGGCTTTTTCTGGTGGGAATGGAGCACAAAAATTTACAGCACTGCCAAAGCAAAAACAAATAAGAGCTTTAATATTCATGGTAAAAAGGCAGAAAAAGTCCTTAAAAAATGGTACTCAAAAGAGCGAAAGTGATAAACATATTTCCATTTTTGGGTTGACTAACTTGCTTTTTTTCTATAATATTAAAGAAATTGACCCGTTGGGTTAAATAATATTAATAATGTAATTATCCGCCTGATTAATTCAGCGGGAATTGCATATGGGAGTTTTTTTTATGAAAAACAAAAGACTTTTTGGGATTATCGCAGTTGCAGCGTTAGTCTTGGTTTCAATGGTATTGGTGTCCTGCGGACCCTCTATTTCCGGCACATTTTCCTATAATGACAGTGATAGATATACTCTCACTTTCAAAGGCAAGAATTTTTCTGGCAGATTGGGCGGAAGTGAAGTTACCGGTACTTTTACAGTTAAAGATAGTGTAATGACACTTAATATTGCCGGAAGAGATCCTATTATCTGGACTGTCGTTGATAAAGAAACACTTAAAGACGACGATGATGATACCTGGAGAAAGAAGAAATAATCTAAATTACTAATCGTTTTTTATGATTATGATTAACCCGGAAAACAGCCGCAAGGCAGCGTTTCCGGGTTTTTTTATTTCCTCCCCTCTGTTATCCGCAGGCTTTTTCACGCAGCTTTAATTAGTGTCTGTCTATAAATACAGAGCATTTTAGACAGACTACCTTAAAATTACTGATTAAAACCCGTTATGAGATATTTCCCCGGAATCGTTCCAATGTAATTTTTTCATTTTTTTACTCTTATCTATTAATAAAAATTCATTAAGTATACATAACCGCCTTTTTTTTCTTGCTATCTCTGCCTTTAATTTTTTATATTTGTTTTATCACAAAATCATTTGCAGATTGCCGGACATTGGAATTCCGGTAATTTATTTATGGAGGAATCTTATGAGTCTCAGGATTAAATTAACTTCGATCATTTTTATTATGATTTTGACGGTTATAGCTGTTTTATCAGTTATTACACTTATGCGATCCGGTAATTTACTGAGAAAAATTACATTTGAATATGCCGAAGAAATGGCAAGAGCCAATTCAAAAGAAATTCAACGGCGGATTGAAAGTTTTACCGGATACGCAAAATCACTTTCGCAGATATTTAACGATTATGAAAATACTGCAGAAAATACACGGCGGAATAATTTTAATGATTTTCTGCGAAGTACAATCCAGCAGAATGAACTTATTATAGGTATATGGACAGCCTGGCTTCCAAATACTATTGACAGACGTGATTCCGAACTGGGTCAGTATCAGGCTTTTTATACCCGCAGAAGAACCGGTGATGTAGAATATCTCAGCGATGGTTATGAAGGCTGGCAGGATTTCCTGGCGAACATGGACAATAAACCTGATATTGCTTCTCCTGTCTGGAGAGATATTTTTGGTCATGGAAATGTTCCTATTGTTTCTGTTATGTATCCGGTTATTAATTCCAGCGGCAGACCTGTAGGTCTTGTTGGTATTAATTATATCAGCAGTATGCAGGTTATTGTCGATGAAATTGTCAAAGAAGTATATGACGGCAAGGGAGTTGCCGGAGTTTATACAAATGACGGTGTTATTATCGCGCATTATGATAAAGATCGTATAAAAGATAATATTAAAACCAATGAAAAAGAAATAATTCTTTTTGGGGATATGCATAACCGTATTGTTCAATCAATTAAAAACGGCGGAGAAAACGGAAAATCTGTAGTCGTTACGCGTTATTCACAGATCAGGGATACAGAGTTGCATATGATTTTTGAACCGATATTTGTTGATGATATGGATACTCCCTGGAGTCTGCTTTTGGGTATTCCAATGAATGAAATAAATCAACCGGTTCAGGATATGATAAAGTTTGCAGTTATTTTTGCGGCGATAATACTTCTTATTGTCTCTGTAATCACATTTTTTGTGGCGCATAGTGTTGTTAAGCCGATTATCAGTGTAACAAATACTCTTAAGGATATATCCGAGGGTGAAGGGGATTTAACAAGGAGAATTGAAAGTAATTCCAGAGATGAGGTAGGCGCTCTTTCCCGCTACTTTAATAATACTCTGGAAAAAATTAAAAACCTTGTTATTAATATAAAATCTGAGGCTGCAATGTTATCGGATATTGGGCAGGCTCTTTCCAGTAATATGACCGAAACTGCCGCTGCTGTTAACGAAATAACATCTAACATTAAAAGCATTAAGGGACGTATAATTAATCAAAGCGCCAGTGTTACTCAGACAAATGCAACTATGGAGCAGGTTACCGTAAATATCCATAAGCTCAATGAACATGTAGAAAGTCAAAGTTTACATATAACCCAGGCATCGGCGGCTATTGAACAAATGGTAGCTAATGTTCACTCAGTAACCGATACGCTTATCAAAAACGCAAATAATGTAAAGAATCTCAACGAGGCTTCCGAAGTAGGGCGGTATGGGTTACAGACTGTAGCTGCCGATATCCAGGAAATTGTCCGTGAATCGGAAGGCTTATTGGAAATTAACTCGGTAATGGATAATATAGCAAGTCAAACCAATCTGTTATCAATGAATGCGGCAATTGAAGCGGCTCATGCCGGAGAAGCTGGCAAAGGATTTGCCGTAGTTGCGGATGAAATCCGCAAGCTGGCGGAAAGTTCAGGTGAACAGTCAAAAACTATCGGTAATGTATTAAAGAAAATTAAAGAATCTATCGACAGTATTACGCGTAAAACTGAAAATGTAATTAATAAATTCGGCGCTATTGATTCCAGCATCAGGACTGTTGCGGAGCAGGAAGGAAGTATCCGAAATGCCATGGAAGAACAGGAAACCGGCAGTAAACAGATATTGGAAGGTGTCAGTCAGGTAAACGAAATTACGCTTCAGGTAAAAACCGGTTCCCATGAAATGCTTGGCGGGGCAAAAGAGGTAATTAATGAAAGCGCCCGGCTTGAAAAACTTACTCAGGAAATTACCATGGGCATGAACGAAATGGCTTCCGGAGCGGAGCAAATTAACATAGCTGTAAACCATGTAAATGACATTTCCAGCCAAAACCGCGAACGTATAGAAGCCCTTATAAAAGAAGTTTCCCGGTTCAAGGTCTCTTAGTATTGAATAATAATGGATTTATTCGATAATTTTCCGCATAAACGCCAAATACGCAAAGGACGCCAGGAAATGGTTCAATGTTTTTTCTTAAAAACTACAAATATCTGATTTATTTTTTTATATTCAAAAACCTGATTTTATAGTATAATTCTGTCTTGTAGACGATTTAGTGAAACAAAAGCTCATTAATTAATCGGAGAATATAGATTCAATGAAGACAGTTTTTATTGTGGATGACAGTGATACAAACCTTTCTATGGCAGAAGCAGCGCTGGAAAAGCATTACCGGATAATGACAATGCCGTCCGCAGAAAAAATGTTCATGCTTTTGGATAAAGTTATTCCCGATCTCATATTACTGGACATAGAAATGCCTGTTATGGACGGGTTCGAAGCTCTTGGATTGCTGAAATCCAGTATTATATGGTCGAGCATACCTGTCGTATTTTTAACAGGCCGTACCGATCCAACTGTAGAAGTGCATGGGTTCGAAATGGGCGCAGTAGATTTTGTTACAAAACCTTTTTCTGTGCCGGTTCTTCTTAACCGGATAAAAACCCATCTTGATATTGATGATATTATCCGGGAGCGTACTGCTCAGCTTAACAAGCTGCAAAACAGCATCATATCCGTTCTTGCGAACATTGTAGAAAACCGCGATAAGGGTACAGGCGGTCATATTGAGCGTACATCTGCATACATAAAGATTCTGATTAACGAAATGAAAAAGCGTAAGGTGTATATTAAAGAGATAAGCGAATGGGATACTGAAAGAATTATTTCTTCAGCGCGTATGCATGACCTTGGAAAAATATCTATTACCGATATAATCGTAAACAAACCCGGCAAACTGACTGACGATGAATATACGATTATGAAAACTCACGCAACAGAAGGGGAGCGTATAATCGATGAAATTGTTGCGAGAACCGGTGAAGGTGAGTTTTTACGGAATGCCAGGTTATTTGCCGGATATCATCATGAACGCTGGGACGGGAATGGGTATCCGCATGGATTAAAGGGAGAAGAAATTCCGTTACAGGGCCGTATAATGGCAATTGTAGATGTATATGACGCGCTTGTTTCCGAGCGTTCTTATAAAGAAGCGTTAACTGATGATGAAGCTGTACAAATTATTATGCAAAACGCGGGTTCTCATTATGACCCCTTAATCGCAGAAGTTTTTTACGAATCCCGGGATTTGTTCAGAGCGGTCAGGCTGGAGTTGTAATGTTTTTCAGGAAAAAATCCAGATCATTGGAAAAACAGACCCGTTTATTGGATTCAGTAAACACCGCCGCGACAATATTAATGTCGAGCAACGATAATGTATCCTTTGAAACCACATTACTAAAAAGTTTTGAATTATTGGGACGCTGTCTGGATGTTGATCGCGTTCATATCTGGTGTAACGAAACGATAGATGATGAAAAGCATTTTGTTCTCCGGTATGAATGGCTGAGCGATTATGGTAAAAACTGCAAAAAAATTCCATTAGGTCTGCATTTTCCCTACAGCATGAAAAAAGAATGGGATAAATTGTTTTTATCAGGAAGAAGTATTAACGCGCCGTTATCTGAATTACCGGAAGAAGACAGGGAGTTTTTTGGATATTACGAAATGAAGTCCATAATTATTATTCCGATATTTTTACATGGTGATTTTTGGGGTCTTTTCAGCCTTGACGATTGCCGCTGCGAACGCACTTTTTCGCCGGAAGAGGTCAGTATTTTAACTTCCGCAGGATTGATGATGAGTTTTGCAGTTAACCGCAACAGCCAGATTGTTAAAATGCGTGAAGCTGACGAGCGGACTCAGATAATGATCGATGCTGCTCCTTTATGCGCCATTTTTTGGGATAAAAATCTTGGACTTATTGATTGTAATGAAGAAGCGGTAAAGATGTTTGACATGATTGACAAACAGGAGTTTATAAGCAATTTTGTCCAATTATCGCCAAAATATCAGCCTGACGGAACATCATCATCAGAAAAAGGCACAGCTCTTGTCGGAAAAGCCTTGGAAGAAGGTTACAGCCGCTTTGAGTGGATGCATCAAAAGCTGAATGGTGAATTAATCCCTGCGGAAATAACCTGTGTCCGGGTTATACACAGAGGTGAATTTACCGTTATCGAATATATCCGGGACTTACGTGAACAGAAGGCTATGATTGCCGAAATGCGCAAGGCGGAAATTGCCGAAGAAAGCAGTAAGGCTAAAAGTGATTTTCTTGCAAAGATGAGCCACGAAATCCGTACTCCGATGAACGCAATTTTAGGTATTACAGAGATTCAACTTCAGGATGATCTGCTTCCTCAGAATACAAAAGATGCCCTTGAAAGAATTTATAGTTCTGCCGATCTGCTCCTTGGTATTATCAATGATATACTTGACCTTTCTAAAATAGAAGCCGGTAAACTGGAATTGGTTCCGATAAGATATGATATTGCAAGCCTTATTCATGATACTGTTCAGCTGAATATAATGCGTTATGAAAGCAAACCTATAGAGTTTAAACTGAATGTTGATGAAAATATTCCTGTTATGCTTATTGGCGATGAACTGCGGATTAAGCAAATTTTAAATAATTTGCTCTCCAATGCATTCAAATATACCCAGGAAGGAATGGTAACCCTGTCTATTTCTTCGCAATCGGAAATTATAAATGACCATACTGACGTAACGCTTATATTCAGCGTCATCGATACCGGACAGGGAATGACATCTGAAGAGGTTAAAAAATTAGGCACAGTATATTCCCGGTTTAACACAGAAGCGAACCGCAAAACAGAAGGTACAGGCCTTGGCATGAATATTACGCGTAACCTTCTGCAATTGATGAACGGAAGTATTAACATAGACAGTATTCCCGGCATGGGATCGACATTTACAGTTTATTTACCGCAAAAATGTTATGACACCGATCCAATTGGCAGGGAAATGGCAGAAAATTTAATGCAGCTTAATCTGGCGAGCGCGTTAAAAATAAAGACAGTGCAGATAAACCGGGAATACATGCCTTACGGCCGTGTTTTGGTTGTGGATGACGTAGAAACAAACTTGTATGTTGCCAACGGATTAATGGCGCCTTATGGTTTATCGATAGATACTGCAATGAGCGGGTTTGACGCCATAGATAAGATCAGACAAGGCGCTGTTTATGATATTATCTTTATGGATCATATGATGCCGAAAATGGACGGCATTGAAGCTACGAAAATTATCCGTAACCTTGGTTATTCTAACCCTGTTGTCGCATTAACAGCCAATGCTCTTTCCGGGCAGGCGGAAATGTTTCTGAAAAGCGGTTTTAATGAATTTATTTCCAAGCCAATTGATATCCGGCATTTAAACTTAATGCTGAACAAACTGATACGCGATAAATATCCGCCCGATGTTGTTGAAGCGGCGCGCAAGCAAAAAGAACAATTCCATGACAAGCTGCATCAAACATCGATAGATTCGCAATTGGCAGAATTTTTTATCCGTGATGTTAAAAAAGCTGCAGTTATACTGGAGTCGATATATATTAACAAGTGCAAAAAAGCAGATGATATTTCTATGCTTATCATTAATGTTCACGCAATGAAAAGCGCGCTTGCAAATGTGGGGGAAGATGATCTTTCCGTTAAAGCGTCAAAACTGGAACAAGCCGGGCGCAGCAGGGATATTAAGCTGATTCAGTCCGAACTTCCCAAGTTTTTGGAATCGTTGTATGATGTAATTTTTAAATTTGAAGCAAAAGAAGAAAAAGAAAGAGAATCTAAAGTCAGCGAAAAAGGCGATAATGCTTTTCTTAAAGAAAAACTGCTGGAAATTAAAGCAGCATGCGGCATATATAACAGAAAAGCAGCCAAGGATATACTTGCGGAAATAAAAGAAAAGACCTGGCCGTCTGAGACCGAAGAACTATTAAGTAAAATTGCCGGGTTTATGCTGCATAGTGAATTTGACGAAGTTATAAAAAATATTAATGAACATATCAGGATAATTTAGTATTAATTACCGACAGAATGTATCTGTCCATTAATACGCTTTCAAGAGCCGCAACAGGAGAACGCAATAATGCGTCGTATTCTGCAGTAAGTGCTAGGCAGGCTTCTACAGCTTCAAAATTATAACGGCTGGCGGCAGCGGCATAATCGTCTTTTGTCCTGGACGAAGACAATCCTATTTTTTTAAGTTCAAAACTGTTATTTGCATTACCGGATTCCATAAGTGTAAGATAGTCATGAAGTTTTCTGTAACACCAGGTAAGACCGGCCAGAATACCAGGAACGCTTTGTTTTGCGGTTGACATTATTGCCATGGATTCAAGAGCTTTGGAAAGGTCTCCGTTAGCGATACGGGTAAAAAGCGTAAAAGCAGATTCCTCCCTGTTATGAGAAAGCCACTCCTCCACACAAAGAGACATATTATCAGTTTTTCCTTTTGAATCATTTGATAGAAAATGTATAAGACGTGAACATTCTCTTTTTAAAGCTTCGGTATTATTTTCTACCATTTCCAATATTGTAGCTATGGAGTCTTTATCAATATCATAACCTTCATTTTTAAAATATTGTTTGAGCCATTCATTTTTTTCTCTTTCGAACATTTCATAAAAAACCTGACAGTTTTTTTTGGGAACGCCTGCCTGCTGGAAAGTATCCTCAAAACCTGCGGCAAGCCGGTTTTCGTCAGAAAGCAGAATCAGGACAGTGTTATTATCCATCTCTTTAATGCAGGAAGCCAGGAGTTCTATCTCGTCCTTTTTTTTAATCAGTTCGGCGTTTTTTAGTATAATAATTCTGGCTTCTGCAAAAAGGCTGCTGTTTAAAAGAGTATCGGTTATATCGCTAATGGGAGTTTCTCCGGAATAAAAAGCTGAAACTTCAGCGTTTTTATATTTATCTTTTACAGAGTTAACCGCTTCCTGTTTTTTTCCAAGTTCGGGGCCAAGAAAAATATACGCATTAACAGACGAGGAGTTCAATTTTCCTGCCATGTTAATAATTACGCATAATCGTAAATAACCGTCCCAGTATTTTTACATCCTGGCTGTATATTGGTTTGTAGGACGGGTTTTCCGCCTGTAATCTAATCCTTGTGCTTTCTTTGTAAAATCGTTTCAGCGTAACTGCATCGTCTATAACTGCTACGGCTATTTCTCCGTTACGTACTGTATTTTGCTTTTCTATGATTGCTGTATCGCCTTCCAGTATGCCGATGCCTGACATGGAGTCGCCTTTAACCTTAAGCGCAAAATATTTTCTGTTTTTCTTAAACATGGGACGGTGCATAACAACATTGCCGTCAAAATTTTCTTCCGCAAGAAGCGGTATTCCTGCGGCAACGCTGCCAAGAAGCGGGATTTCAATTAAGTCCGGAGAGTCTCCAGGCCTTGTATGGATAAGCCCCATTGTTCTGGGTCTTTTGTCAGCCTGTTTAAGGTGTCCCTTTTTCCGCAGAGCTGTAATATGATCATGCGCTCCTTTAACTGAAATTGAAAAATGGTCTGCAACTTCCCTTATTGTCGGAGGATACGAATTTTTCCTGATATAATCAGCGATAAAGGAGAGTACTTGTTTTTGCCGGTTTGTCAACTCTTTCATAACTATTCCTTATTACCTGTATTTGTTGGTGTAATATTATATTTTCTCAGTTTTGCATGAAGGTTACTCGGATATGTTCCGATTGCCTCAGCCGTCCTTGATATTATACCATTATTTTTAAAAAGTTGGTACTCTAAATAAAATTTTTCGAAACCGTCTCTGGCTTCATTAAAATTATATTCCAAAAGATCTGAGGGTAGCGCTGCCTGCAGCCTGATTTGTCCGGAATTTTCAGTATTTTTTGCCTTTTTGTTAAGCAATTTCTGCAATTCTTCGCTGTTTATGATGTTTCCCTGATGCATTACCGCTATTCGTTCCGCAAGATTTTTAAGTTCCCTTACATTTCCTGGCCAGTCATGGGAGCTTAAAAGCTCCAATGCATCGGTTTCCAGCGTTAGTTCTTTTTTTAGCATCCTAAGAAAATGACAAAGCAATAGCGGGATATCTTCAGGGCGTTTGCGCAGAGGAGGCGCATGGATTGGAATTACATTCAGCCTGAAATAAAGGTCCTGCCTGAACCGTCCTTCTATACATGCTTTTTCCAAATCCTGATTAGTTGCCGCAATAATACGCACATCAGTTTCTATTGTTTTTTCACCGCCGACACGTTCTATCTTTTGTTCCTGAATTACCCGCAGTACCTTTGACTGCGCAGAAAGACTCATGTCGCCGATTTCATCCAGAAACAGGGTTCCCCCATGCGCTAATTCAAACCGTCCCTTGCGTGTAGATATTGCGTCTGTAAAAGCGCCTTTTTCATGACCGAAAAGTTCGCTTTCTATAAGGGTTTCCGGAATAGCTGCGCAATTAACATCAATAAAGGGGTTGTCTGCCCGCGTTGAACAAAAATGGATTGCTCTTGCTATAACTTCTTTTCCGGTGCCGTTCTCGCCGGTAATTAAAATACGTGCGTCGCTTTCAGCAGCCTGTTTTACTGTCTCCCGGATATTACTGATAAAGGGGCTTGTTCCGATAATATCTTCGCTTGCGAAATTACTGAATTTTTTTAAGGTTTTATTTTCTTCGCGCAGTTTTCCGATTGCAAGCGCATTTCTGCAGACTGTAAGCACTTTGTCAAGTGATAATGGTTTTTCCAGAAAATCAAAAACGCCAAGTTTAACAGCGCGTACTGCCATATCAATATTTGCATGTCCGGAAATCATTACAATTTCTATTGCAGGCCATTCCCTGCGTATTTTTTCCAGCGCTTCAATTCCGCCGAGTTTTGGCAAAAGAACATCCAGGAAAATTAAATTAATATTTTCCCGTTTTAATATTTCTATGCCTGCCAATGCATCTTCTGATACATAAACTTTGTATTTTTCATCTTCAAGAATGGATGCAAGAGCATGCCTTACGCCGGGTTCGTCGTCTATTATAAGTATGTTTGTCTGACTATTTAATTTTTGCGGCTTTTCCTGGTTTGCCATTATCTATCCTGTTAAATTAAGTCGTCGGGTACCGGCAGATCTATAAAAAATGTTGTTCCCATGCCGGGCGCTGAATCAAACCAAATTACCCCGTCATGATCGTTTACAATCCGTTCAACTATCGGAAGCCCCAACCCTGTACCCGATTTTTTAGTTGTAAAATATGGAGTAAAAATAAGCTGGTTTTCTTCTACGCTGATTCCTTTACCTGAATCTTTAATACTTATTCTACAATAACAAACTTCCCGTTTTTTAACAATATCTGTGCGTATCTCTATTATACCTGTTCCGTTCATTGAATCTATTGCGTTAACTACAAGATTTGTAAGGATTTGTGAAAGTCTGTGTTTGTCGATTTTTACCTGTGTGTCGGATTGTACATATTCTATATTAAATTTTACATCCGGGTATGAGCTTGAATATGAATTGATTACTTCTTCTACAGGTTCCTGCAAGTTTGTTGTTGAGTTGGATAATTCATTTGGTTTTGATAATGTCCTGAATTCATTAAGCAGAGAGGAAAGACCTTCAGTCTCCTGAATAATTGCCATCATGGAACTTTCCAGGATTTCTCCTATTTGTTCCTGATTATTACGCCACCTTCGTAAAACTCTTTCTGCGGAAAGTTTAATTGGAGTAAGCGGATTCTTTATTTCATGCGCAAGCTGCTGCGCCATATTCTGCCAGATAAAGATTTTTTCGTTTTTTACAAGGGCAGCGCGGGTTTTTTCCAGATCCTGTACCATAGAATTAAAAGAACGTATAAGAATGCCAAGTTCATCATTGCGGCGAGTAAAGATTTGAACGGAAAAATCCCCCTCGGCAACTTGCTGTGTCGCTTCCGTTAATTTTACAATTGGGTGGGTAATCCGCCGCGTGAATGAAATGGCGATAATGGCTGTCATCAATAAAGAAGGAAGAAAAAATATTACATAATAATAAATTAACAGCGGCTGGATATTGCTTCTTAACTGGTTAATTATTTCAAAACGTTCAATTTGATTATCCAACACGGCTTTTCCGCTGTCAAAATCACCGCCAAGGTTGTAACTGATAAGCCGGATAGTATTTTGCGGCATTCTTTGCACATAACGAATTGTTTCTTTGTCGCGCGGTAATTCTCTTGTTGTAAAACCATTTTCCAAAGATGGCGGGAAAGCAAGCTTGAAATCTTCATTGCCGGCAAAAGATGTTTCTGTCCATATGTCATCGGTTAGCTGGAATATTTGAACAGCCGATATGTTTTTATTTGTTAAATCGTTTTGTCTGATGATAGTCTCAAACCGTTCCATATGAAGAGAATAATTATCTGCAATAAAACTGTTTGTTGTTCTGCTGGCAGTCGGGGCATCTACGCTGTGCCAAAAACTAATAATTTCGTTTAATGCTGTGCTTGTCATTAACGTTATCGGCGCAACCGAAAAAATTACTATAACCGCGAAATATGCCAAAAGCCTGACATTAAATTTGCTTCCGGGACGCTTTAATATAAAGTCAATTAAAAGGCGTAAAAATGAAAATCCAAGGACAATCATTAATACAGCCGGAATGGTGAAGAATACAATTAAATGCAGACTGCCCGGCGCTCTGCCGTTCTGGAAAGTTTCATTAAAAAAATTTCTGGAAAAAAGGAATGTAAGGAAACAAAGAAGAGTATAAATAATAACCAGGATTCGAATGCTTAAAACCGGATATTCAGAACTTGTCTTTACGGGCTTCAAATAGTTCCCTCATTCTTCTTCAAATTTGGATTCGAAAAGTTTTACCATAGATTCTACAGCGCTCTCTTCATCTTCTCCGTCAGCAATAATTTTTAATTCTGTTCCGTATGCTGCACCCAAAGTAATAATACCCATTATGGATTTGGCATTAATGCGATCTGAACCTTTTTGAATAAATATATTTGACTTATAATTCTTTGTTGTCTGAACCAGCAATGCCGACGGACGCGCGTGAACGCCGGCTCTGTTTGATACTATTACAGTTCTTTCAGTCATTTTTTCTTTCCTTAAATAATATCATCGTGACCGAAGAAAACAGAGCGGGTAGAATCACTTTCGATCCATTTTAAAATATTCTTGTTAAATTCCCTGGCGGCATGATAACCCATAGATTTTAACCTTTCATTCATTGCGGCGGTTTCGATAATAATCGGAATATTACGTCCGGGTTTTACCGGTACTGTTAACTTGGGGACATTTACTCCCAGTAATTCCACCGTATGATCTTCCGCGCCGATTCTGTCATAGTCTTTGTGAGAATCCCATTCTTCAAGTTCTACAACAAGCTGTACTTCCTTGCGATCTCTTATCGCTCTTACTCCAAAAAGATGGGTAATGTTGATTATTCCGGGACCGCGAATTTCCATATGATGCCCGATAATTTTATTCGCCCCTGCGCCCATCAATATGTTTCCGTATATACAATTTATTTCTACTACATCATCCGCAACCAGCCTGTGTCCGCGGTGAATAAGTTCAAGCGCAGTCTCGCTTTTTCCTACGCCGGAGTCTCCCTGTATCAATATTCCCAGGCCAAAAACTTCTACAAGCACGCCATGGACAATTTGGCGGGGAGAAAAAACTCTGGAAAGTATGCGCATTATTCTTGTGGAAAAATCGGCGGAGCCAAGATCGGTTTGCAGGATTGGGCATTGAGCGTTTTCGGCTATTTCGAAAAATTCCTTATGCGGATAAAGGCTATGGGTAAATATACAACAGGGCATGTGGTAATTAAACATTTCCCTTATTGATTCGGTTTTATTCTCACCCGCAAGCTGCTTTAAAAATGACGCTTCCCCGCGGCCAAAAAGTTGAATCCTTTGAAAGGCAAACTCTTCAAAAAAGCCCATAATGGCGCCCATGGGACGATTTAAGTCCGGGATGTCAATCGGTCTTGAAAGCCCTCTTCTGCCGCCAATGCAGCGCAAGTTTAAAGAGTTGTGCTCTTTGAGATCCAGATCGATTAGATCGAGTACGGTAAAAACCCTATCCGCCATGAGGTTATTCTACATCAGATTTCTATACTGTTCAATAATTAAATACCTTGTATAATAAACCCATTATGAGAAAAAGAAAAACCAAAATAGTATGTTCGCTGGGACCTTCGTCTTTTAATGATACTGTTGTACGCAATCTAATGCTTGCCGGCATGAATGTTGCCCGTCTTAACTTTTCTCATGGTTCGCACGAGGTGCATGGGGAGTCAATAGAACGCGTCAGGCGTTTATCCCGTGAATTAGGCATTCATGTCGCTGTTCTTTTGGATACCAAAGGGCCTGAAATACGGACCGGTATGGTAGAAAACGATGGAAAAGTAACTATTAACAAAGACGATATTGTTATCATATCTACTGATGGCTGCCTGACATCCGCAGCACAGGGAAAAGAGCCTGCCCGTATGTCAATTTCCTGGAAAGAAGCGGCGCTTAAACTGCAAAAAGGCCATCATGTTCTTGTAGCCGACGGGCTTCTTGATCTTGAAGTGACTGAATCCGGGTCAGGCAGTGTTATTATCTGCCGTGCGAATAATACTGCGGAAATTGGCAGCAGAAAAAATGTCAATCTTCTTGGTACTCATGCAAGGCTTCCCATTATGAGCGAACAGGATAAGGAAGATATAAAGTTCGGCGTAAAAATGAAGGTAGATTTTATTGCCGCGAGTTTTCTAAGCTTTGCATACGAAGTTGTAGAAATAAAAAAATATCTTGAAAGCCTCAATTCATCGATTAAAGTAATCGCAAAAATTGAGTGCGGCGACGGAGTGGAAAACATCAGGGAAATTGTTCAGATAGCTGACGGTGTTATGGTAGCGCGCGGAGATTTGGGCGTGCAGCTTCCCACAGAACAAATCCCGATTGTTCAGAAACAAATTATCAGCGTATGCAGGAAAGCAGGGAAACCTGTTATTACTGCGACTCAGATGCTGGAATCGATGATTGTAAATCCGCGTCCGACACGCGCGGAACTTACAGATGTCGCAAATGCCATTTTTGACGGAACCGATGCAGTCATGCTTTCCGGAGAAACGGCAAACGGCGCGTATCCTGTAGAAGCGGTAAAAATGATGGACAAAATAGCGCGTACTGTCGAATATTCGTATGAATTCCGTGAGCGCATGGAGAGTATCCGCAACGAATGTCTTTCGGAAGAATATAACCCCAGGGAAAATCTTGGTATTATAATGTCCCGGTCAGGTGTAGATATTTCTTCGTTGGTTAATGCCAAAGCTATTGTTACTCCGACACTTGGCGGAAATACAGCGCGCATTTTAAGCGTATTCAGGCCGGATCAGCCTGTGCTTGCAGTGACACCTAATGAACGCGCCATGCGGGAAATGCAGTTATACTGGGGAGTTTATCCCTGCCAAACGCCGATTGTAGATGAAACTGAAAGCATGATTCAAAACTCAATTAGAATAGCTTCGGATACCGGAACTGCAAAAATATCAGATAAAATAGTTCTTGTTGCCGGGCTTCCTCTTCAAAGCCCGAATATGGTAAATACTATCCGTGTAATTATAATAGGAACAATACTTGCCCGTTCAAGTTTTGGAGGTTTTTCCAATCCGGAAATTACCCGTGTCCGGGGCAGGATAATATATGCCGCTACACCCAACGATGCCCGCGAAAAAATTATTTTGCTTGGCGGCGAAATACTTGCCTGCAGGGTGCTTACCAAAGATTACATTCCCATCGTCCGTATTGTAAAAGGAATTATCTGCGAAGAAGTTTCGGAATTAACAGATACAGATTTAATTGATACCAACCCCGATCTTGTATGGCTGACTCATATAAGGCATACAACAGAAAAGCTCGAATCCGGGTTAACAGTAACAATAGATGCAAAAGAACTGCTTGTATATGAAGGATATGTGTAGTTTTTCTTTTAGCTTTATATATACCGTACTTCAATGCCGCCCAGCGATACATTTCCTGTAAGAGTTAATTTAATTTTATTCTCCGATGAAGAATCAAAATTTTTATCGATATCTACGCCGCCCAATGAACAATTTATGCGATCTATAATATTCCAATTTTTTGGTACAAACAATTTAATGGCTCCAAAACTGCAGTTTAAATCAGCCGCTGCGCCATTCGGACTAAGAGTTGCTTTGTCAAGGAAAATCTCCAGTGCGCCGAAACTGCAGCAAAGTTTTACAGTTTCCAGGTTATCGGAATGCAGCCGGCGGCTTATAGCTCCGAAGTTTACATTAACAGACGGATTATTATCATTGTTTATATCTTCTGTACACAATTGCTGTTCACTCGTCCTGCCGGAATGTTTGTAATTAAAATGATTGTATCTTTTTCTCCATGGAAATATTACTGCAAGCCCGATTGACGCGAGTACAGAAGCTAAAATTAGAATTAATAATTTTACATACGGCAGATTCAAAGGTATTTGGAAAATATAGTATAAAACAGCAAGGGGAACCGGAAGTACAAAAAAACTCATATGAGCTATACACTGTACAATAATTATTATAGCCAGAACTGAAATAATTATACTGCCGATGCCGATATCTATAAAATTATCAAACTGGTTGAACAATAAAAATGCCGCGGCAAGCAATAAAAAAGTACCCCAAATTAAATTGGAAAATTTGATTTTCATATAACGCTCCCGTTTGTTTGTATATTGATATTTTGATATGATATTATTGTAATGTCAGTCTTATGTCAAC
>Ga0123356_10001549_pt1 | contig 25308 bp, 21 predicted proteins | sample TergutEmb28metaG_2_FD_92546 | JGI IMG/M metagenome (GOLD analysis project Ga0123356, IMG submission 92546) | Embiratermes neotenicus P3 segment gut microbial communities from Petit-Saut dam, French Guiana - Emb289 P3 | ecosystem: Host-associated > Arthropoda: Insects > Digestive system > Gut ...
AAATTTTGACTAATTTTATGATAATTTTACTGGTTTTCCCCCTGCTTTTTGGGGGTCAACAATATATACGGTTAGTTTGTTTTGCTTGATTCTTTCAGCTCTTCCGACTTTCCGTCGAAACTTAATAATTCAATGGAGGAAATAAAAAGAATTTCTGCGCCTATCGCTCAAAAATACGGCGTAAAAAAAATGGCACTGTTTGGTTCTTACGCCCGCGGTGAACAGAAAAAAACAAGCGACATCGATTTTTGGATTGATAAAGGCGAAATTAAAGGATATTTCCGGCTTGCGGGGTTTCAGCGGGAATTGGAAGAAAATTTATTGGTGCCTGTTGACGTGCTGACGACCGGTGCGTTAAGCGATGAATTTTTGGAAAGAATCAAAAACGAGGAAATAATTATTTATGAGCGAAATCAGTGATTAAGTAAAGTGACGGGTGATTCGTGCCCACAAAACGACATCGGATTTTACAAAACACCACCGCCCCCGGCGGAGCCTCTTTACTAAAGAGGCCTTTGGAATTACATTCCCGTTCGTGTGCGAATGGTCGGGAAAAAGGCGGAATAATGGGGGGATAATGGACGAAATGTATTAAAATTGTATGAGCCAACATGTACAAATGAAGCCATTCAAACGACACATATTATTCCGTATTTGGATGTTTGCGGAGTTCCGGTAGCTCGTTTATTTACGCTGTATTCAAATAAAAATCAGCCAACGTATAAAATCAATTCTTCGCCGTCCATATAAATAATTTTGACGGATTCGAGCAGGGCGTATTTTATGTTGGGATTGTACCAGACGTTTTGAGTCGATATTGATTTTCGCTCTCCCGATTCGATAGGTCCAGTCAATTCCAATCCAACGGTACTTTTGTCTCCAATACTTGAAAAAACGATATCGTCCACGGCATTATATGGGGTTACGTAAAAGTACATATACTTAATTGTCTTGTCGCTTTCGTTTGAAAATAATATACTTAAGTCTACGCCATTTGCGTTGTTGGGCTTACTGGTCACTATACTGTAAATTGACAAATAATTTTCGAGTTTTAATAAAGCGGGTATTTCTTTTATGCTGATTCCAATGGTATTAATTATATTGTTTGTGTGATAAATATTTAGAGTAAAGCATTCAAAATCATAAAAGATGTAATCGAGTGACACGTTAGAAACATTAAGGGTGTCAATTTTAGTTGGTTTGCCGTAAGCGTTTATGACGTTTTCTATAGTTTCCCCTACGAATATATTGCCGTTAAAACACAGGGTATATTCGTTACGGACAAAATTGTTTTTAATCGGTTTTTGAATCGTTATTGATTCGATATATTGACCTATTGGAATTTTATGCGTATATGTAGTCATAGCGTGACTATCGAAACTGACGTAACTAAAATTACCCTGGCTATATTGACTTTTTTCATATTTTACATTCAAATCTCGAATAAAAGTTGAAATATCGGAAAAAATATTCGCTTTTGTGTTTTGTTCTTTGCAGGTTATAAAATTTGTCGAAGCAATTGGATTATTTTTCAGAAATAAAACGTTTTCTTCAATAACGGGTTCTTCGGTCGTTTCTTCAAGGGTCATTTCGATTGTAGGCTCTTCCGTTGTTTCTTCAAGGGTTGTCTCCATCGTTGATTCTCCGATACTGGTCATTTCAGGCGTAGTTATTGTGATTGCATTGGTCGTAGATTTTAAATGTTCCAATTCCGCACGTAATGATTCAAGTTCATCGTTGGTATTATTGCCGCAACCGAAAAGGAAAACATTGGATAACAAGACCGCACATAGAAGGAAAACAAATTTTTTCATAAAAAACCTCCATGTTTAAAAATAAATTTTGTAAGACAAATTATATCACATAAAGTAATTATTGTCAAGCATAAATTATAGTGCTGAAAAATCAATAAAAATCCTTTACAATATGTAGGGGTGATGTAATATGTTTAGCGTTAAAAACGATGAGACGGCAAGCAAGACATTTCGTATGCCAATGAATTTGTTAAAAAAATTAGAAAAATTATCCGATGAAAAAAACATTTCGTTGAGTAAATTAGTAATCCAATGCTGTGAATATGCGTTGGAAAATCTTGAAACCGAAAGCGGTGAAATGAAAAACAAAAAATGAACGCAGAACCTTATATGTGCATACAAGGTTCAACATGTTCATTTGTTTAAAATTTTGGGAAAGCAAATTTCCCGATTTTATTTAACAATACGGGTCTTAATATAGTGAAATATAATATCTGCACATACCTTGATCAGTTAACTTTTTACATTTAATCACGCCAAAATCGCTTGACAAAATATATCACGTATGATATATTATATAGGGGGTGACAATAAAATTGTTTGAAGTTGAATTTTATGATGATAAAAGCGGAAACGAACCGATAAAAGATTTTATTTTAGAATTAGAGGAAAAAGGCAAAACCAGTAAAGCGGACAGAAACAGAGCGGATACAATATACAGATATATCCGTGTATTAGAAAAATCAGGAACAAGGGCGGGTTTGCCTTACGTTAAACATATAGACGGCGATATATGGGAATTACGCCCGAATAGTGACAGAGTGTTTTTCTTTTTTTGGGCGAATAATACTTTTATTTTGGTACACCATTTTTTGAAAAAAACGAAAAAAACCCCTAAAAGCGAAATAAAGCAAGCGGAGCGGAATATGACGGATTACTTGAACAGACACCCCCGAAAAAATAAATAACGGAGAGGAGCGGAGAGTATGGGAACAAAATTCAGCGATTTATGGAACGACCCGGATTTTATAACCCCCGAACGCAAAGCAAAGATAGATTTAGAGGCTGATTTAATCGTTAAGCTAATAGAGGCGCGGGAACAAAAAGGGATAACGCAAAAACAACTTGCGGAAATGACGGGCTTGAAACAGTCAAATATTGCGCGGCTTGAAAATTCGACGGTTACGCCGAAAATAGATACATTAATAAAAGTTTTAGAGCCGTTAGGCTATACTTTGACAATAGTGCCTAAATAATAAGCGAAATTTGAAATGTGACAGCATATAAAAAACAGCGCTTTTTTCAAAGTAATATACATCTGAAAAAAGCGCTGCCGCAAAAACATTTCTGAAAATATATTCGGCAAACCCGAAGCATCGCATGTCTGCCGTACTTTACGCGTTATCTACCTTGTTCATATGCTTGATAAGTTCAAGCACTTTATTGGAATAGCCCCACTCGTTGTCGTACCAGGAAACAAGTTTGACAAACGTGTCGGTCAATGCAATCCCCGCCTTTTCGTCGAATATCGAGGTGAGCGCGCAGCCGATGAAATCGGAGGAGACGACCATTTCGTCGGTGTATCCCATCACGCCTTTCATCTCGTTTTCGGCGGCGCGTTTGAGCTCGGCGCATATCTCTTTGTAGCTCGCGGGTTTCTTGAGGTTTACGGTCAGATCCACTACGGATACGTTGAGCGTCGGCACCCTCATCGCCATGCCGGTGAGCTTGCCGTTGAGCTCGGGTATGACGACGCCGACCGCCTTGGCCGCGCCGGTAGTGGACGGGATGATATTGCCGCTTGCCGCGCGCCCGCCGCGCCAGTCTTTTCTGGAGGGGGCGTCCACGACCATCTGGGTGTTGGTTGCGGAGTGTATGGTGGTCATAAGCCCGTCCGCTATGCCGAAGGCGTCGTTTACGACTTTAGCCAGAGGAGCGAGGCAGTTTGTGGTGCAGGACGCATTGGAAACGAAATCCATGTCTTTTGTGTATTTGTCCAAGTTCACGCCGCACACGAACATGGGCGTGTCGTCTTTTGAGGGCCCCGTGTATATGACTTTTTTCGCCCCGCCCTCCAGATGCGCCTTTGCCATTTCCTTTGAATGGAATATGCCGGTGGCGTCGGCGACATACTCCGCGCCGGCTGAGCCCCACGGGATATCCTTCGGGTCTTTTTTGTCGAAGAAGGCGATTTTTTTGCCGTTTACGGTCACGTAATTTTCGCCGAATTCGATCGTACCGTCAAAGGCTCCGTGAACCGTATCGTATTTGAGCATATACGCCACATAGTCGGGGGACATGAACGGGTCGTTTATCGCGATGAATTCATAATCGGGGTTGTTGATGCCCGCTCTGAAAACAAGCCTTCCGATGCGCCCGAAACCGTTGATACCAATTTTAACTGCCATTTTACTTCCTCCTGAATCTTAATTAATTGTGTTTTATGTTTGTTAAATTTTTGACAATCTCTCTTGACGGTATTTTACCATAAACCGCTGCTTTTTGTCAATATGTTTTTTATTTTCAACAAAATGTTTACATATCATTCATATTTGCGCGTTTGCCCGGACTCCTGGCGGAATGCCGAAGCAGCGCGCCGCGTTTTCGCCCGTTTTTGCCACCACTTCTTCGGCTGTGATATTTTTCAGCCCGGCGATACTCTGGGCGATCAGGGGTAGGTATCCCGAATCGTTGCGCCGGCCCCTGTAGGGATGGGGGGCAAGATAGGGGCAGTCGGTTTCCAGCAGGATATATTCGAGCGGCAGCGCTTTTATCGTTTCGCGGCAGTCTTTCGCGTTTTTAAACGTGGCCACCCCGCCAAACGACATCATATAGCCGAGCCCCGCGAGCTCGCCCGCCATTTCCGGGCTCCCCGCATAGCAGTGGAACACGCCCTTCAAAACCCCTTTGTATCTTTTTGCCATATCGAGGCACTCCGCGTGAGCTTCCCGGTCGTGTATGACCACCGGGTATCTTATTTCGGCGGCGAAAGCCATCTGTTTTTCAAACCAGCGGCGCTGGGACTCTCTGGCGGAGAAATCGTAATGGAAATCGAGCCCGATCTCACCGACTGCCACGGCTTTTTTGTTTTTCAGCAAACCCGCGAGAACGTCCAGGGTGTTTTCGGGCGCAGTTTCCGCGGCGTGGGGGTGTATGCCCACGGACGCATAGACGCAATCGTACTTTTCAGCCAATTCCACGCTCGCTTTTGAGCTTTTTATGCTCGAACCGCTGTTGATAATCGCGTCCACGCCGCTTCTTAGGGCGGCGGTTATCGTTTCGTCCCTGTCGGCGTCATACCGCCTGTCGTCGTAATGCGCGTGAACGTCTATGAGCATAGCAACCTCTAAAAAAAATTATCCAAACCCGCAATTTTGCGGCCTGCAAGTTCGATTATATCACGCTTTTTGTTTTTTGTCAAGGATTTTTTAAATTTTCACAAAATTCAATAAATTCAATAAATTTGAAAAATTAAAAAAATTGTTACAATAAGCGCGATAAATAATGCCGATTGTTATGGTATTATTACGATAAAATTTCATTAAAACCAAAAAACGGAGGAAAACCAAAAATGGCCAAAAACAGAGTCATCTGCGAAAAAAACAATGTGGACTATATCAGCGTGAGAAAGGCGATGTGCGCCGACGCGCGCACAAAAGAAGAACTCAAAGAAATGGCGGGCGTCTGCCTTGAGTGCGAAGGTTGCAAAAGCGAGCTCGACGGCATACTCGGCTCAGTCTGCGGATGTGCGGGCGTGTCGCTGGCGGCTGTGGTGGAAGCGGTCAAAAACGGCGCGGATACCGTGGAAAAAGTGGGAGAGGCGACCAAGGCGGGGACCGATTGCGGCAGGTGCAAAATCCTGATTGAAAATGTGATAAAACTCGGCCGTTAAGTTTAAATTGAGTTCATATTACCCCTATATAATGACATTACAAAAATCACAAAACGGGGGAATTACTGCCAATGCTTTTACTCAAAAATATCGTCAAAAATTACACCATCGGGGACAACGTCATCCGGGCGCTCCGGGGCGTGAATCTGGAATTCCGGAAAAGCGAGTTCGTCTCGATACTCGGCCCTTCCGGCTGCGGCAAAACCACACTGCTCAACATCATCGGCGGGCTCGACAGGTACACGAGCGGCGACTTGGGCGTAAACGGGGTTTCGACAAAGGAATTCAAGGACAGGGACTGGGACGCGTACAGGAACCGCTCTGTCGGGTTCGTGTTCCAGACCTACAATCTGATCCCCCACCAGACGGTGCTCTCCAACGTCGAGCTCGCCATGACGCTTTCGGGCGTCTCCAAGGCGCAGCGCAAAAAGCACGCGACGGAAGTGCTCAAAAAAGTGGGGCTCGAAGACCAGATATACAAAAAACCCAACCAGCTCTCAGGCGGCCAGATGCAGAGGGTGGCAATCGCGCGCGCGCTGGTAAACGATCCCGAAATCGTGCTCGCCGACGAACCCACCGGAGCCCTTGACACCGGGACCAGCACCCAGATCATGGAAATCATGAAGGAAATAGCCAAAGACAGGCTTGTGGTCATGGTCACGCACAACCCCGACATAGCCCAAACATATTCGACCAGGACGATAAAACTTTTGGACGGAGAGGTCATAAGCGATTCCAATCCCTACACCGAAAATGAATTGGACGTCGAGCCCGCCGAAAAATCAAAGCAAAAAGGCAAAAAAACCGCGAAGAGCATAAGGCCCCCGAAAGTTTCCATGTCGTTTCTCACGGCGCTGGCGCTCAGCCTCAATAACCTGCTGACCAAAAAAACCCGGACATTTCTGACCGCTTTCGCCGGCAGCATAGGGATCATCGGCATAGCGCTGATTTTATCCCTGCAAAACGGCGTCCAGCTGTATATCGACACCGTGGAAGCGGACACCCTTTCGAGCTATCCGGTCTCCATTATGCAGGTTTCCACGGATTTCAGCGGCCTGCTCGGGGTTTCCATGGGGATACACGACCGGGTTACGCATGAAGAAAAAATCGAACGCGAACCGGGCAGGGTATATTCATACGACGTCATGGTGGAAGTTATCAATTCGATGACTGCCAGCGTGAACCGGAACGACCTCAAAAATTTCAAGGCATTTTTGGACAGCGAAAAAGAAACCCTTAAAAAATTCACAAACGATATAAAATACGGCTATTCGACCACCATGAACGTATATAAATCCGACACTTCCGAAGGCGGCCTCGTGGAATGGCAGGTAAACCCGAGCACGCTCTTAAATTCGCTGAATATGCGGGGCGCGTCGGGCGGCCTGGGCGGCGGTATGGGAGGAATGGGCGCCATGGGGGGAATGGGCGGACTTGACGTATGGCGGGAGCTTTTGGACAATGACAAGGTTTTGGGGGTGCAGTTTGACGTCGTGGCCGGAAGGCTTCCCCAGAATTACGACGAAGTTATATTGGTCGTAAGCCGGGACGACGAAATCACCGACTTCGCCCTGTATACGCTCGGCTTAAAGGACCGGGCAGATCTGCGCGGCATTTGGAGAAGGGCCGCCACCGAAGACGACGAGGAAGAAGAGGATGAAGCGGCAGAAGAAGAAGCGGAGCCGATTTCCTTTTCATACGACGAATTGCTCGAGCTCACTTTCAAACTTGTGACAAATCCGGATTTTTTTGAAAAAGAAGACGGTATCTGGGTGGACAAAAGCGGAAATGAGCTGTACATGAAAAGCGTGATAGAAAAATCCGAAGAGATAAAAGTGGTCGGAATCGCCCACCCCGCGGAAAATGCCGGCGCTGCCGCCGGAAACGGAGCGGGATATATAGGGTACACCAAAGCCCTCATGGAAAAGCTGATCGAAAAGGTAAACGCGAACCAGGCGGTGATCGAACAAAAGGCGGACCCCGGCTTGGACATATTCACAAACAAGCCCTTTCAGCCCGAAGAAGAGGACGATTTCGACGAAGAACCGCAGACGCTGCTCACAGCCGAAGAGATAGCGGCTTTCGATATCAGCGTGCTCCCCGAAGAATATCAGCAGTACTGGGACAGCGGCTATATATCCGACGAGCAGAAATCCGAGATAATCATAGAATACACGACAGGCGCCGAAACCGAAAATCCTTATTCGACTTCTACATATGAGAGAAATTTGCGCGCGCTGGGCGTCTCCGATATAAGCGAGCCGAGCAGTATTTCGATATACCCGGCGGACTTCGCCTCAAAAGACGAGATTATAAAAATAATAGACGATTTCAACAAAAGGATGTCGGACTCCGGGGAGGACGACAAAGTGATACAGTACACGGATTTCGTCGGGCTGATCATGTCGTCTGTGAGCAATATAATAAACACGATAAGCATCGTCTTGATAGCGTTCGTCTCCATCGCGCTGGTGGTCTCCTCGATTATGATAGGCATCATCACATATATATCAGTGCTCGAACGCACGAAGGAAATCGGAATACTCAGAAGTATCGGCGCCTCGAAAAACGATATATCGAGGGTATTCAACGCGGAGACTTTGATTGTGGGGCTGACTGCGGGGCTTATCGGCATATTGGTGACCATACTGCTTTGCATTCCCGCGAATATCATAATAAAAGCGATCACGGAGATATCCAATGTGGCGGCTCTTCCGGTGTTCGGGGGAGTCGGGCTTGTGATAATCAGCACGGTGCTTACGCTCATTGCGGGATTCATCCCCTCGAAAATCGCCGCGAAAAAAGACCCGGTCGTGGCCCTCAGAACGGAGTAAAAAAAATAAAAAGAGAAACGCGAAAATATTTTTCGCGTTTCTCTTGACAAATATATATTTATGTCGTATAATAATAGTTGGCAGGCATTCGGCGACATAGCCAAGTGGTAAGGCAGAGGTCTGCAAAACCTCTATTCACCGGTTCAAGTCCGGTTGTCGCCTCCAATGAAAAACCCCGGTATATTGCGGTATATCTGGGGGTTTTTGTTTTGCGGGAAAACTTGAAACCACGATTAAATTAAAAATCCCTCTTGACATATTTTGCAGAATATGGTAGAATGTATAACACTAATTAACCCCAAAATAAAAAAGGAAATAATAATTTCATATAATACAAAAAGGAGATCAAACAAAAATGCCAAAAGAAAAAAACATAAGCGATACAATCAAAGCAAAGGGCGTTGAAATTTCCGTGGTTTCGTCACCGGGCAAAGACGATTATATATCTTTGACAGATATGGCGAAGTTCAAAAATGCAAAAGATGCGTTTATCGTAGTGGCCAATTGGTTTCGCAATCGGAACACTATTGAATTTTTAGGTCTGTGGGAAACGTTAAACAATCCCGCTTTTAAACCTATCGAATTCGAGGGGTTTAAAAATGAATCCGGTTCAAATTCTTTTGTGCTAACGCCTCAACAATGGGTAAAATCCACAAATGCCATCGGCATTACATCAAAATCAGGTAGATACGGAGGCGGCACTTATGCGCACAAAGACATTGCTTTCAAATTCGCTTCTTGGCTGTCCGTCGAATTTGAACTATACGTCATAAAAGACTATCAGCGGTTAAAAGAGAGCGAGGCTCATCAGACGGCGTTGGATTGGAGCGTAAAGCGGATTTTGGCAAAAGTGAACTACAAAATTCATACCGATGCCGTCAAAGACAATCTAATTTCGGAAGATTTGACCGCTACAGAGCAAAACTATGTTTATGCCAACGAAGCCGATTTATTGAACGTCGCTGTATTCGGCAAAAAAGCGTGGGAATGGAAACTTGAAAATCCCGATGAAAAAGGCAAGAACATACGCGACTTTGCGAGCATTGAGGAATTGCTTGTCATCGCCAATCTTGAAACGACAAATGCGCTGCTCATTAAACAAGGTTTATCACAGCAGGAAAGGCTGTCAGAATTAAGAAAATTGGCCATAACGCTTTTCGGGCAAATTCAAAATACCAAAGGCGCAAAAGACTTAAAGCGGCTAAATAACCAGACCGCTATAAATCTGCCGGACGAAAAACTTGACAATCCAAAAAAAGATAATTGATTTGTGTTCAAGTTTTGTTCAAGAAAATTATTAAAAGATACCAAAAATCACTAAACGATACAACAAGCAAAAACCATAAACACCGCATAAAACCGCAAAATACCAACCACAACAAAACGCCGCAAAAAGTCAAAAAAAGCTCTGCAAAACCTTCACCACCGGTTCAAGTCCGGTTGTCTGTCGCCTCCAAAGAAAACCCCCGGTATATTGCGGTATATCGGGGGTTTTGTTTTGCGGGAAAGTTACAAATTTGTTACAGTTTTGTAAACGTCTTGTGTTTTTTTGAAATATGTATTATAATAAATCCCGTTGATTAAAAAGAGAGGTGTGTTAATTATGAAATTATGTAACGCGGAAGTTATCAAAAAAATCAAGGATTTGGAAGAACAGAAACAAGAAATTCTGTCAGACGAACAAAAAAATTGTACTACTACGTATCAAACAGAAACCGATATGATTGATACCGGCTATGACTTTGAAAAGACAAGAACCGCCGTTGAAAATCTGAATAAAGAAATTATGCGTTTAAAACATGCGTTGAACATTTCAAACTCTACTGTTATTGTGCAGGAGTTCGGTTTGACAATAGGCGAATGTCTGGTATATATGGCACAGCTGAACAACGAAAAATTCGTGCTGGAAAAACTGAGCCGTAACCGGAGCAAATCGAGAACCACACTATATAACGGCACGGTCGAATATACCGATACGAATTATGACGTTGAGGTATGCAAGGATAAACTGAATAGCATAAAAGAAACCATACGGCAGTTACAGTTGTCGATAGACCGTGTAAATCTCAATAATATGATAGAAATATGATTGTTTTTCCGTACGCAACTTTATTCAAAAAATATTTGCCGGTCCCGGCCTACAGGATATAGTTATTGTTTACGGTTGAGGCTTATTATTTATTTGATTATGCTTTATTGACAAAGTTTAATGTTTTAGTCAATATGGATTTTGAAATTAAAAAAGAACAAATAAAAGTTGTGTAAAAAACTTTTTGCGGCGGCGGAAGTATCGGTTATAATCCGCCGCATTTTATTTTGGAAAGAGGGTATATATGTTATTAAAATCACAGCCACTTGACCCGAAATTTTGCGAAAAATTTAAATTGGGTGATGACGAATCAGAACGGAAAATCAAATCACAGCATATCGGTAAAATGTTTGACGATATACTTGATGGTAAACGAAAAATCGGATTAAAAACACGCATTGGTTGGATATGGCGTGATATTAAAGGTGTATTTTACGATATGAAATATGCGGTTCGCAACCGTTTAAAATGGCGTAAGTCCATAAGCGGTTTACGCCCATGGGAAGGATTCGATGGACTTATAACCGTTATGCAGGCACATCTGCGGGATTATATTACGACGGAAGAAAAGTATGGTCATTCGCTGGAGGAATATAAAAACAAAAAAATAGCGACCGCCAAAGAAACCGTTGAAATATTAGAGCGTATGAGAGAGCCGATTGATTATTCAATCAAACGGCGTGATGAAGTTGAATCAAGATACCCTAAATATCAATCATTAATCACAAAATATGAATCCGGCAGTACATTGTGTAGTGGTGATTTTGTGGTGCAAGATAATGGTTGGGTAGGCATGGAAAGCGGAAAAGACCCGCGCAGGGGATATTTTGAATTTGTAAATGGGTGTTTTGAATTGGCTGAAAGCCCTGACCAAACCGAAACGGATAGATTGCTTGCGGAACTTATGCAATATCACGAGGAAATAGATAATGCTTATGGGCAAGCCGATATTGATTCGGATAACGATTTTGAGCGGTTAGGGGAACTGTTAAAAGAAAATTTTTATACATGGTGGGATTAAAAAAAAGAGGCGAGCGATATAGATATATTTAAAGCCGTCAAAACTCAAGATATTAACGCAAAGTCAAAAGAAGCCTACAACAAAAAAGCCTATGATTATGACAACACACTGGAGGGTAGAATTGTTTACAGCAAATATCCTATGCTGACATTTCAGGTTGCGGGGTGTGAAAAAATACCATTTGACGATGGCATGATGGATATAATCACTATATGCGCAGTATATTATCATTTCCAATAATCCGGTTGTCGCCTCCATAAGAAAAGCCCCGATATATTGCGGTATATCGGGAGGTTTTGTTTTTGCGGGAAAACTTGAAACCACGGTTAAATTAAAAATTCCTCTTGACATATTTTGCAGAATATGGTAGAATACATAATACTGATATATTCGGAAGGGCGGTGTTGTATATTGCCCCTGACGGCAATAAAATTGCAGTTGCCCAAGAAAGAACGGGGAAAAATTATTATGCCAAATACTAAAAAATTCGATAAATTCAAACAATCGCTCATAGCCGAAAATGAACGCCGGTACGGCGCGGAAATCCGCGAGAAATACGGCAGCAAAACCGTGGACGAATCCAACTCGCATTTGAAAGGCTTGACGCAAGAACAATATGACGAAGGTGAACGATTTCGCTTTGCGCTTGAAGAAACATTGAGAACCGCTTTTGCCGGCGGCGACCCTGCCGGGGAATTGGCACAAAAAGCCTGTGACCTGCACCGGCAATGGCTGTGTGTCGTTTATCCCAAGTACACCAAGGAGTATCATAAAGGGCTTGGTGAAATGTATGTCGCCGATGAGCGTTTCCGGGCGTATTATGACAAGATTGCTCCCGGCTGCGCCGAGTTTCTGCGCGATGCAATCAATATTTATTGCGAAAAATAATGAGCTTGTCAAGTTAAAGATGCAAAAGGGTAATGACTGGGTGCCGGTTGACAAAAAATATTGGGAAGACAAGAAATGGCTTGAAAAAGACAGGCCTTGGAAGAATAGGGCTTCGGAGTGAAAAGGAGAAGAAAATGGCGCTGTTTTTGTGCCCCGAGTGCAGGGAAAATATTTCAGATCGTGCGAATTACTGCCCTCATTGCGGTCTGCCGTCCAAATATTTCGATTTGACTGTATCGAAAATAACAAAAGATACGCCTGTTCTTGATTTGGCATCGCTGCGAAACACATTGATTTCTTTTGATCACGGTTATCAAACGCTGTTCGGCGCATCTCACTATATTACGGCAAAAGAATTATTAACGCTAAAGTCTTCTTTCGATATATGGGCGCAGCAGCTCGCTGACAAGTCAGCTTATGATTATTGCATGAAAAACGCCCATGGTTTTTCAATAGACATTGAATCGGTAAACACCTGCCTGCGCCGTTTTGAAACGGTTTCGCAGGACGCGGAAAATCATAACGCTCAATATATCGACCATATTCTGGAACAAAACAAGGATTATTTTGACAATCTCCTGAAAGATATTGACCCCGAAATCAAAATAGACGAAGAACAGCGGCGTGCTGTTGTCACCGACGACGATTACTGTCTGCTGGTAGCGGGTGCAGGCGCGGGAAAAACCACGACAATGGCGGCAAAAGTGAAATATCTGGCGGAAAAGAAACACATCGCGCCGGAGGATATCATCGTCATATCCTATACCCGCAAGGCAATCGACGAACTGAAAGAGCGTATCAATAACAAACTCAAAATCCCCGCGCGGATTTGCACATTTCATTCGTTCGCCTATGATATTGTCAGAAAATTCAGCGATACGCCGCCGGAGGTGAATTACTCGGCGTACAACATTATCTTTGAGATGCTGGAAAAAGAAATCTTTCACGATAAAAAACTGTTGAGGAAAGTGTTGCTTTTTCTCGGCTATTATTTTGATTTGCCCGCCGACGCGATGAATTATGACAATTTAAACCAGTTTCATCTGGCAAAGGCGGCGCAGGATTACGAAACTCTCAAAAGCGGCGCGGGAGAATATATCAAAAAAGTCTCGGAACAGCGCGGCCGCTCCATGCGGACGATAACAGGTGAATACCTGCGTTCGGTGCAGGAAGCGCAAATCGCCAATTTTTTATATCTGAACGGATTGGATTATGAATATGAACCGATATATCCTTTTGATATAAAAGGGGCGCGGAAAAAATACACGCCGGATTTTATCATAAGGCAGGGCGAGCATACCGCTTATCTGGAACATTACGCAGTCGGCGAAAGCGGACACAGTTTTGTGCTCACAAAGCAGGAAATCGCCAAATATTCGGCCGCTATAGGAGATAAGCGCAAACTGCACCGTCAAATGGGGACAACTCTTTTGGAGACATGGACATACTACAAAGACAGACGCCCGCTGTCGGAGCATTTGAAAGAGACGCTCATAAAAGAGGGATTTACGCTCAAAGAACGCGATTTCGCCGAAGTATATAAAAAGATTGTCGAAACCAGCAAGGATAAATACGTATTCAAAATGGTGCAGTTTCTGCTCACATTTATCGCCCAGTTCAAAACCTGCGGTTATGACGCGGGCGGATTTGCGGCTTTAAAAGCCAAAACCGATAATTTCCGCACGCATTTGTTTTTGGAAATTGCGGAATCCGTGTATGATTATTATCAAAAACAGCTCGCCGAACAAAACCGCATTGACTTTGAAGATATGATTAACGACGCTAATTTTTATCTGGCTGAAATCGAGCGGCAAAACATAGAATTGCCGTACAAATATATTATCATCGACGAATTTCAGGATATTGCCCGCCAGCGCTTCAATCTGACCAAACGGTTGAGCGACATAACAAAAGCGAAAGTCGTCGCGGTGGGCGATGACTGGCAGTCTATTTTTGCTTTTGCGGGTTCTGAAATCGGGTTGTTCACGCGTTTTATCGAATTGATGGGCAGCGGCGTTGAAATGAAAATCACGCATACATACCGCAATTCACAGGAATTGATCGATATGGCGGGCGGATTTGTGCAGAAGAACAATTCGCAAATAAAGAAGCAGCTGATTTCGCAAAAGAGCATTGTGAATCCGGTTGTTCTGACCGAATTTGACGATACGTTCAAACCCGACTACGCAATGGCCGAAGCGGCGGAACGGGCAATAGAAAATATTGTTGCCGAATATGGCGCAGATACTTCCATCCTGCTCGTCGGACGGTATAATTACGACAATTACAAAATAGGAAGGACAGGCAAATTCAACGATTTGCCCGGAAACCGTATCCAATGCGAAAAATTCCCGAAAGCGAATATTGTTTTTATGACCGCGCATACTTCAAAAGGTCTGGGATTTGACAATGTGATTTTGTTGAATATGTTCGAGAGCAAGTTCGGGTTTCCGTGCCAGTTGGAAGACGACCCCATTATGAAATTGGTGCGTTTTGAAGATATGTCAGTCCCATTCGCGGAGGAACGGCGGCTGTTTTACGTCGCGCTCACCCGCACGAAAAACCGCGTTTACATCCTTGCGCCGCAAACCAAACCCTCGCGTTTTTTGATAGAGCTTATAAACGACTACAAAATTCCGCACTCTGAAAATCTCAACATGGAAAAAGTGGATTTATTCCGGCTGCGCTGTCCGGCATGCGGTTATCCGCTCAAATATGAATTCAACAAAAATTACGGTTTGGGCTTGTATCTGTGCACGAACGAACCGGAGGTCTGCGACTTCATGACCAACAGCAGGGAGCATTTGCACGACATATATAAATGCAGCCAATGCGCGGACGGTTATATGATTGTGCGTTCTAAAGAAAACGAAGCGTTTTACGGCTGCACAAATTTCGACGTCAAGTCGAAACAGGGCTGTAAAAATACGCGGGAAATTAAAAAATATTTTTAAGTGACTTCCTGTTATAAGGAAGAGGAATGAACAGGGGCCGTATATGTCGAATATAATAATCCCGCAAAATTTATCCGTCGAAGAAAAACTCTCCCTCATGCGCGAGGATGCAATTCATGACATCGCCGACGGCGATAATTTCGCGATGGGCAATTACACCGGTACGGATGACGTCGACCTCGCGGCGATAGGCAAAAGTATATCGAATATAAAATCAAAACCGTCGCCGCCGACCGTGCCCAAAGTATTCGTGTCAAACGACTGCGCGTTCAACTGCACCTACTGCGGCTGCCGCTGTTCAAAAGATAAACGAAGATATACCCACAACACCGAAGAAATCGCCGATATGGCCCTTGCAACCGCGAACAAATGCGGCCACGGCGTTTTTATCACTTCGGCCATATGCAAAAATGCCGACTATACCGAGGAATTGATAATTGACACGTTGAAAATTTTACGGCACAAACGCGGCTATGACGGATATATCCACGCGAAGATAATGCCGGGGGCCGACCCGCTGCTAATTAGGCAGCTCGGATTTCTGGCCGACAGGGTGAGCGTGAATATAGAGCTGCCGCACAGCGACGGCTATAAGGTTCTCGCAAAACAGAAAACGAAAAACAATATAATCTCCCCGATGGCTGCGGTAAATGATTTCATAAACGAATTGAATCCAAAAAGGGGAGCCAAAGCCCGTTCAGAAACGGGCAGGATGTTCGCGCCCGCCGGACAGACTACGCAGATGATGGTCGGCGCGATGGGGGAAACCGACAGGACAATCACCGTTCTGGCAGATTCCCTTTACAAAAAATTTGATATGCGCCGGGTGTATTATTCGCCGTTCGACGCGGCCGATATCGGCGGTTACAAAACCCCGAAATGGCGCGGGCGGCGGCTGTATCAGGCGGACAGGCTCGTCAAATTATACGGCATGAGCCCCGACGAGATACTGCCCGAAAATTCGCCGAACCTCGACTTTGACATAGACCCGAAAGCCGGATATGCCCTGCGGAATATCGCTATGTTTCCGGTGGAAATAAACTCCGCGGACTATGAAACGCTGCTTCGGGTGCCGGGCTTTGGAATGACGAGCGCGAAAAAAATTGTCGCGGCAAGGAAAGTGTCGCGGCTGACTTATGACAATCTGAAATATATGCGCGTGCCTCTGTCCAAAAGCAAATATTTCATCACCTGCAGCGGCAGATATTACGGCGGGAATATGCTTGACAGTCCGCAGCTGCGAATAAAACTTTGGTCCGACGAATTTGTTTTCATGCAGAATATGGAGCAGACTTCCATGTTCACGCCGGATATGGATATGCTGCCGGTGGATTATGACGTGAGTACCTGAAGGACCAAACGGGTTCCGGAGAAAAATTATGAAAATCAAACTGACGAAATACCTGAAACCCTATATCATCTGCGTAATATTGGCCCCGCTTATGATGGTACTTGAAGTTTTCATGGATTTGCAGCAGCCGGCGCTGATGGCGGCTGTCGTAAATGACGGCATATTGGAAGCCAATGTGAGCGTCGTAGTTTATTCATGCATAAAAATGATCGCGGCGGCTGTTATCGGAATGATCGGCGGATTCGGGTGCACTGTGTTTGCCATGCTTGCTTCGATGAATTACGGCACCGATCTGAGGAGCGGTTTATTCGAAAAAATCGAGAGTTTTTCATTTGATGAAATAGACAAATTTTCAACCGGTTCACTTGTCACGCGCCTGACAAACGATGTGACACAGCTGCAGAACATCGTCGGCATGGCGCTGAGAATGTTTGTCCGTTCGCCGCTTCTATGCATAGGAAGCGTCGTCATGGCATTGTCCATAAGCATAAAATACGGCATTATTTTGACAGTCTGCATACCGATAATAGCCGCGCTTGTCATGATAATCTTCAAAAAAACAACGCCGATATTTCTTGTCATGCAGACCAAACTCGACAAATTGAACGCGATATTGCAGGAAAATCTGTCCGGCATCCGCGTGATCAAAGCGTTTGTGCGCGGCGGCTATGAAAAAGAGCGCTTCAACGCCGCAAACGAAGATTTGACAAGAACAGCGCTGGGCGCCATGAATATAATGGCGGTTGTAAATCCCGTCATGATGATTCTGATGAACGCCGTCGTCATAACGGTCATATATGTGGGCGGTTATCAGGTGCAGGCGGGAGAGATGCGCGTGGGGGACGTCATGGCCGCTATCAGCTATATGACGCAGATACTCATGACTTTTATGATGATGAGCATGGTATTCGCGGCAATACCCCGCGCCAAAGTGTCGGCGGACAGGGTGCGCGAGGTATTGGAAACCCGGCCGTCGATAACCGGAGGGAATATAACAGACGAAATAAAGCACGGAAATATCGTATTTGACGATGTATCGTTCGTCTACGCGGGAAGTTCAGGCGAAGCCGTGCTGAAAAACATATCTTTTAAAATAGACGCGGGAGAGCATATAGCGTTTCTGGGTTCGACCGGAGCGGGAAAAAGCACGCTTGTGAGCCTCATACCGCGTTTTTACGATGCGGCAAGCGGCAAAATATTCATCGACGGAATCGACGTAAAAGACTACGACCTGCCGGCCCTGCGTTCGCGTATAGGATTTGTATTGCAGGAATCCGTTTTGTTCAGCGGCTCTATATCCGAAAATATACGCTGGGGCAATCCGGAGGCAGGCGAAGCCGAAGTCGTCAAAGCGGCGGCGGCCGCGCAGGCCGACGAATATATTTCGTCGATGACGGACGGCTATGAAGCGATCCTCGGACAAAGGGGCCTCACTCTATCCGGCGGGCAGAAACAACGCGCCTGTATCGCCCGCGCCCTGATAAAACAGCCGAAAATACTGATCATGGACGACAGCACGTCGGCCTTGGACCTCGGCACGGAGAGCAGGCTGAACAAAGAGATAGAAGCCGCATATACAGGTAATACCCGGATAACAATAGCCCAGCGAATCGCTTCGGTGATGACTGCAGACCGGATATATGTGATAGACAACGGCATGATCGCCGCCGCGGGGACGCATGGCGAGCTTTTGGCGGACAGCGGGATATACCGCGACATATACGAATCGCAAATGGGACAGGGGGCGCCGGCAAATGGATAAAATGGATAAAAACAAAACAAATGAAAAAAATACCCCCGGCCAGCCGCCGCCGCAAAACCAGCCCAGGCCGTTCGGCGGCCCGCCCCCCGGCATGATGGGCCGCCCCGTCGAAAAGCCAAAGGATTTGTGGAAAACGCTAAAACGTATATTCGCATATCTGAAAACGCAGAAATTCGCGCTTATCAGCCTGATAGCCATGGTGATATCAGCTTCTTTGCTGTCCCGTGTGATGCCCGTATTGCAAAAAGAAGCGATAAACACCATAACCATAACGGAAAATTTTTCCGTCGATTTCGCAAAACTCAGATTTTATCTGATTTGCATGGGAGTATTATTTGCCGTTATCGCGGGGATCAGTCTTGTTCAGGGACTTCTTTCCGCGTCGGTTTCGCAGAAAACCGTGAAAATCATGAGAAGCGACTTGCTGGGCAAACTGCAGGATTTACCGGTGAGATATTTCGATGCGCATACCCACGGAGAGCTCATGAGCCGTTTGACAAACGACGCGGACAATGTGTCGATGTGCGTGTCGCAGAGCATTTCGTCCCTGTTTTCGAGCGTTATAACGATAGCCGGTTCCCTCTCCATGATGCTGTATTACAGCCGTCTGATGACTGTCATAAGCCTTGTTGTCGTTCCCGCCGGAATATTCGTCACAAAAGAAATATCCAAAAAAACCCGCGTATATTTCAAAGAACAGCAAAAAGGGCTCGGCGAGCTCAACGGGCACATAGAAGAAATGGTGACGGGGCAGAAAACGGTCATAGCGTTCAACCGGCAGAAACATTCAATCGAGCAGTTTGACACGATAAATAAAAGACTGAGGCAGGACAGCATATTGGCCCAGATATTTTCCGGAACGGTCGGGCCGCTCATGAATGTTTTGAATAATCTGTCTTTCGCCTGCGTCGCGATAGCCGGAGGCATCCTGATGACGGCTCAACAGGCAATATCAGACAGCGTTTTTCTGACGGCGCTGTGCGGGAGCATTTCGATTGGGACAATACAGCTCTTCATAAATCTTTCGCGGCAGTTTTCGCGCCCCATAAACGAGCTCGCCAACCAATTCAACTCGATACAATCGGCGATAGCGGGAGCGGAACGCGTTTTCGGCGTGATGGACGAACAGCCCGAAAACGACGAAGGAACAATGCATATGCCCCAGTCGGATATCAAAGGCGACGTCGAGTTTAAAAACGTGAACTTCGGGTATGATCCAAAAAAGCCCGTGCTGAAAGATTTTTCCATCGACGTAAAAACGGGGCAAAAAATCGCGCTTGTCGGCCACACGGGCGCGGGAAAGACAACCGTCGTGAATTTGCTCACGCGGTTTTATGATACGGACAGCGGGGGCATTTTTCTCGACGGCATAAATATACGGGATATACAAAAAGACGATTTGCGGCGGTCGATAGGTATTGTTTTGCAGGATACCGTGCTTTTCACGGGGACGATACGCGACAACATACGTTACGGCAGGCTTGACGCCTCCGACGACGAAATCAGGCGGGCGGCAACAACCGCGAACGCCGACGGCTTCATTTCACGCCTGCGCAGCGGATACGACACCGAATTGTCCGAAGCGGGCGGCAATCTGAGCCAGGGCCAGCGGCAGCTTATTTCCATTGCCCGCGCCGTTTTGGCAAACCCCAAAATTCTGCTTCTCGACGAGGCGACCTCGAGCGTCGATACGAGAACCGAAATGCACATACAACAGGCCATGCAGGAGCTCATGAAAAACCGGACGTGCTTTATCATCGCGCACAGGCTCTCGACCATACGCAACGCGGACAATATTCTCGTCATAGATGACGGGCGCATCGCCGAGAGCGGCAGCCATGACGAGCTTATGGCAAACCGCGGCGCATATCACACGCTCTATTTTTCTTAAAAAAGATATGGGCAAACGGCTTGTTTTTTCTTTGATTTTGTGGTATAATATGCTGTCTTAATTAAATCATTTGAGGAGCGATTTTATGAAATATGTCGATAAACCGTTGGAGACGGTGTATGATGATTTGGGTACGTCATCAGAAAACGGCTTGACTGAAGCGCAGGCCGGCGTCAGGCAGGCAGAGTACGGGCCCAACAAATTCAAAGAAGCGAACAAAGAAACCGTTTTCCAAAAAATATTCGGACACATGAAAGATTTTACCACATTGATTCTTCTGGCCGCCGGCATTGTCGCGTTGTATTCCGCTTTGTCCGGAGACGGCGGAAAGGGACCGACGGACGCGGTGGTTATCTTTTTAATAGTCGCGTTAAATATTTTTTTGGCGGTCAAACAGGAAATGGGAGCGGAAAAATCTCTGGAAGCTTTGAAGAAAATGACGGCGCAGATGACGGTCGTTGTCAGAAACGGCGCGCACCAGACAATAGAGGCCGACCAATTGGTGCCTGGAGACATAGTCCTCCTGTCCGCAGGCGACGCGGTGCCTGCGGATTGCAGACTGATAGAGTCAATAAATCTTCAGGTGGATGAATCCATGCTCACGGGCGAAAGCGTGCCTGCGGAAAAAGACGCGAATGCACAAGTGAAAGAAGACGCTTCCGTCGGAGACAGATTCAATTCGGTTCATTCCGGCTGCACGGTCACAAAAGGGCGGGCAAAAGCGGTTGTTTTCGCGACCGGAATGAATACGGAAATGGGGCATATCGCCGAACTCTTGAACGATACGATGAAAGTGCGCACGCCGTTGCAGCGGAAAATGGACAAGTTATGCAAATTTATCTGCGTCCTGGCGCTGGCGTCGGGAACTTTATTGTTTATCCTTCAGACATTCGCCGACGTTGAATTGTCGTACAGACTTCTGAATTCCGTATCTCTCGCAGTTGCCGCCATACCCGAAAGCCTGCCTGTCATCATGACGATTACCCTGGCTTACGGAATTACGACAATGGCGCAAAAAAAAGCCATCATAAGAAAAATGCCCGCTGTCGAAGCGCTTGGCAGCGCGCAGGTCATTTGCTCCGATAAAACAGGCACGCTGACCATGAACCAAATGACCGTTCAAAGGTTGTGGGCCGCGGGAAACGACCCCGTTGCCGCCTGTGCGAATTTAAACGACGATGAAAATAAAATTGTAAAATATATGGCGCTCTGCAACAATGCGAATATAGGCATTGTCGCCGGCGAAACGCAGGAAGTCGGAGACCCGACCGAGTTGGGCCTCATAAGGCTCATGCGCCAGAAGGGTTTTATACCCGACGAACTTGCCCACGGTTATCCGAGAGTGCATGAATTGCCTTTTGATTCGGGGCGCAAGCTCATGACCACGGTGCATAAAATGTACACCGGAAAGTATTTATCGATTACAAAAGGCGCCTTTGACCGCATACCCTGCGACCGCGCGACGGATATATTCGCGGAAGCGCAGATTCATCACGACGACTGGAGCGGCAGATCACTCAGAGTTCTGGCTGTCGGGTATAAGATATACGACCAATTGCCCCAACGGCCGGACGCGGAAGAACTGGAGAATAATATCACTTTTCTGGGGATTGTGGGAATGATTGACCCGCCGAGACCGGAGAGTGCGGAAGCTGTGCGCGTGGCTAAGGAAGCCGGAATCAGAGTCGTCATGATCACGGGCGACCATGCCGGAACGGCCAAAGCCATAGCGGAAGATATAGGGATATACGAAGAAGGCGACAGAATCGTCACGGGCGCGCAGCTTGGAAGTATGACGCAAAAAGAACTTGAGGCGGACGTCGAAAGTTGTTCCGTTTTCGCGAGGGTCAGTCCGGAAGATAAAATATCCATTGTGCAGGCCTGGCAGCACCGCGGAGCGGTGGTGGCCATGACCGGCGACGGGGTCAACGACGCGCCCGCCCTGCAGGCCGCCGATATAGGCGTGGCTATGGGAAGCGGCACGGACGTATCCAAAAAGGCCGGCGACATGATACTGACAGATGACAATTTCGCAAGTATCGTTTCGGCCGTTTCGGAAGGGCGGCGCGTCTACGACAATATATGTAAAGTGCTCATATCGCTCATACCCTCCAATATATCGGAGGTCGTCGCCATGATTTTGGGGTTCGTGCTATGGGGCGCAACGCCTTTTGCCGCCATACAACTGCTGTTTTTAAATGTCGTCGCGGACGGTATCCCGGATTTGTGCATGTGCAAGGAAGCAATCGAACCCGGCGCCATGAAGCGCAGGCCCATACCCAAGGATGCGGGTGTTTTTGCGCATGGTATGGGCTGGCGCGTACTGCTCATGGGCGTGTGGTTTACCATCCTCGCAATGACGGCGTATTATATAGGCAGCCATGTGTCCGTCGCCGGGCTGGCGCCGAGCCATGAAGCGGGAAGAACCATGGCGTATGTGAGTCTGGCGTGGGCTTCCGTTGTGAATATTATGAATGTGAGAAGTTTCAAGGAATCCATATTTAAAATCGGGTTTGCTTCCAATCCGCTGTTATTCGGCGGAATATGCCTGTCTTTGACGCTTGTGGCCGTTACAGCCGCCGTTCCGGGAATACGCGAGGTATTCCACAATGTCCCGCTCACCGGAACTCATTGGGCTGTCATGGCCTGCATGGCGCTCACTCCGTTTGTCATGATGGAAACCATCAAGATTTTCGTACGCCGAAATTCCAAAACATAAAAGACGCGTCACTCATTGTTGACGATGATGGCTTTTTCGCCGATTTCATTGATGATTTTCACTCCGTTTATGCCGTTGTTTTCGGAAATGACCGCGTGCTTCAAGCCGGGCTTCAGATGTACCGACGGCTCCCCGGTGGCAAAACTGCACCCTCTGAGCTGCAGCTTGCCGCTGTCCGCCTCGACAAGCGGAAGTTCAACGGAGTTTTTCATACAGCGCGCCTCCCAGTGGCTGCTCACTCCGTGATGGGCTCCCGGAACGAAACTGCTCTTCCAGCCGCTGCTCAGGTAACAGTCGTTCAGCGAAACATAACTTTGGCTGTGGGATATGACGTTTTGATCCGACGGCCCCCAGAACGAACAGTTGACGAGCCTCACCGAGCCGTCGCAGGTGGGGCTTATTTCTATCGAGACGGGATTTTCGCCGTGAGTCGCCACAAACTGCCCGTTTGTGACAAGGATGCCCATCGGCTGCAAATAATCCACCAGCATGCACCTCTGGGCCTCGTCCGCCCCGATACCGCACAACTGGCCGTTCATCCTGCCCATCGGAGTTGAAATGAAACGGTACCCTATATTCACCGGAAACACAAATGTGTTGGTGACGTATTCCCAGTCGGTCCGTCCGAATATGAAGGCCTCGCAGTTTTTCCACATATATTCGCGCACTTTGCCGAAATCGCCGCCGGTCTGCGCGGAGGACCACCAGTGGCAGTGGAACTGCACGTTGTCTATCCTGCCTATATCCGAGCAGGAATCGACCAATATGCCGCGCCTCAGAACGCAGCCGTACACGCTTCTGATGCGGTGGCGCACGTTGCCTTCGGGGCCGACCTGTATGCCGTTGTATGAGTTTATCAAAGTGACGTTTTCCACCGTGTTGTCCCCGCCGGTCAAATGGAATGTCCACGGATACGGCACTATATCGTCCAGGAGCTGCTCGGGGTAATAGACGCTCAGCCCGCAGACCGCACAAGAGCTGCCCAGCTCAAACAGGGCCGGCCCGTCCTCCCTGCCCTTTCCGCCAATCGCCAGAATCACCGTGCCGACCAGCGGTTCGATATACATCGGGGACTGAGCCGCCCCGGACAGCGTGACCCCCTCCGGGATTTTCAGGCTCCCCCCGATGAGATATTTCCCGGCGGGCAGCGTAATTTGCGCCCCGCCGTTTTTCGCGGCGTCGTCGAGCATTTTTTGAACGGCGATTGTGTCGTCGGTTTTTCCGTCAGCCATGATTTTGTAATCCTGTGTGTTTATCATTGTTATTTTTATTCCTTTCTGTGAGTATGTACCGCTATTTTATCATATTTTTCACGCTTATGCAATAGCGCGAAGACAATAATCCGCGAAATTTAACAAATTTTGCATTGAAGTTTTGCAGGAGATATGGTATTGTATTGTCATGGCAGATTTATTTTCGACGCTGTTCTGTAAATAGCGTCGGAAGTAGTGAAATATTCGGAGGATTTGAACATGGCAGATATATTCAAGGTTGAAAATCCCGTATATCAAGATACAAAAGAATTATTAGAACAATACGACGGAAACTGGGTTATAATGCATAGCAGGAACAATAAGAAACATGGACTCGTAATTTATTATTCGCCTGACGGCAGAGAATTGGATAAAAAAATCATGGAATTAGACAAAGAATCAGATATGTACCATGATTACAATGTAAGATATATAGGCAAACAAAGGTCTATCAATGCGTCCGGAGGATTGTTTTTATGATATGTTTGGATATAAATTTAATCTCCAACAGCATTGAGATAGAAACCAAAATTTGGCGAACGAATAGTGACCAATTTGTAAAATGTTACATGATTTTTGACACGGGAGCCGCTATGACGGCAATAGATACGTCTATCGCTCTGCGCTGCGGATATAATTTGAGAAACGCCAAAGAAGTGTTTGTCAGCGGAATCGGGGGGAGCAACATACGGGCGAAACAAATAATAATTCCTGATTTTAAATTAGGGGAAGTTGAGTTAGGTCCGATAACGGCAGATGTCCTTGATTTTCCGGAAAACAGTAACACACGTGCATTATTAGGTGTAAACGTAATAAAAGAATTTAGAGTTATTATGGAATTTAATTATAAAAATATTCCAAATGGGGTTATCTGTTTAGAGCCTGCCTTTGATATAAAAG
>Ga0123356_10001550_pt1 | contig 25300 bp, 12 predicted proteins | sample TergutEmb28metaG_2_FD_92546 | JGI IMG/M metagenome (GOLD analysis project Ga0123356, IMG submission 92546) | Embiratermes neotenicus P3 segment gut microbial communities from Petit-Saut dam, French Guiana - Emb289 P3 | ecosystem: Host-associated > Arthropoda: Insects > Digestive system > Gut ...
CAGGAGTCCTGGCCCACCACGAAGATGACCGGAGCGTCGGCCGGAACGGCCGCGAGAGCGGAGTCGATCGCCGCCATCGAGGACTGAACCGTCTCGAAGTCGAACTGACCGGCAGCCGGCAGGCTGTCAATCGCCCTGTCGTCCGGGTTGGTGTCGTAGGGAGACGTGAGAATCGAGGCTCCGTCAACGTGACGCTCGGCGCGGAACGGACCAACCTTGCCGAGCGAGATGTCGGCGCGGATGGTGTTGTCGGCGTTGAGGAACATGTAGGAACCGTTGTTGCAGTCCTCGTCGTCCACGTCATAAGCCATCGAGCTCATGGAGTAGCCGTTGTTGCCGCCGTTGCCGGCGATGGAGTTGAAGATGCCGAAATGGCCCTGAGTTGTCGGGACAATCCGGAACTCCTGGAAGACGGTGTAGGTAGAGCCGGAAACCGGGTTACGCCAACCAGGCATCGTCGTGTTGTTGATGAGCTGGAGGCCGTTGGTGGCAACCGTCCGCTGAGGAACCTGGACTGCGGCGTCATCAATCTTGGCGCGCAGGAGATGGGTGAACTCGCCGTAATCGTGGAACTCAAACAGCAGCGCGGTGTCGGCCATCGAGACAGCCGCACCAGCAGGAGCACCGGTCGCCCGGATCGAGGTCCCGGTGCCAACGTTCGGGGTCTGCCGGGTGTTGGCCGTGGCCCTCAGGTAAGCACCGTTGTTGGCCTTGATCGCCACGGTGTCGACGGCCCTGTTGTAGGAGACGTTCGCAACGCCGAGCTTGTTGTACATGGCGTCCTGGATGGTGACGTTGTACGTTGCGGTCGGGTTGTAGTGGTCCTTGGAGATCGTCTCGGCCTGGTCACCCAGGAGGACGGCCTTGGTCGTGGCGGCACCGGACAGCGGAAGGATTCCGTCGTTCTTCAGCAGGACAATCTGCTCCTGCGAAGCAAGGAGGGCCTTATCCCGGTTGGCGGTGGCCGTGGCGGCCAGCGTCTTGCCCGCACCAGAGGAGGCCCACGGGTTGCGGACCTCGAGCTGGTCAAGAGAGCCGGTAGCCAGGTTGGCAGCAACGCGGCGGCGAGCCAGGTCAGAGATGCCCTGCTCGTCGATCATGCCACGGGCATAGGCGTCATAGATAGAGCCGTTCGCATCGCCCCAGGAGCGGAAGGACCAGGACATCTGGTTGTTGACCGAACCCTGGGAAGCACCAAAGGCGCGGCCCATGACGGTGTCATCGAAGTAACGCTGGGAGTGGACCCACATCGACGAGCCCGAACCGTAGTCGTTCACGGTCGAGAACTCGTAGTGACCTGTGGTGGGATAGTCCGGCGTCCAGCTATGAAGCATCTCGTACTGATAGGGGCTGACCGACATGGGCTTGCCATTGATCAGCGGATACGAGTTCATGAAGGACTTGGGACCACCGTTGGACAGGGTCTCCTTCCATGACGGGAACAGGTAGTCACGCGCGGCCTGCTGGGAGAACGAGGTGTTCGTCCACAGACGGTTGATCTCGTTGTTGTACCCCAGCGGGTGCTTGAGAGTCGGCGTGAACCGGAAGTAGCCGTCGTCCGTGCGCTTGGACATGCCCGTCGTCAACTGGGTTCCGTAGATCCCGATGAAGGTGGGATCCTCGCCAGGAGTTTCGTAGGCGCGACCATAGCGAGGATCACGGTAGATGTCGAGCACGGGGCCGAGGCAGCTTCCGCCCATGGTGGAGCCAGCGGTCTTCTCATCGGCGATTTCCTCGCCGATCGCATAGAAGAGAGCGGGATCCCATGTTTGTGAGAAGCCGAGTGGCGTGGGCCACGCGATGCTGCCGGCGCCGTTGGGGCCGTGGAGGCACTCGCCGCCGCCACCGCCGCCACCGACAATCGAGGCGAAGCCGAGGCGAGCAGGGGTGCCACCGCCGACCATCTCGTCGAACGTCAGCTGAGACATGATGCTGTCGATACGGTCAATTCCGTTGGCCTCGTGGTCACGGAACGCCAGGTCGACCGAGGGGGTGAACGGATCCCCCGGTGCGGCTGTGGCAGCCGGCGCAAAACCCGCCGGTACCAGCAGCGCGGCGGCAGCGATGACGCCCACGACCTTGGCCGTGCGCCAACGCGCCTTGTAAACAACACTGTTCATGGATTCCTCCTGGAGATGTGGTTATGAGTCGCAGGCTGGGTCAGATCCCTCGGCGTCTCCGCGGCAGCCGCCCCTAGGCAGCCAACATCGTTGTTTCGCCAAGGGCAGACACAGATCCGCGTGTAGTGAGACTACACCAGTTTTGTTCGCCCTTGGCGAATTTTCCTACGCGACGTTTGGTCCGTCATCGTGCAACATGGTGCGAGGAGCGGAGGATGTTGGCTCTGACCTGCGCCAACAGCGCATGCCACAGGGTTGTCGGTCAAGAAACCTCTGGCCATGAGGCCCGGGACCGTCCCGGGCGGCGTACGCACCGTGCGCCTTTGGGTGCGAGGGAGCGGCAAGTCGCGGACTCCTCCATGTCGGGCGCACCGGGAGCGGTGTCGTAGCTCTCCTGCTCCCGGTGCCGCCCCGAAACGCCGGGGCGTCGGGTCCTGAGCCTCCTGGACCCGGCGCCCCGGCGCTGTCCTACCCGCAGGCGTGGGGTATGATGCTGGACGAACCAAAGACCGCCGGTGCGGCCGCGAGCTTCTTCGCGGTCACGAAGCGTTTTTCGAAAAGCGGGCCGGCGCAGGTGCAAGATGACGGGCCCTCAGCCTCGCGGCTAGGGATCACCCGATGAGCCTCGCGCCTGCGCGGGGCTTTTTTCGTGGGCACTTCGGCGCGGCGGTCGCGATCCATCGAGAGGAGTGCCATGGCGAGGCCGGACAAGGCCGCGGCCGTCGATGACCTGGTGACCAGGTTCAACGAGGCGAGCGCGGCTGTCCTCACCGAATACCGAGGGTTGACTGTTGCCCAGCTCAAGGAGCTGCGCGTGGCCCTGCGGGATCACGCCAGCTACGCCGTGGTGAAGAACACGCTGACCAAGATTGCCGTCCACCAGGTCGGGATCAGCGGTCTGGACGACGCCCTCGCGGGGCCGTCCGCCGTCGCCTTTGTCTCCGGAGATCCGGCGGCTGCGGCGAAGGTCTTGCGTGACTTTGCCCGGACCCACCCCCACCTCGTCCTCAAGGGAGGCGTCCTTGATGGGCGCGCCTTGGGCGCGGCGGATGTCGTCAAGCTCGCGGACATGGATACCCGCGAGGTCACCCTGGCCAAGGTGGCCGGCGTCGTCAAGGCGTCGCTGTACAAGGCCGCGTACCTCTTCACCGCTCCGGCGTCGAAGGCTGTGCGTACCATCGAGGCGCTGAGAGTCAAGCAGGCCGAAGCAAGCGGCCCCGCCGAGCCCGAAGCCGCCCCCGAAGCAGAACCTGTGGCCGTCCCCGACGCTGCTGCCGAAGCCGCCCCTGAGGCTGCGACGGAAGCTGCCCCCGAGGACGCCACCACGGCCTGATCGGCCGAACCCACCCAAGGGCCGATCTGCGGCCGCGAAATGAAAGGACATTGCCACCATGGCGAAACTGACCATTGACGAACTGGTTGAGGCCTTCAAGGAGCTCAGCCTCATTGAGTTGACCGAGTTCGTCGCCAAGTTCGAAGAGGTCTTCGATGTGACGGCTGCTGCACCGGCCGTCGCTGTTGCCGCCGCCCCGGGCGGGGCCGCCGAGGCCGTCGTCGAGGAAGAGCAGGACGAGTTCGACGTCGTCCTCGAGTCCTACGGCGAGAAGAAGATCCAGGTCATCAAGGAGGTCCGCGCACTGACCTCCCTCGGCCTGGGCGAGGCCAAGGCCCTCGTCGAGGAAGCCCCCAAGGCTGTCCTCGAGAAGGTCAACAAGGAAGCCGCCGAGAAGGCGAAGGAGCAGCTCGAGAGCGCCGGAGCAACCGTCTCCCTCAAGTAACTCCTCCCCCTCCCCACCGAGTGCGAGGAATCCGACAATTCAGAGCCTATGACAGCGCTCTTGAGTGTCGGATTCCTCGCACTCGGTGCTTTGAGGGGTGGCCTCCGCTAAGGTGGAACCGCTCTCATTCGCCAGCGACGTCACCACACCATCAGGAGACCCACATGAGCGCGGCATTGCCCGACCGCTTCCCTCACGATCCCACGACCCTTTGGGCCTTGACCGGCGCCGTTGTTACCCCAACAGCGGTGCTCGAGCCGGGCGCCATCGTCCTCCAAGGCCAGACCATCTTGTGGGTGGGCAAGCCGAGCGAGGCGCCTGACGCTTTCCGTCCCGCGATTGCTGCGGCGACCACCGCCCCGCTCATCCTCCCGGGCCTGGTGGACATTCACTGCCACGGCGGCGGCGGCGCCTCCTTCCCCGACGCCACGACCCCCGATGAGGTGCGTCAAGGCGCTCGCGAGCACCTCGCGCACGGGACCACCTCGCTGGTCGCCTCGACCGTCACCCAGGCCCCGGAGACGCTGCTCAGCAAGATGGCGCTCCTTGCTGGCCTGGTCGAGGACGGCGCGCTCGCCGCCATCCACGCCGAGGGCCCCTTCATCTCACCCAAGCGGCCCGGCGCTCAGAATCCCGCCTTCATCCAGATTCCAAACCCCGGGCTCATCGACGCGCTCGCCGAGGCCGCAAGGGGCCACTTGGCGACGATGACGATCGCACCCGAGGCGCATGGCACCGCCGTCGGCAACACTCCGGAGCCCGTGGAACGCTCAGCCATCCAGGCCCTGGCGAACGCTGGCGTCATCCCCTCCTTCGGCCACACCGATTGCGCGGCTGAGGACATGGACCGCGCGATCGCCGAGGCCCGCGCCGCGCTCGCCGCCCCCGCCGCCCGGTCGGCCCGCCCCACCATCACGCACCTGTACAACGGCATGCGCCCCTTCGCCCATCGCGATCCCGGACCGACGATGGCGGCCCTGGCGGCAGCAGCCCGCGGCGAGGCTGTCGTTGAACTCGTCGGAGACAACACCCACCTCGCTCCCGCTGTCGTCGCCGAGGTGTTCGACATTGCCGGGGCGGACAACATCCTCCTGATCACCGATGCCATGGCTGCGGCCGGCATGCCCGATGGCGCCTACTCCCTGGGCTCCCTCGACGTCGAGGTCAAGGACCGGGTCGCTCGGCTCGCGGGCGGCACGGCGATCGCGGGAGGCACGGCCCATGTGCTCGACGTGGTCCGCATGTCCGTCCTCGATGCCAAGGTGGATCTCGTGGAAGCGGTCAAGTCGGCGAGCCAAACCCCGGCCCGTGTGCTCGGGATGGAACGCAAGATCGGCGCCCTCAAGGCCGGAATGAGGGCAGACGTCCTCCTCGTGGACGCCGACCTCAAGCCCCAAGCCGTCATCAAGGCGGGCACCCAGGTCGCCTAACCCGCCGACCCACTCGAAGACGCGCCAGCGGACTCGCCGACCCGGGCGTTTGCATCTGCGCGCGCCGGAGATGTAGGGTACTTGTTTGCGCCGCGTCGTGCGCGCCTGCCTGCCATCGGACGGTCAGCCGCCGCGCGCGGGCGCGCGCACGTCACCTCCATCGGGAAGGACCAGACTTGGCTGCCTCGCGCAACCCTCGCTCGACTGTCGACGCCAATCCCCAGCGGACCGGAAACGGCCGCATCTCCTTCGCAAAAATCCAAGAGCCCCTCGAGGTACCAGACCTCCTGGGCCTGCAGCTTGACTCCTTTGACTGGCTGCTGGGCCACGAGCGCTGGCGTGCCAGGGTCGAGACGGCCAAGGCTGCGGGGACCCAAGACGTCCCGATGACCAGCGGTCTGGAGGAGATCTTCACCGAGATCTCCCCGATCGAGGACTTCGGCCAAACGATGTCGCTCTCCTTCAGGGACCACCGCTTCGAGCCGTCGAAGTACACCCCCACCGAGTGCCGGGAGCAGGACTTCACCTACGCGGCACCCCTGTTCGTCACGGCGGAGTTCATCAACTACAACACCGGAGAGATCAAGTCTCAGACGGTGTTCATGGGGGAGTTCCCCCTGATGACCGAGCGCGGCACCTTCATCATCAACGGGACCGAGCGCGTGGTCGTCTCCCAGCTGGTCCGCTCGCCGGGCGTCTACTTTGAGCGGACGCCGGACAAGACGAGCGACAAGGACATCTTCACCGCGAAGATCATCCCCTCACGCGGCGCGTGGCTGGAGTTCGAGATCGACAAGCGCGATGCCGTCGGCGTCCGCGTGGACCGCAAGCGCAAGCAGTCCGTCACGGTCTTCCTCAAGGCCCTGGGCATGAGCGAGCAGGAGATTCGCGCCGAGTTCGGCGACTACCCCGCCGTCATGGAGACCCTCGAGAAGGACCATGTCGACTCCCAGGATGACGCCCTGCTCGACATCTACCGCAAGATCCGCCCCGGTGAGCCCCCCACCGTGGAGGCAGGACGCACCCTGCTCGACAACTTCTACTTCAACTCCAAGCGCTACGACCTGGCCAAGGTCGGCCGTTACAAGATCGGCAAGAAGCTCGGCGTCCACGCTGACCTCTCCGAGTCGGTCCTGCGCCTGCCGGACATTGTCGCGACGGTCAAGTACCTCGCGGCCCTCCACGCCAACCTCAAAGAGGCGACAATCGGCGCTCCGGCCATCCGGATCGAGACCGACGACATCGACCACTTCGGCAATCGCCGCATCCGGGCGGTCGGCGAGCTCATCCAAAACCAGGTCCGCACGGGCCTGTCCCGCATGGAGCGTGTCGTCCGCGAGCGCATGACCACCCAGGATGTCGAGGCGATCACCCCCCAGACGCTGATCAACATCCGCCCCGTCGTCGCCTCGATCAAGGAGTTCTTCGGGACCTCGCAGCTCTCCCAGTTCCTTGACCAGAACAACCCGCTCGCGAGCCTGACCCACAAGCGCCGCCTCTCCGCGCTGGGCCCCGGAGGCCTGTCCCGCGACCGCGCCGGCATGGAGGTCCGCGACGTCCACTCCTCTCACTACGGGCGCATGTGCCCCATCGAGACGCCTGAAGGCCCGAACATTGGTCTCATGGGGTCGCTGGCCACCTACGGCCGCATCAACCCCTTCGGCTTCATCGAGACTCCCTACCGGGTGGTCACAAACGGTGTCGTCACCAATGAGGTTCACTACCTGACGGCCGATGAAGAGGATCGCCACGTCATCGCCCAAGCCAACGCTCCGCTTGCCGAGGACGGCACCTTTGTCGAGCGCCACGTGCTGGCTCGCACGCGCGGCGGTGAGGTCGAGTTCATCCGCGCCCAAGAGATCTCCTACATGGACGTCTCGCCGCGCCAGATGGTCTCCGTCGCCACCGCGATGATCCCGTTCCTGGAGCACGATGACGCAAACCGCGCCCTGATGGGTGCGAACATGCAGCGTCAAGCCGTCCCGCTCGTCCGCACCGAGAAGCCGCTGGTCGGCACGGGGATGGAGCTGCGCGCGGCCGTGGATGCGGGCGATGTTGTCTTGGCCGAAGCGCCAGGCGCGGTCACCGAGGTCTCAGCGGACGCCATCGTCGTTGAGCAAGACGACGGCAAGCATCGCACCTACCGGGTCCAGAAGTTTGGCCGCTCGAACCAAGGCACCTGCTACAACCAGCGGCCCGTGGTCGTCGAAGGTGACCACGTCGAAGGTGGCCAGGTGCTCGCCGACGGCCCCGCCACTGACGATGGCGAGCTGGCGCTGGGTCGCAACCTCCTGGTCGCCTTCATGTCGTGGGAAGGCCACAACTACGAGGACGCGATCATCCTCTCCCAGCGGCTGGTCCAGGACGACATCCTCTCCTCGATCCACATCGAAGAGCATGAGGTGGACGCCCGCGACACGAAGCTGGGCCCCGAAGAGATCACCCGCGACATCCCCAATGTTTCCGACGAAATCCTCGCTGACCTCGACGAACGCGGCATCATCCGCATTGGCGCTGAGGTCGCGGCCGGTGACGTTCTGGTCGGCAAGGTCACGCCCAAGGGTGAGACTGAGCTGACCCCCGAAGAGCGGCTCCTGCGCGCGATCTTCGGTGAGAAGGCTCGCGAGGTCCGCGACACCTCCCTGAAGGTTCCCCACGGCGAGTCCGGCACCATCATCGAGGTGCGCGAATTCAATAGGGACGATGGCGCGGAGTTGCCTCCCGGCGTCAACCAGATGGTTCGCGTGTACATCGCTCAGCGACGCAAGATCACCGACGGTGACAAGCTCGCCGGCCGCCACGGCAACAAGGGCGTCATCGCCAAGATCCTCCCGGTCGAGGACATGCCGTTCCTTGAGGATGGGACGCCCGTCGACATCATCCTCAACCCGCTCGGCGTGCCGGGCCGCATGAACGTCGGCCAGGTCCTTGAGCTCCACCTCGGCTGGATCGCCCAGCAGGGTTGGGAGGTCGAGGATGTGACCGCCGACTGGGCTGAGAACCTCGACAAGTCCTGCCTGGCTGCCTCGGGAGGCGTGGCCGTAGCGACCCCCGTCTTCGACGGCGTGCGCGAGGGGGAGCTGACGGGCCTGCTGGGGTCAACCCTGCCGAACCGTGACGGCGACCGTCTTGTCGATACGACAGGCAAGGCGCGGCTGTTTGACGGCCGCTCCGGGGAGCCGTTCCCCGAGCCGATCGCCGTCGGCATGATGTACATCCTCAAGCTCCACCACCTCGTGGACGACAAGATCCACGCGAGGTCGACAGGACCGTACTCGATGATCACCCAGCAGCCGCTGGGAGGAAAAGCCCAGTTCGGAGGCCAGCGATTCGGAGAGATGGAGGTGTGGGCCCTGGAAGCCTATGGCGCGGCCTACGCCCTCCAGGAGCTACTCACCATCAAGTCAGACGATGTCGTAGGCCGGGTCAAGGTCTACGAGGCGATCGTCAAGGGCGAGAACATCCCCGAGCCCGGCATCCCCGAGTCCTTCAAGGTCCTGATCAAGGAGATGCAGTCCCTGTGCTTGAACGTCGAGGTCCTGTCAACCGACGGGTCCCCGATCGAGATGCGCGACACCGATGATGAGGTCTACCGGGCCGCCGAGGAGCTGGGCATTGACCTAGCCCGACGCCCCGACGCCTCCTCCATCGATGAAATCTAAACAGTCCACCGACCCACACCCCAGACGCGAAGCGGAAGTAGGCACCCACCTTGCTTGACGTGAACTTCTTCGATGGACTCAAGATCGGCCTGGCCACCGCCGACGACATCCGGCAGTGGTCCCACGGCGAGGTCAAGAAGCCCGAGACCATCAACTACCGCACCCTCAAGCCCGAAAAAGACGGCCTGTTCTGCGAGAAGATCTTCGGTCCCACCCGGGACTGGGAGTGCAACTGCGGCAAGTACAAGCGCGTGCGCTTCAAGGGCATCATCTGCGAGCGCTGCGGCGTCGAGGTGACCCGCTCGGCCGTGCGTCGCGAGCGTATGGGCCACATCGAGCTGGCCGCTCCGGTCACCCACATCTGGTACTTCAAGGGCGTGCCCTCCCGGCTGGGCTACCTGCTTGACCTCGCCCCGAAGGACCTGGAGAAGGTCATCTACTTCGCGGCCTTCATGATCACCGACGTCAACGAAGAGGGCCGCGCCGAAGACCTCCCCTCCCTCCAGGCTGAGCTCGATCTTGACCGCCAAGAGATCAGCGCCAAGATGAACCTCGACGTCGAGGCCATCGCCACCCAGCTGGAAAAGGACCTCGCCCTCATGGAGTCCGAGGGGGCCCGGGCCGATGCGCGCCGCCGAGTGCGCGACGCGGGCGAGAAGGAAATGGCCCGCATCCGCCGGACGGCAGAAAAGCAGCTCACCGAGCTCGAGGCCGTCTGGGAGCGGTTCAAGACCCTCAAGGTCGCCGACCTGGAGGGCGATGAGCTCCTCTACCGCAAGCTCCAGGACCGCTACGGCAACTACTTCTCCGGCTCCATGGGTGCCCAGGCAATCCAGCGTCGGCTCGAAACCTTCGACCTGGAGGGCGAGGCGGCAATCCTTCGCGAGATCATCGCGACCGGCAAGGGCCAGCGCAAGACCCGCGCCCTGAAGCGCCTCAAAGTCGTCAACGCCTTCTTGACCACCAAGAACTCTCCCCAGGGCATGGTCCTCGACTGCATCCCCGTGATCCCGCCGGACCTGCGCCCCATGGTCCAGCTCGACGGCGGAAGGTTCGCGACCTCGGACCTCAACGACCTGTACCGGAGGGTCATCAACCGCAACAACCGCCTCAAGAGGCTCCTCGACCTCGGCGCCCCCGAGATCATCGTGAACAACGAAAAGAGGATGCTCCAAGAGGCCGTCGACTCCCTGTTCGACAACGGAAGGCGCGGACGCCCGGTGACGGGCCCCGGCAACCGGCCGCTGAAGTCAATCTCCGACATGCTCAAGGGCAAGCAGGGCCGCTTCCGCCAAAACCTCCTCGGCAAGCGGGTCGACTACTCGGGTCGCTCCGTCATCGTCGTTGGACCCCAGCTCAAGCTCCACCAGTGCGGACTGCCCAAGACCATGGCGTTGGAGCTGTTCAAGCCCTTTGTCATGAAGCGGCTCGTCGACCTGAACCACGCCCAAAACATCAAGTCCGCCAAGCGGATGGCCGAGCGCCAGCACCCCGAGGTCTGGGATGTCCTCGAAGAGGTCATCACCGAGCACCCCGTGCTGCTCAACCGCGCCCCGACCCTGCACCGCCTGGGCATCCAAGCCTTCGAGCCGCAGCTGGTCGAGGGCAAGGCGATCCACCTCCACCCGCTGGTTTGCGGCGCCTTCAACGCCGACTTCGACGGCGACCAGATGGCCGTTCACCTGCCGCTGAGCGCCGAAGCCCAGGCGGAGGCCCGCATCCTCATGCTGTCCTCCAACAACATCCTCAAGCCCTCCGACGGTCGGCCCGTCACCCTGCCCACCCAGGACATGGTGATCGGCCTGCACCACCTGACGGCGCTGCGCAAGGACGCCGCCGGCACGGGCCGCTACTTCTCCTCGGTGGCCGAGGCGATCATGGCCCACGACGCCGGAGACCTGGACCTCAACGCCGCCTGCTTCATCCTCCTCGACGACCTGGTCCCCGGTCCCGAGACGCCCACACCCGAGGGCTGGCAGGTCGGCGACAGCCTCCCGGTCAAGACGACGCTGGGCCGCTGCCTCTTCAACGAGGCCCTGCCCATCGACTACCGCTTCGTCAACCAGGTCGTGGACCGCAAGGTGCTCGGCACCATCGTCAACGAGCTGTCCGAGCGCTACCACAAGGGTGAGGTCGCCGCCTCGCTCGACGCGCTCAAGGAGGCAGGCTTCTCCTGGGCGACCCGCTCCGGCGTGACGATCGCCATCTCGGACGTCGTCACCCCGCCGCAAAAGCCCGAGATCCTCGAAGAGTTTGAGGCCACCGCCAGCCGCGTCCAAGACCAGTACGATGACGGACTCATCACCGACGACGAGCGTCGCCAAGAGCTCATCGAGATTTGGACCAAGGCGACCGATGCCGTGGACCGGGCCATGCGCCAAAACTTCCCTGAGCGCAACGCGGTCTTCCGCATGGTCGGCTCAGGCGCTCGCGGCAACTGGATGCAGGTCCGCCAGATCGCCGGCATGCGCGGCCTGGTCGCCGACCCGAAGGGCGAGATCATCCCCCGCCCCATCAAGTCGAACTACCGCGAAGGCCTGAGCGTCGTCGAGTACTTCATCGCGACCCACGGCGCCCGAAAAGGCCTGGCCGACACGGCACTGCGTACGGCAGACTCGGGCTACTTGACGCGACGCCTCGTCGATGTCTCACAGGACGTCATCGTTCGCGAAGCTGATTGTGGGACCGAGCGCGGGCTCACCTTGCCCATCGCGGCGCGCGGTGAGGATGGCAAGCTCAAGCGCCGCGCCAAGGCCGAGACGTCCGTGCGCGGCCGCACGCTCGCAGGTGACGTCGAAAACGACGATGGCGAAGTGCTGGCTCAGGCGGGAACCGACGTCGGTGACACCCTCATCGACGATCTGATCGAGCGTGGTATCACCGAGCTCAAGGTCCGCTCGGTGCTCCTGTGCGACTCGCGGGTCGGGACTTGCGCAATGTGCTACGGGCGGTCGCTGGCCACCGGCAAGCTCGTCGACATCGGCGAGGCGGTCGGCATCATCGCAGCTCAGTCGATTGGCGAGCCCGGCACCCAGCTGACGATGCGCACCTTCCACACGGGCGGCATCGCCTCGGCGGAGGACATCACCCAGGGTCTTCCCCGCGTCCAGGAGCTCTTCGAAGCCCGCGCCCCCAAGGGCGAGGCGCCCATCTCCGAAGCCGCCGGCCGCGTGGCCATTGACGATGGCGACCGGACCCGGCGCCTTGTCGTGACCCCCGACGATGGCTCGGAGGAGCTGACCTACCCGGTCTCCAAGCGCACCCGCCTGCTCGTCGAGGACGGCGAGCATGTTGACGTGGGTCGGCAGCTGACCCAGGGCGCGGTCGATCCGAAGAAGATCCTGAGGATCCTAGGTCCCCGCGAGGTGCAAAAGCACCTGGTCGAGCAGGTGCAGGAGGTCTACCGCTCTCAGGGCGTGGAGATCCACGACAAGCACATCGAGGTGATCGTGCGCCAGATGCTGCGGCGTGTCACCGTCCTGGAGTCCGGCGAGACCGACCTGCTGCCCGGCGAGCTGACGGCCCGCGAGCGGTTCGAGGATGAGAACCGCCGCGTTGTCGCTGAAGGGGGCCAGCCGGCGTCCGGCCGTCCCGAGCTCATGGGCATCACCAAGGCGTCGCTCGCGACCGACTCGTGGCTGTCCGCCGCCTCCTTCCAGGAGACGACCCGCGTGTTGACCGAGGCCGCAATGTCGGGCCGCTCCGACCCGCTGCTGGGGCTGAAGGAAAACGTCATCATCGGCAAGCTCATCCCCGCCGGTACGGGCCTTCCGCGCTACCGCAACGTCGTGGTCGAGCCCACCGAAGAGGCGAAAGCCGAGCTCTACCCGGCCCTGGGCTACGAGGAGATCGACTACGAGACCCTCGGCGACGACCAGGCCGGCGTCCTCGCCGACTTCTCCTTCGAGGACTTCGTGTAAGCCATGCCCGGCCGCCCAAGCGCCGCGGCCTGCGTGGTGAGCCTGGCCGCCCTGGGCGTTTCCCTGACCGGCTGCGTTCGTGCGCCAGCGCCTGCTCCGACGCCGACGGTTGTGACGTCATCGTCCGCGCCTGTGACTTTGCCTGCGCTGGCGACACCGACCGTTGAGGCGAGCATCACCTCCCAAGGCTTACCCTCGCTGACCTGGACTTCTGTCCCTGGCGCTGCGACCTATCGGATCGCGACTCTCGCCCGCGTTACCGAGGGTGACGGCGGCGGGCTTGGCGAGCGGGTGATCGCCTCGGGCCTCGCGACGACGAGTTTTGTGCCGGATCGGGAGGGCCTGGCGGACTTCACCGTGGTGGACCTGACGGTGCCCGGGGCAATCCAGGACGAGGTTGGCAACGCGTGGAACCAAGAGGCCGACGCCTGGTGGCGCCCCCATGACCTGGGGGTTTACGCCGTCGCGGCCGACGGCCGGGTCTCGGAGCCCGGGATCGTGGACGGTGTGAACCTCGCGGGGCTGATCCCCGTGGCGATCGCCCCCAACGCAACCTCCTACCTCTTCGCGAGCGCGGGCGTCGACACCAAGGGCCGCCCCTTCTACGGCACCGTAGCGACGCTGCCGACGGAGATCGCGATGACAATGGCGGACGGTTCGACCGCTGCCCGTCGCCGCGACTCGGGCCTGGAATCGGTGCAGTACGCGAAGGTCAAGGTCACGGGCCCGCGCGGAGTGGTCCGCGTCGACTGCGCCGTCCTGAAGATGCGGCCCCTCGAGACCGAGCTGACCCACAAGGTGCGTCTCTGCGGGCCCCGGATCCGCGACGGCGAGCTGACGTCGGGCGCGCGCAAGGCCCTGGCCCGCCAGGACCGCCGAGCCGCCCGTGCTGCGGCCGAGGGTGACCTCGGCGAATACCGCGTCGCCTACGCCAAGGGCGCGCCGACCCTAGACGGAGCCCAAGAGATCGCCCGCGACCTCCCCGAGGTCGAGTACCCCGTCCAAGGCTCCACCGCCTTCACCCGCTTCGTAGCCGCCAACCTCCTAGCCGGCCACCCCTGCATGACCTGGAGGAACGGTGGGGACGCCGATGTGACTCCGGAGGAGGCGCTGGCGGAGGCGCAGTACCAGAATCCGTACCTCCTGGGCGCCACCCTATGGATCTCCGACGAACGCGGCGACGAGTTCTGCGTCGGCGGCGTGCCCCTGCCCGAAGAAGCCGAACCAGACCGCCAGGAACTAGCCGAGCTAGCCGCCGCCATCGTCCGCGATTTGGATCTGACGACGCTTGACGACGAGGCAAAAGCCCAGGCTATCGACACGTTCCTTGCCGAGTCGGTCGCCTACGACGACGGCGCCTACGACCCCGGCCGAGGCGTCGTCGAGAACCTCATGGCCGCCGCTGACCGCCCCCGCTCCTACACCGCGCTCGGCGCCCTGGCCGACCACGTCGCCGTCTGCCTCGGCTACGCCGAAGCCTTCCAGGCCATCGCCATCGAGGCCGGACTAGCCACGGTCGTCGTGACCGGCCAAGCCGCCGGCGACTACCACGCCTGGAACAAAGCCCACGTCAACGGCCGATGGGGCAACATCGACTCCACCTGGAACTCTCCCAGCACCGGCGGCCACCCCGGCACCTACTTCCTCCTCTCCGACGCCGACCTAGCCGCCCGCCGCACCGGCGGCGAAGACCCACACACCTGGGTCCCCCACTCCCAACTCCCAACCTTCGCCGCCCCCTAACCCCCCACCCCCCGCCACCCCGCCACCCCACGCCGTACCCACGTGACAGCCTTTGCCCCGGGGGGAAAGGCGGGCAGGGAGGGGGGCGGTTTGCGTTGGGGGAGGGGAGCGGGTAGGTTAGGGGTTTGCGCCTGGCGAAGGCCAGGCGTTTTGGTGCGCGCTTGCGCGTGCCGACCACAGATGCGGCGGGTCTCCCGCCGTGCCCACCTCAGACAATCAGCAAAGAGAGACGTAGTGCCCACGATCCAGCAGTTGGTCCGCAAGGGGCGGGCCGCCAAGGCCGGGAAGTCGAACACCCCGGCGCTCAAGGGGAGCCCGCAGCGGCGCGGAGTATGTACCCGCGTCTTCACCACAACTCCCAAGAAGCCGAATTCGGCCTTGCGGAAGGTGGCGCGCGTCAAGCTCTCCAACGGGATCGAGGTCACCGCCTACATCCCTGGCGTGGGGCATAACCTGCAGGAACACTCGATCGTTCTCGTCCGGGGCGGCCGCGTCAAGGACCTGCCGGGTGTGCGGTACAAGGTGGTCCGGGGTTCACTCGACGCGCAGGGCGTTCGAGATCGCAAGCAGGCGAGAAGCCGCTACGGAGCGAAGCGGGAGAAGGGCTGATGCCGCGCAAGGGCCCGGCCCCCAAGAGGCCGCTCATTCCTGACCCACTCCATGGTTCGACCCTGGTGACTCAGCTGGTCAACAAGGTGCTGCTCGATGGGAAGAAGTCCATCGCCCAGCAGATCGTCTACGGCGCCCTCGATGGCGCTGCGGCCAAGACCGGGACGGAGCCGGTCGTCGTGCTCAAGCGCGCGCTCGACAACATCCGCCCCGCCCTCGAGGTCAAGTCCCGCCGCGTGGGCGGCGCGACCTACCAGGTTCCTGTCGACGTCAAGCCTGCGCGTGCCACGACGCTGGCCCTGCGATGGCTTGTCGACTTCTCGCGCAACCGACGTGAGAAGACCATGCAGGACCGACTGATGAACGAGATCATCGACGCCTCGAACGGCCTGGGGGCCGCGGTCAAGCGCCGCGAGGACACCCATAAGATGGCCGAGGCCAACAGAGCTTTCGCCCACTACCGCTGGTAGTCTCAACACCACGCCGGGCCCTGTCGGCGTGGGCAACCTCCGAGAGATCAAGGATGTGCATCCGTGGCACTTGATGTGCTGACCGACCTGATCATGGTCCGCAATATAGGGATCATGGCGCACATTGACGCGGGCAAGACAACAGTCACCGAGCGCATCCTCTACTACACGGGCATCAACTACAAGATGGGCGAGACCCACGACGGCGCCTCGACCATGGACTGGATGGCTCAGGAGCAGGAGCGCGGCATTACCATCACGTCAGCCGCGACGACCTGCTTTTGGAAGGACCACCAGGTCAACATCATTGACACCCCAGGACACGTTGATTTCACGGTCGAGGTCGAGAGGTCATTGCGGATTCTCGACGGAGCCGTTGCAGTATTTGATGGGAAGGAAGGCGTCGAGCCCCAGTCGGAGACCGTTTGGCGGCAGGCAGACAAATACTCCGTACCCCGCATTTGCTTTGTCAACAAGATGGACAAACTGGGGGCTGACTTCTTCTTTACCGTCCAGACGATCATTGACCGCCTGGGCGCAACGCCTCTCGTCCTACAGCTTCCGATCGGCGCGGAGAAAGAGTTTGAGGGCGTCATCGACTTGCTGACGATGACGGCGCTCACCTGGGAGGGCGAGGTCGCCAAGGGCGAGAGCTTCGTCACCGGCGAGATCCCTGCGCACCTCGCCGAGCTCGCTGCCGACTACCGTGCCAAGCTCGTCGAGGCGGTCGCCGAGTCGGATGAGGACTTGGAGATCAAGTTCCTCGAGGGTGAAGAGATCACCATCGAGGAGATCAAGGCGGCGATCCGTCGGCTGACGATCGCGGGAAAGGCTTTTCCGGTCCTGTGCGGGTCGGCCTTCAAGAACAAGGGCGTCCAGCCGGTGCTCGACGCGGTCATCGACTACCTCCCCTCTCCTCTCGACATCCCACCTGTCCGGGGGGTGGACCCCCACCATCACGCACGAGGGCTCACTCGCGCTTCCGACGCTGGTGAGCCGTTCGCCGCGTTGGCTTTCAAGGTGGTTGCGCATCCCTTCTATGGGAAGCTCACCTACGTACGGGTTTACTCCGGCAAGGTCGCCCAGGGCGCCCAGGTGCTGAACTCGACGAAAGGCCGACGCGAGCGGATCGGCAAGCTCTTCCAGATGCATGCCAACAAGGAGAACCCGGTGGGCGAGATTGCCGCCGGACACATCTACGCCGTCATCGGCCTCAAAGACACGACGACGGGCGACACGCTCTGCGATCCTGGCCGCGGCATCATGCTGGAGTCGATGACGTTCCCCGAGCCTGTCCTGGAAGTCGCCATCGAGCCGCGGACGCGAGTGGACCAAGACAAGCTGTCGCTGGCGATCGGCAAGCTCGCCGAGGAGGACCCGACCTTCCAAGTTTCGCGGAACGAGGAAACGGGGCAGACGATCATCGCGGGGATGGGCGAGCTGCACCTGGACATCCTCGTGGACCGGATGCGCCGCGAACACAAGGTCGAGGCGAACGTCGGCAAGCCTCAGGTTGCCTACCGTGAGACCATCCGCAAGGCGGTCAAGAAGATCGACTACACCCACAAGAAGCAGACGGGCGGCGCGGGGCAGTACGCCAAGGTGCAGCTGAGGTTCGAGCCGCTTGACCTCGATGGGGACGTGACGTTCGAGTTCGCCAGCGAGGTGACGGGCGGGCGTGTGCCGCGCGAGTACATCCCCTCGGTCGAGGCGGGAATCCTCGACGCGATGACCTCAGGACCGCTCGCGGGCTATCCGGTCGTCGGTGTCAGGGCCGTTCTCGTGGACGGGGCGTATCACGACGTGGACTCTTCGGAGCTAGCTTTCCGTGTCGCAGGCTCGATGGTTTTCCGCGAAGGGGCGCGTCGAGCGGACCCCGCGCTCCTCGAACCAATCATGGATGTCGAGGTCAGGACCCCTGAGAACTACATGGGGGACGTCATCGGCGACCTCAACTCTCGCAGGGGCCACATCCAGTCCATGGAAGACGCTACCGGTGTCAAGGTGATTCGCGCGCTCGTACCGTTGTCTACTATGTTTGGATACGTTGGTGACTTGAGGTCGAAGACCCAAGGCCGAGCGGTGTACACCATGCAGTTTGACAGCTACGCTGAGGTGCCGCGTTCGGTCGCGGACGAGATCATAAGGAAGACCCGGGGCGAATGAGTCCCCTAAGGGCGAGAACAACGAAGGAACAACGAGCAGTCCTAGGAGGACCCAGTGGCGAAGGCCAAGTTCGAGCGGACCAAGCCGCACGTCAACATCGGTACCATCGGTCACGTCGACCACGGCAAGACAACCTTGACCGCGGCGATCACCCGTGTCTTGCATGAGGAGTTCCCCGATCTGAACCCCTTCACGCCGTTCGATGCGATCGACAAGGCGCCGGAGGAGAAGCAGCGCGGGATCACCATCAACATCGCGCACGTGGAGTACCAGACCGCCAAGCGGCACTACGCGCATGTCGATGCGCCCGGTCACGCTGACTACATCAAGAACATGATCACCGGGGCGGCCCAGATGGATGGCGCCATCCTCGTCGTCGGAGCCGATGACGGGCCGATGGCCCAGACCCGCGAGCACGTCCTGCTCGCCCGCCAGGTTGGCGTGCCGACGTTGCTCGTCGCGCTGAACAAGACCGACGCGGTGCCCGACGAGGAGATCCTCGAGCTTGTCGAGCTCGAAGTCCGCGAACTGCTGACCACGCAGGGCTTCGACGGCGACAACGCTCCTGTGGTCCGCGTCTCGGCTCTCAAGGCGCTGGAGGGTGACCCGGAGTGGACGCCGCAGATCAAGGAGCTCCTTGACGCGGTGGACGACTACATCCCCGAGCCGGTCCGTGACATGGACAAGCCGTTCCTCATGCCGATCGAGGACGTCTTCACGATCACAGGGCGCGGCACCGTCGTCACCGGCAAGGTCGACCGCGGCAAGCTGCCGATCAACTCCGATGTCGAGATCCTGGGGATCCGGCCCACCCAGAAGACGGTGTGCACGGGCATCGAGATGTTCCACAAGTCGATGGACGAGGCGTGGGCCGGCGAGAACTGCGGCCTGCTCCTGCGCGGCATCAAGCGCGAGGAAGTCGAGCGCGGCCAGGTCGTTGCCCGGCCCGGCACGATCACCCCGCACACCGAGTTCGAGGCTCAGGTCTACATCCTGACCAAGGACGAGGGCGGCCGCCACAACCCGTTCTACTCGAACTACCGCCCGCAGTTCTACTTCCGCACCACGGACGTCACGGGCGTCATCCAGCTGCCCGAGGGCACCGAGATGGTCATGCCCGGCGACAACACCGAGATGTCCGTCTCGCTGATCCAGCCGATCGCGATGGAAGAGGGCCTCGGCTTCGCCATCCGCGAGGGCGGGCGCACCGTCGGCTCCGGCCGAGTCATCAAGGTCATCAAGTAACTCCCACCGTGTCGGCGCCTGATGCGCCGGCGCGGCACAGTCTGGAGGGTCGGCCGCCACTTCGCGTGGCGGCCGACCCTTTTTTGCGCGTGGCGGACAGAAGGACACCCTGACATCCCGTAGCCTGGTCACCACGAGGGGCTGGTCGTCTCCGCACTGTGATGTGCCCGTGGCGAGCCCGTCCCACCGACTTCGGCCAAGGCTGGCCGGGTTTGAACGCACACGAAAGGACAACCGATGCTCAAACAGCAACGACGCCGAGCTACCGGCTCAGCTTGCGCTCTGGCGGCCGTCTTCGGCCTCGCTCTGACCGGACTCATCCCCGGTGCCGGAGCAGCCTACGCAGCGCCCCCACTTGTCACCGACCCTGCCCAGTACGTCAATGTCTTTGGCGGCACGGGCAACGGGGGAGGCCAGGTGGGAACGATCAACGATTTCCCCGGCCCGGCCATGCCCTTCGGCATGGTCCAGTTCGCTCCGGACACGAACGGCACGGGGACGGCGACGCAGGGAGCCTGGAGTTCGGGCCGCAACGGCTCGGGCTACCAGTGGACCCATCGCACGACTCGCGGCTTCTCCATGACCCACGCTTCTCAGGGCTGCTCGCTCGCCGGCGACATCCCCATCATTCCCACGACGTGGAACAACCTCACTGCCTCGTCTGGTGTCAACGCTATGTTCCAGCAGCGCCTGACCTATGCCAAGCCCTCTGGTGGGGTGACCTGGCCCAGGGACGGGATTGATGACGAGTACGGCGAGGTCGGCTACTACCGCCTCAACGGTGCTGACGCCAACAACAACAGGATCATCTCGGAGCTGGGTGCCACGACGCGCGGGGCCACGGCGACCTTCACCTATCCGGAAGGAGCAGCGGCGAACGTCGTGTTGCAGGCTTCAGCCCACAACAACTCCAGCAGCTACGGCTCGGCGATCAAGGTTGACCCCGCGACTGGGTATGTCTATGCCCGGGAGACCAGCGGCAACTTCTGCTCGAAGAACAACCGATACACGGTGTACTACGTACTGGCCTTCGATCGGGCGTGGTCAGGATTTGGAACGTGGAACTCCACGCTGACGGGCACGAACATCATGGTGGCCGATCGCACAGAAACAGAGGTGGCGTCGACCACGGCCCACCACGATCTCGGTGGTTACTTCACCTTCCCGACCGCAGCAAGCGGCCAGACGGTGGTGCGCGCCCGCATGGCGATCTCCTATGTCTCGTGGGAGAACGCCAAGCTCAACCTTGACACCGAGATTCCCACGCTCAGCGCGACGACTCTCAACACAGTGCGGGCCGCCAATCGCGCTGCCTGGAATAACCTGATCTTCTCGAAGATCAGGGTCTCCGAGCCGCTCGCGGACGGCCAGCTTCCGGCTGCCGATCCCTACCGCGACCTCAAGACCTTCTACACCGCCATGTACCACTCGGTCTCGCACCCGGCGGCGTTCTCCGACGTCAACGGGCAGTACATCGGCTTCGAGGGACCTGTGTCGAACGGGATACAGCCCAAGGTGCACAACACGAACGAGAAGCCCGCGGCTGGTGGTCGTCAACGCGTCCAGTACTCGATGGTGTCGGACTGGGATACTTTCCGCTGCCAGGTGGGGTTCATGGCGATGTTCTGGCCGGATATTGCCGCTGACCTCGCCCAAAGCGAAGTCAACGCAGCCGAGCAGATGGGCTCCTTCCCACAGTGGATGGTGGCGAACGCGACAACCAACCAGATGACGGGCGACAACGTTGCTCCGCTGATCGCCTCGATCTATGCCTTGGGCGGCACGGACTTCGAGGTCGACAAGGCTCTTGAGCTCCTCGTGGACGCCGCCATTGGTCCGAACGCTGGCTACTGGACGGGCGGAACCAACGAGTACTACGGCAACCGACTGCCGATGGTGCAAAGGCCCGGTGCCAAGCTGTACAACGACAAGCACTATGCCCCCCAGGCTCGCTGGTACCAGGCGGATCACGCCGTCACCGGGGCCTCCTACACCCAGGAGTACGCGGCGGACGACTTCGCTCTTAGCTTGCTTGCCGAGTCGCGCGCGGCGGCGCAGTCAAGCCAGACAACGGCCAGTAAGTACTCAGACTGGTCCCAGCACTTCAGGGATCGCTCTCACTGGTGGCTCAACGTCTACAACCCATCGGTCGACTTCGCCCAGCCTCGCGATCTCAACGGGAAGTTCCCCGAGGGCAATCCGCAGGCTCAGTACACTCCGGACACGACCAATGCCCTCCTCAACGCCTTTGGCTGGACCCACCCAGGTCAAAACCCGGATGGCTTCGGTCAGGTCGGCTTCGACGAGGGCAACACTGAGCAGTACACCTGGTACGTGCCGCACGATGCCGCGATGCTCATCAAGGCTTTGGGCGGGCCGGGCGCCGTTGAAGGCAGACTCGAATCCTTCTTCCGAGAGAAGAAGGTGGGTCCGCAGGTCAACGCAAGTGGTGGTCCCTACATGTTCGCGGGCAACGAGCCAAACTTCAACGCTCCGTGGCTGTTCAACTACACCGGGTCTCCGTGGAAGTCCTCCCGAGTTGTCGATGAGATGACCCAGGGCATCTTCGGGTACGGACCCAATGATGCTGCCCCAGGCAACGATGACCTCGGTGCCCAGTCGAGCCTCATGAACTTCCTGGGAATCGGCGCGGATCCGGTGACGCCTGGTGCCGACGTCATGGCCCTTAACACTCCGATGTTCGAGCAGGTCGTCCTGACGCTGCCCGACGGCCACAAGCTGGAGATCAACTCTCCCGGTGCGCAGTTCCAGCGGGACGCTCTCCAGCTGGACCCGAAAGACAGGAAGTACAAGTACATCTCCTCGATGAAGATTGACGGAGTGCCCCACCACGACTCGTGGTTCAAGTGGTCGGACATCCTCGGCAAGAACACCGTCATTGACTACACGGTCAGCGACAGCGAGGTGGGACTGACGTGGGCTTCGAAGCCTGAGAACTTCCCACCGTCGTGGTCGGAGGGCATCGCCGGAGTGCTGGCCAACCTCCAGCCTCTGGGGACCACGTTGCCGAACGTCATGGGGGCAGCTCCGGGCGCCTCGGCTTCCGGTCGCCTCGACGTCCAGCAGATGGGTTCGACCTCGGACACCTTCACCGTCGAGCTAGAGACTCCTACCCCCGGCATCACGTTGCGTGACGGACCCGTCATTGAGGGAACGTTCAACGAGACCGGCCGGGCGACTCTCGGGATCATCTTCAAGGTCAGCATGTGGACTGCTTCGGACATCTACCCCGTGACGCTCGTCATCGAGTCGGGCGGCACCGTGGTTCGGACCGAGGGCCACATCCGCGTCGCCAAGCCACAGTCACTGGAGGCCCAGCGCAACGTCGTGGGCTCCACGTACTACGCCGCAGCCCGCGGCCGATACAACGGGACCGCCAACAACACCTACCTGCGCGATGAACTCGACGACATCGGCTTCACCCCTCTGTCGGTCCACGATGTGACGGACGTTGATGGCGTGACCACGACATTTACGTGGCCCGGCGCCCCCCACTCCTATCCCGAATCCTTCGGCAACGGTGCTCAGTTCTCTGACATTCTCTTCGACCGTCCTGCCTCGCAGTTCTCGTTGGTCGGCACGAGTGTCAATGGCGCAACCACAACCTACGATGCCACGATTTGGCTCACTGACGGCACGAAGACTCGGTACGAGCGGCTGCCCATCAGCCTCAGCGACTGGCTTGCGCCATCGACCAGTGGCAGCGCGGGAGAAGGCACGCTCCAGCCGCGGTTTGACAACTCGAAGGTGTTCTACAACCGGTACTACAGCGTCTCGACGGCTAGTCCCTCAGGGGCCTATCCCAAGGACGAGACGACCGGCAAGACAGAGGACCCCTTCAAGAACAAGCCATGGCCCTACACCAACGTGATGCCGACTCTCACGGCCGCCTCGGTTCCCAACTGGACCACAGGTGGCGCCTACATGTGGGCCACGAAGACCTATCAAGCAGCAGAGGGCTGGAAGGTCTGGAAGATCACTGTTCCTCCGGGCAACTCGAGTGAGACGGGCGCACGGCAGAGGATCTGGGCCATCGCCCAGGACCGACCCACGCTGCAGGTTGACGTCGACTCGTTGGCTGTTGACGCTGGTGACCCGATCAACGTCACAGGTACCGGGTATGCGGCCAATGAGGAAGTCACCGTCTGGATCGCCTCGGAGCCTCCGGGCTGGGCCGTGATCAAGGCTGACAACCTCGGCAACATAGACGGTTCCGTTATGGTTCCGCGTTCGGCCGACATCGGAGAGGTCTCCGTCCTGGCCGAGGCTGCCTCGTTTATCGACCCAATCGAGGCGTCGCTCACCGTGACGGTGGAGGACGTCTTCGAGATGGACCCGGCGGTCTTCGCCAAGCAGGCAGTACCTGGCGGCGCGGTCAAGGTGACGGGCACCGGCTTCGACTACAACGAGACGGTTGTCGTGACCCTCGACGGGCAAGCCACCGCGTTTGATGCTGACGGCGACGGCGATTTCACGGGTGTCGTGGGCGCGCCGGATGTGGAAGGCCTCTACGACCTTGATGCCGTTGGCCTGCTCTCGGGCGCTGAGGCGACCACTCAGGTCGAAATCGTCGCGAGCCTTGTTGTCCCCGGCCCCACGGTGACGGTTCCCGGCCCCAACGTCCCGGTTCCCGGCCCCACGGTCGTCCTCCCCGGCCCGCCGCCTCCCATGGCTGGCGGGTTCAAGGTCGACACGGTCAAGGCCGCGCAGTCCGAGCTTCGGATGGTCCAGGGCAAGGCGGCTGCGATCGCGGTCAAGGCGTTCGACGCCAAGGGCAAGACGACCAGGATCAAGTTCTCGTCGAGCAAGCCGAAGGTGGCCAAGGTTTCGTCGTTCGGCAGAATCAAGGCTCTCAAGGCTGGAACGACCTTCATCAAGGCCGAGGCCGGCGGCAAGTTTGCGCTGATCAAGGTGATCGTTGTTGCCAAGAAGTCAGCAGCCAAGGTGACGTACCTCACGGCGAGCGTCCCGAAGGAGATGACGAAGGGTAGCGTCGCTTTCGTAGCGGGCAAGTACAAGTCCCAGGCCACAAAGGTCAAGGTCAGGTACTTCTCATCGGACGTGGACGTCGTCAAGATCGACAAGGTCGGTCGGATGAAGGCGGTCGGCGTCGGCACGGCCAAGATCAAGGTCACCGCCGGCAGCAAGACCAAGACGTACACCGTCAAGGTCACCTAACCCACTCACCGCGGGTGTCGGCCGCTCCCCGCGGCCGACACCCCCCACCCCGCGAAACTGCGGAAACCCGACAACTAACGGCGATGACAGCGCTCCAAGTTGTCGGGTTTTCGCATGCTCGCGGAGGTGCCTCACCCGCACCACCCCACCGCAACACAGACTGCGAGAGCCACTGCGACCCCCCCGACGCGCCCCCACAACCCATCACGCTGAGGGCAGAATCACAAGGTCAAACGGTGGTCAGAGTACGGTCATCGCGCGGTTAGCGCTGGCAGTGCCCCTTCTCTCGGTTACCATGATTCCCGAACCTCGCGAAAGGCACCCCGTTTCGCGGACGGGTTCGGCGCTAGTCCCTCCCGATTGGGAGCGCCTGCTACTTACGAGGAACGAGGAGACGGCAGCTGTGGGTATGTCTGCTGATACACAAGCAATGAGCGCTCGGCCATCCACTTTGGCCGACGTGGCACTGCGGGCGGGGGTCTCGTTGAAGACCGCCTCCCGCGCACTGAACGGTGAGCCCCATGTCGCCGAAGCCACCCGCGAGGAGGTCCGCAAGGCGGCCTCTGAGCTTGGCTATCGGCCCAACCCGGCGGCGATCGCCTTGGCGAAGGCCAAGCGGCGCAACCAGCAAGCGTCGGAGGCCAGTTCTCAGGATCTGACCCCCGCTCGCTGCACCGCATGCGGCGCCATCCTGTGACGTCCTCCCTCTGATCCCCCCGATCACGAGCGGCGAGAAGACACCTCGCCAGACGTCCCAGGAGCACCCCTATCACCGCTTGGGCTCCGGTGGCACCAAGCCACCGGAGCCCAAGCTCACCCCCCGCCACCCCCGACGGCACCCCGGCACACCCCCGCGCAGGCGCCAAGGACGGCGGCAACACGCCGCATCGGCGACCCCCCAGCCCCCGACCCCCCGACCCCCCACCCCCCCAACCCCCCCAACCCCCAAACCCACGCA
>Ga0123356_10001551_pt1 | contig 25300 bp, 33 predicted proteins | sample TergutEmb28metaG_2_FD_92546 | JGI IMG/M metagenome (GOLD analysis project Ga0123356, IMG submission 92546) | Embiratermes neotenicus P3 segment gut microbial communities from Petit-Saut dam, French Guiana - Emb289 P3 | ecosystem: Host-associated > Arthropoda: Insects > Digestive system > Gut ...
ATTGCTGCAGTTTTTAAACCAACTTTATCCCCTAACTCTTTTTGTGATAACCCGAGTTGGAGTCTTAATTCTTTAATTCTACTACCAGTACCCACTTAAAAATGCTCCTATTCTGTATGGTTGTCTTAATTATACATAAAAAAAACAAAAAATCAAGAAAAATTATCTTGACAGGATAAATTGTTTTGTGCTATCATCACATTATCTTAAAAAGATAATTACAAGGAGACGATGAAATGGCAATAAACAAACAGTTATTAAAGTCTTATATTACAAGATATGACAACACGCAGGATGTACTTGCAAAAGCTATGGGTATCAGTCTTTCAGGACTGAACGCAAAAATTAACGAAGTCGCCGGAAGAGAATTTCGGCAAAATGAAATACTCTTTATAAAAGAACGTTATGCACTGACGGCACAGGATATAGAGAGTGTTTTTTTTGCACAGTAATTATCTTATTAAGATAATATATCATCACATTATCTTAAAAGGAGCGGCAGGAGTTCAGTGTAAGGAGCGGATATGGATATGTTAAAAACCGCAAAAGCAGAATTGCTCTGCAGATGCAAAGTAATAACAATATACAGGTGCAGCAGATGCAAAGTTAAAATACACGGCACACCAGGAATATATTGCAGTAAGTGCGCATCACTATTTGTCGGGAAAAAGGAGCTTTTTAGCCGTTTCGGAAGCTACATCTACTGTAAACTTGTACAACGCATCTCTAACGAATTTACTTGCTTTTTCAGTTAGCTTCTTGAAAATCGACACATCAATAGCGGTTGTATTTGATTCTGACAATATAGAAACAGTTGAATTTACAAGAGCCAGCTTATCTTCATCGGACAATATTTCATCGAGAGATATTAAATACTTAGTTTTCTCAATTACATTATCGATCCAAGGATAAGGATTACCACAAAAAATACAGTATGCCGGAACTCCCGGATAAACCATATAAGCTCCCGGCATATCCAGCTCGCCGCGAATTGGAGCAGCACATACATCACAAACAGAAATGTTTTCAGCACCGCATATACTACAAAACTTCTCACTTGAGGTGTCGCCGGTACTTGATTTTTCAGTAATAAGATGGCCATTTCTGCATACAATAGCAATTTTATATTTATCCACAGTACAACCCCCTAAAAAAGATACAAAGATTATACCACAGATTAAATAATAACAAACAGTAGAAGTACAGTGTAAGGAGCGGAGTTGTGAAAAAGAAGACTTTAAAAAAACATATCAAAAAACTGGAGGAGAGAGTCGGCAATGTTGAATTGCAGATTAGCTTCCATGATGGATACTCAACAAAGAGCTTGCATAAAAGATGCTCCAAGCTAGAGCGAGCAGTCTCCGATCAAAAAGCATTAATAGAAAGACGGAGCCTTAGTCAAGTGCAGGATTTAGGCAGAGTTGTAAAGACAATACCCTGCCTTCACCTGCCTTTAACAGCTACAACATACGAAAGCTTACAAGTAGTTGTCCCGTCAAAACGTGCAAAAGAATGGTATGAAAACTGTGCGGTTAAGAAAGCTTGCGAACAATCTCATTCAGAACAGTCTTGATTTCATCAAGCTTCTGAATAACACCTTCGGTAGCATCGGCACCGGTAGCCAACACGCAGTCGCCGGACTTAGTGCATAACCTACAATCGGTGGTGCAATCTTCTTTAGTAAATGGACACATCTTAGTCATAACAAAAAACCTCCTATAATAAATAACTCCCCGAGCGGATGCCAAAGCAGAGTGCTGCAACACTCGGATTTGAAAAACCTCATAAATACATCTGACCAGGGAGTAATTTTAAAAAGATTATACCACAGATTAAATAATAACAAACAGCAGGAGTACAGTGTAAGGAGCGGAGTGAATGATTTTGATACTCTGTACGGCAAAAACAAATCCTGCCGTGGTAACGACGGCAAGACCTGTCCCCGATTTGTATTTCCGAACCTGAGCTTTACCGTACAACAAAGCTACGGAGCGGGTAAGACCGCAGGGTTATGTTTCCGCTGAACCACAGCGATTACACCATCACCCGGGTGCTCAATGGTGAACGGACGAATACGCTACCTACCCGTAATTATTTCAGGCGCTTCACTTTAGCGGTTCGGGATCCGCCCGATGTGATGCCCACGCATCAGCTTTAATCGAAACGGGGCAAGTTCAAAAGTGTGGACATAAAGACCAACTCCTTTCCTGCCCGCAGTGGGCCACGTACAGAGTATCAAAATCATTGAGTTAAATCAAGCGGAACAAGGATAATAACACGAAACGGAGCGGGACATGCAATTAGTAGCGTTAATGCTGATTATGAATATAACAATGATCTGCGGGATTGTAGGAATATTTTATCTCGTAAAGACTATCCATGACTGGCTACATCCGGACAAGCCTGCCGAGCCGGAAGAAACACCGGAAGAGCCGGAAGAATTATAACGGTAATAACCCGTGTATGCACAGCAAAGAAGCTGCGGCATCCAGCCAATTGCGAAGTCCTCCTACAAACGGTGAGTGCACGGGTATTACATAAAAAAAATAACACAGAGAGTAAAGTAAAACAACACTATAAAAAGTGAGGAAATAACAATGTATTTAAAACTGAGAGGACGTATGAAGGAACTTGACGTAGACCAGGAATACCTTGCACAACGAATAAACCTGTGCCGTGCAAGTCTAAGCAGTCGAATGACAGGCCGTATTCAATGGCAGGCAAATGAAATGTATGCAGTAATGGATGTGTTATCAATCCCATATTGCGAGTTACATGAATACTTTCCAAAAGACGGAAGGTCATTAAAACTATTACCAAAAGGTGCGTGAGGCACCTATATATATTAAGGAGGACACAATTATGGCAACAAGAGCACATGCATTTATGGTCGATGCAAGAAGGATCTCAATGCAAACACATCAAAACATCGAGAACGAGCATTTAAAGAAGCTGTATGGTCTGAACGTAGAGCGGTTCTGCGAGTTAAAAGGTTTCTTTGAGAGCGAGGACTCAAGCGATGAATCGAGCGAATACCGGAAGACACTCGCCCCGGGTGAAGCTGCGCTTATAAAGTACTGGGAAGATAAGCGAGCAGCACGTGTTGTGAGTTTCTACAAAACGTATGCTAACCGGAGCGGTATAAGGGTACAGACATGAGTTATACACACAACAGATATATGCATAACAATGCTAAGAAAAAGCGTTATGCAAATCAATGTCAGCACCGTTGGGAGACGGTAATAAATGATAAGGACAGGTATCATTACCAGCGATGTCCAAAGTGTAAGCTCCGCAGGATAATTGCAATGGTATCCGGATTACCGACACTCCCACCTTCACGCTTTGATGTTTACTGGCTGAGCCAAAAGGACAAAAGCAAACCTATAACAAACCCGGAAGTTCTAAACCGTTACTATTATTAACAGTGAGGTAAATGCTATGAGCGCATACAATAAAATGACATACTGCCGCGACTGTGGCGGAATGATAGTATTCGTACGTACAGCAGCCGGCCGCATGATGCCGTGTGACACACCGAGCGTACCGTTTATGGAAGACTATACAGGCGGCGATAAGCTTATGGGTTATGACGGTGTAATGGTTGACGGCTACATTCTTAAAGAACCGCGCGAAGGTTCAACCTATGCATACGTACCGCATTTTCATACGTGCAAGCCTAAAAGTAAGGATGAATATAAACCGCGTGGTATAGGTCCTGTAAAAGAATCTGTGTTTAAGACAGCAGCAGTAAGAGCAGCTGAGGAAAAACTTGCAAGGCTTCAGATGAAACAGGCTCCGTCATTCACCGGCGAGCAGCTGTGCATGTTTGCGGAGGCATAGGCATGGATAATAAAAATCGGGGGGGTAATAAAGTCGTGCACAATAAACTGTCAGACTTAAATAACTACCTGTTTGAAATGATAGAGCGGGTAAACGATGATAATCAAAGTAAAGAAGAACTCGAAAAAGAAATTGCGCGTGCTCAAGCAATATCGGGTATTGCAGATAAAATAATTAAAAATGCATCTATCCAGCTTGATGCTTGTAAGCTGGCATACGAAGCCGGAGTGGACATAACTGTTCCAAAACTATTGCTTGGTGATTAGGTATGACACGTCATTCATGGACACAGGAGCACAGAGCGTGGCTTGAATATAATGTTACAGGCACAAGCTTTGAGTTACTTACCGTGTTGTTCAATAATACCTTCGGAACAATGCTGACAAAAAGTAAAATAAAAAATGCGTGCAGCAGATGGAATTTAACAAACGGGGTTTCTCTCCGCAAGTATACGGATGTGCAGCTTGATTATATCAAAGCGACTTTTCCGGGTAGATCTGCAGCAGAGCTGACTAATCTGTTTAACAAAAAATACAACACTTATTTTACAACAGCCCAATTAGCGAGCATTGCATACCGTAACGGTATAAAGAACGGTTTAGACTGCAGAATAAAACCGGGTGAACGTATAGGTATTGCGACAGAGTTTAAAAAAGGCCAAAAAAGCTGGAACAAAGGCACGAAAGGACTCTGCGGAACACATCCGAACTGTCAGAAAACACAGTTTAAGAAAGGTGCCAGTGTATATAACCAGGCGCCGGTCGGTACAGAAGGTGTAACTACAGACGGTTATGTATGGGTAAAAACAGCAGAACCTAACGTAAGGCCGTATAAACATATACTAATATGGGAGCAGCTCCACGGTAAAATTCCTCCGGGACACTGTTTAATATTTGCAGACGGCAACAAACAAAATGTAGTTATTGAAAACCTGATACTGGTAACACGTGCGGAGTTGGGATTACTAAACAGGCATCACAAAATAACCGGCAACGCAGAGTTGACGAAAACAAACTTAAACATTGTCAGATTAAAGATGGCGACATCAAAGAAGGTGAAAGCAAAGCGTGAAAGATTTAATGAAAACAATAACAACAGCAGCAATGTGTTATAAAGCAGGGCTGATGGTTAAGGAGTGTAACAAATGAGGTTTAGTCCGTATGGTATCCCCGATACCGGTGTGTATCATGATCCTTTTAAAGCGCCTTCAAAAAAAGGCGCAAAGAAATTGCAAAAACTGAGAAGTAAACACTTCGTTATAAGCTGCAGTAAATGTAAAAGCACTGGAATAACATTGTATAAACATGGAGACGGGTACATATGCAGGAGGTGTAAGCTCTGATGAAAGAAGCATGTCCGTTTTGCAGCAACGACGGTGAACTCTTACATGTAAGGACAAACGGAGGTGGTGCATGGGTGCATTGTCATGACTGTGGTGCTGACGGTCCATATATTACAGAGAATGATAGTAAATGCAGTAAAGAAGAAAACGCTATTAAAGCGTGGAATAAAAGAAATAACAACTGCAAACGTTGCAAACAATCAAAATAAATAAGAGAAAGAGGAAAAAATCATGCCAAAATCAACACCCCCCCCCGGATAGTTTGTGTCTGTCCGTATTGTAACCAGGTAATAGAATCGGAAGGCAAACGTTTCAAAAGCCAAAAGGAAGCCGAAAAATGGGCTATAGTCAGATGTTCCTGCTCCGATGCGGTATCATATATCAACAAAGCAAAGACACTGGAACTAGCAAAAGAAGAAATTGATACACTCTTCGGCGGCGAAGATAAACAAAATAATCCTGCAGCACGCGAGCTGCTCCTTCTTGCATCACATATGATCTGTGAAGGACTACTTGAAACAGTATCAGTCCGTATCAATCACGGCACAAAGGCAAGTGTAAAATACGGAAGTAAATCAGCACTCGTCATAACCCGTACAGATAATAAAACAACATCAAGTGCAATATAGGGAGGTTAAGAACAATGTCAGATATACCGGCTCTTTGCGGAAACTGTTATTTATACAGGTCTGATGAAGAGGATGAAACTATAGGATATTGCCGTGAATGTGACGGTGAATTAGCAAGTCCAACAGAAAAAGCGTGTAGTGCGTGGGGTGAGAATAATGGATAAAGAGAAATTAACAGAAAAGGAATTACACGCAGAAATTGGAAATCTCCTTGCCGAATGTGACGGGTGGAAAGAAACAGCGGTAGGGGCGCGAAAATCATTTGAACAAGCCGAGAAAGAGCGTGACGAATGGAAAGCAAAATACGAAGAACTGTTGCTCAACAAAACCTGTGTTGACAAGCAGCACAACGCAATAAGAGCCGAATATCAAAAATTCAAAGATAGACATAGAAGGCAAATAGAAACATCATCGGCTCGAACAATGAGATACAAACAACGAGCAGAAACCTCAGAAGCGTTAGTCAAGGGGATTATAGATAATATTCAGAGTGTTTGTAAATATTGCGAACACCAAAAGGATTGGGGCTGTGAAATTGCTTCTGATTGCAAAGGTTGGCAACTCGCAAAACGCTTTGAAGTTACCGACAAGGACGAACCACAAATGAACAAGATGAAAAACTATTAGAAGAATTAGCAGAGTTACAAAGCGATATTATAAAGGAGTAATCACATGGCGAAGACTAAGCGTTTAGTAACAATAACAGCCGGACGTTTAGTCTTTGCATTATGCTATACCCAGGCAATGTCCTATGACACCCCAAAAGACCGCAGCAAAAAAACGAAACATAGCAGTGAAGCCCGTCGCCGGATAAACTTCCGGTACGCATACCAGAAATGCCAGCTCAAGCTGGCAACTAACTTTTGCAAAAACGATTGGTACATAACGCTGACATATGATGATGCACACCTTCCGGGCAAACGTAAAGCTGCAGACAAACTTGTAGGCAAGTTCCTCCGTCAGCTCAAAGAAGCACGGAAGAAAACAGGCGATGTATTAAAATGGATTCGAAGTACACATGAGCTTGCAGGTGAGGACGGCCGCAGGTTACATCATCATATCGTACTAAACGCAGTTAATGAATATACAGACATCGAACAGATTGAATCTTTATGGACATACGGCAACGTACACATCCAACGAATCGGACAGAGCGAACATTACCTGAACGAAGATTTCCTCGAACTTGCGATGTATTTAACCGGCGAACGAAACCCTGACAAAACCGGTACCACACCGGGCTCCCGCAGCTGGAGCGGCTCACATAATCTAAGCAAACCGATCCGCGAATCAATATTAGTTGAAGAGACAATGACAGTCGAAGCACCACCGGGTGCATATATATTAGACACAGACGAGCGCCGCAACGAGTACGGCACCTTTAAATATATAAAGTATTTATTACCTGAGCGGCGGAGTACAGTTAAGAAACCTCTGAACCGTCGCCGTGAATAGACGGCATACTTACAATTAAATAGGCATACCATATAATAATTTGACTGGGGGTTGTGTATATCTTAACGACACAGACAGAGAAAAATGTTTAAAAGGATATAAAACCGATAAAAAATGTGTTAAACTTCGCACAACTCCCGAGCAAATCGAGGGACAAAACGTGGAAAATATCTTGACAAATCAGACAAAATGGTGTAGTCTTGACGTAAGTGAGGGCAGAATCGTATGCCCGGTGTGTCAAAGGAAGACCGACCAGGTCGTAACCGGTGACACAAGAGCAGAAAACCTCGTAGTTTACTGCAAATGGTGCAAGCGAGAACTCACTGTCACAATTGAAAACAGCAGTGCCCGCGCCAGCGACAGTATCCGTGAGTAGTTAAGCTCCGGTGAAAGCTCCCGCGCCTGTGCCTGAAAAAGGGATTGATTAAATCCTTAGTTCAGACACCGGCGCATTTTTGTTTTGTCAGATAAATTTCCGGGAAGGAATCTGTTGTGACAAAGAAAAAACCAAGAGCGGCCGTAAAGAAACCGGCAACGAAGAAACGAACCGCAGCTCCGGCATCCAAACCTACACCCGACTACGAAACACTGACGATAGACGAGCTTGAAAAACACTTAGGCATAAATCAGCGCAAGTTCGTATTGCACCTTGTAAACGGTCTGAACCAAACAAACGCTGCAATAGCAGCAGGTTACAGCCCAAAAAGCGCAGCAAGCCAGGCAAGTGACCTCCTGAAACTTCCGAAGGTTCTCGCGTACAGGAGCGCGCTCACGCGACAGGTATTAAACCAAGCGTGCCTGACAACGGAAGCGATATCACTCAAGATGATAGAAGTCCTGGAACGTTGTATGCAAGCGGAGCCTGTACTCGAATGGGATAGCAAAGAAAAAGATTATGTTCCGACCGGTATATGGAAATTCGATGCACGCGGCGCGGTAAAGGTGCTCGAGCTCCTCGGCAAAAATGCAGGGATGTTTAAGGACAAGGTCGAACTGAGCGGCGATACGGGTTTTCGCATAGAGCTTCCTGAAAAAACTGAGGGCTTTTCGGAATGATAAAAACACTAACAATCCAACCACCGCAACCGAAACAAGAGGAATTCTTAAGAGCGAAAGCGATGTACGTAGCGTACGGCGGCGCACGTGGCGGCGGAAAAAGCTGGGCACTGAGAACAAAGTTAGTATTGACGTGCTTTAGATATCCGGGATACAGGGCTCTAATACTCCGTCGGACATACAAGGAACTTCTAGAAAACCATATAGACGTGCTGCGCAGAGAGCTGAGGGGAATATGTAAGTATAACGGTACCGACAAAAAACTAACATTCCCTAACGAATCGACAATCGAATTTGGATATTGCAATCACGAAAGTGATGTAAACAGGTATCAAGGTATAGAATACGATGCGATTGCAATGGATGAAGGCACTCATTTCACAGAATATATGTTCCGCACGGTAGCAGCAAGTATCAGAGGAACAACAGAATATCCTCGCAGAATGTATATAACATGCAACCCCGGCGACATCGGCCATGCGTGGGTCAAACGTCTCTTTATAGACAGGCAGTATAAGGATAATGAAGATCCGGATGATTATGTGTTCATCCCTGCAAAAGTAACGGACAACGCAGTCCTGATGCGCTCAAACCCAAAGTATATAAGTTGGCTCGACAACTTACCGGACGGTATCCGGGAAGCATGGCGCGACGGCGACTGGGACGTATTCACAGGCCAGTTCTTCACAGAATGGAACCGCGACATACATGTAGTAGAACCTTTTGAAATACCAAAAGACTGGAAGTTATATATAACAATCGACTACGGAATGGACATGCTCGCAGCGTATTTGATAGCAGTAGACGAAGACGGTACCGGCTGGGTAACAGACGAAGTATACGAGGGCAGAGACAACGGCGAAGGCCACAACGGTCTTATCATATCTGAAGCAGCAGAGCGGCTCAAGAAAATGGCAGACAAGCGCAGGATAACATCATGGCTAGCACCGCCTGATTTATGGAGCACACGTCAGGAAACAGGCAGGAGCGCAGCAAACATATTCAGCGAACACGGCATCAATCTGACAAAGACGAGCAACGACCGGCTTGACGGCTGGTACGCAGTCAGGGAGCGGTTAAAGGTAAGACCTGACATAGAAGGAAACCCGACCGCAGGCTTAAAAATATTCAGGGGCTGCTCGAATCTAATCAGGACACTACCACAGTTATTATATAACCCGAAAAAACCGTCGGATGCATCGACCGAACCGCATGAGATAACCCACGCACCGGATGCAATACGTGGCTTCTGTGTTTACTGGACAAAGAAACCAAAGCGTAAGAAGTCCGAATCAAGTCTTGAATGGACAGAAGATATGTGGGAAGACTGGCGCAACTCTAATTCAACAATAAGAGAATTACTACGCGAAAAGTGGGGCAACCCACCAACGAGGTAAAGAAATGAAAAAAGACAATGTTCCAAAGAAAGAACAAAAGAATACCGGAGCGGGCAAGAGCACCGGCATCGACCTATGGAACGAGCGTTTAGCGGAGAGTGACCGTGAATATAAAGACGAGCGTGAGCAAATGACAAAACGCGAAGCATTGTATGCAGGCACAAACCGCAAGATAAAACCGTTCTTAACAGGTGACACTGAAAAAACAGGCGACAATAAAAACGCTCCTCACGTCCGGAACATCATCTTTGAGAACATCGAAGCACAGATTTCATCATCGATACCGCAGCCGAAGATAACACCACGCAAACAAAACGATGAACAGCTCGCAGAAAGCATTGAGCATTTACTAAGAAACGAGCTGGACAGGCTTCCGTTCGAGATAATGAACGATATGGCAGAGCGTGCAGTACCCATTCACGGCGGCATAGCCTGGCATATTGAATGGGACAACGAGCGCGGCACACATAACACAGTCGGCGATATAACGGTAAGCTTAGTACACCCGATGCAGCTTGCACCGCAGCCGGGTATCTATACAAGTGTACAGGATATGGACTGGATAATAGTCAAAGTCCCGACAACCAAAGAAGCAGTGCTCCGCAAATACGGAGTAGATATATCGGATGAAGGTGAAAGCGAACCTGAAATCAGAACCGGTGGCGAAACAAATCAGTCTGACGATTCCGCAACAAAGTATATCGGCTACTCACGCAACAAAGAAGGCAGCATCGACCGTTTCATATGGGTAAACGACCAGGTATTAGAGGACATGGAAGACTACCAAGCCCGCAAACATGACGGTCATACTCTAAAAAATGAGAGTATATATCAACCATTTCAAACAGAAGGCGGTTTGAATGTACCGGGCATGAGTCCTGTACTTGACGAGTTTGGTACACAGCAGTATCTACCGGACGAAACAGGCTTCCCGATGTTAGACGAAATGACAGGCATGCCCGTTCCGATGATAAACCCGACACAGATACCATATTATAAACCGGACGTGTATCCGATTGTACTTCAGAAGAACGTAAGCGTATACGGTCAACTCTTCGGTAACAGTGATGTGGATGTAATAACAGATCACCAGGAAACAATAAACCGTATGCACCGCAAGATAATAGACCGTACAATAAAAGCAGGCTCAAAAATATCGGTACCGAACGACGTAAAGATACGCTGGGACACGGAAGAGGGCGCAGTAATAAGGCTCGAAACACCTGACCAGCTGGCAATGCTACAAAAGTTTGACTTTGACGGTAACATAGCACCTGCAATGGCATACGAAGAAAAGGTATATCAGGAAGCCCGTCAGGCAATAGGTGTGACAGACAGCTTCCAGGGCCGTAAAGATACGACAGCAACGAGCGGTAAAGCAAAAGAGTTCGCAGCAGCGCAGACCGCAGGCCGTCTTGAGAGCAAGCGTGTAATGAAAGATGCAGCGTATGCGGATTTGTTTGAGATCATGTTCAAGTTTGCGCTTGCATACAGCGACGAGCCGCGCACGATAGTTCACAAAAACACACGCGGAGTCAATGAATATTCAATGTTTAACAGGTACAACTTCCTTGAACAGGACGAGAGCGGAGAATATTACTGGAACGATCAGTTCTTATTTTCAACCGACACCTCAGCACCGCTTGCAAGTAATCGTGAGGCAATGTGGCAAGAGATGCGCATGAACCTACAGACCGGCGCATTTGGTAACCCTGCAGAGGAAGAGACATTGATACTGTTTTGGAGCAAAATGGAAATGCTCCACTACCCGTATGCAGGCATGATTCGCAAACATTTAGAAGACAAACTGGAGCGGATACAACAGCAAATGGCTGAACAACAGTCAATGCAGGGCATGCAGCAGGATATGTTACCGGGTATGAGCGGAGCAGGCACAGCTCCGGGTTTACCTACACCGGGCATGACTGGAATTGACGAGCTCCCACAGACCGGCCACATGGACGGCGGTCCACAATTACCTCAACAGGTACTTGACGGTATAGAGAGACAGGCAATGGAAGATGCTATGATGGCTGCACAGTATTAAGTGTAACCACTTGCGTATAACTCTTGCGAAAGGAGGAGAAGGTAATGTCAAACAACAGAAGCACAATGACAGGCAAGATAGCCAACAGCGGCACCCAAAAGGTAAAGGCCGCAAACCAAAGCAAACCTACCGCAAAAGGTAAGGTAAAGACCGGCGGCGACCTTCGCCAGGGCGGCAAGTAGTCAAACAACTTCGCAAGTTACCGGCAATTATTAAGTGATTAATACGCATGGGATAGCGCAAACATCCAACATAATACGCATGGAACAGCGGAAAAATCCAAATATTAAGGAGCATTTTATGTTATTAACAACAGAAGAAATCAATGAAGCTTTAGGCTTAGGCGCAAAAGAGCAGGACGACCTCGCCACACCTGCAGCCGAGAGCGAAAACGCAGGGACAGCGGAAACATCCGCGGAAGATACAACTTCCGATAACGCAGAAAACGATACCGATGCTGATGAAACGACAGACACCGGTACAGATAACGCAGGGACAGCGGAAACATCCAATAATGCCATAGCAGAGAGCAGTACCGCCACACAGGCAGACGAACCGCAAATGACTCCTGAAGAACGCAAGGCAAATGCAGCCAGGCGCAGGGAGCAGGAACAGCTGGCAGCTATAGACAAAGCAGTAGATGCAGCTGTAGCAAAGCGGATATCAGAAGCTATAAGTGCAGAGCGTACGAAATCGGAGGCTGAATGGTCAAACTTCTTTGCAAAGGCAAACATAGAAAATCCATTAACAGGCAGACAGATAACCACAAAAGCAGAGTTTGATGATTGGGCGCAGCGTGATACAGAGACACAGATGCAGCGCGACTTTTCGGAAGGCAATTTGACTCCGGAACTGCTGCAGAAAACAGTCTCAGAGTTACCTGAAATAAAAAGGATCCGTGAACTCGAACAGCAGCGCCAACAGGAACAGCTTAAAGCAGAATCCGACCGTCAGCTTGCAGAGATATCGAAGCTCGACCCGGCCATGAAAACGCTTGAAGATATCGTAAACAGTCCGACCGGTCCTGCATTTGCAGTCTTGGTACAAGAAAAAGGTTATGACTTCTTAGGTGCGTTTAAGGTAGCAAACTTTGAGCGGTTATCGTCAGCCCAGGCAACGCAGCAGGCTGCAGCTGTAAAGCAGCAGACATTGCAAAACATTAAAGGCAAAGAGCATTTGAATCAGATGGGTAAACCTCAAGGTGCAGGTGGCAATACATTGCCGGTACCGGCTGATGTAAAGCAGCTATACCGTGAGCTGAACCCGAACATGACGGATGCGGACATTGCCAAAGATTACACAAAACGAAAAGCTGCTACTGCATAAGTAACAGCACCACATGAAAGGAGAAACATTAACAATGTTTACAGTACATCAAAGTGATACAGGCGCAGTACCGAGCAACGAGTATATCCCGGCAGCAGCCGGAAACTACGAAGCCGGTGAGATGCTTGTAATGACAGGCGGTAGATTAGCAAAAATCACCGCAGCACATCTAACAACCCCGCCGTATGTATGCGCGGCAACAATGACAGTAAAAGCAGGTGAACCTTTACCGGTAAACCGTGTCAGAGCTGACATCATTTACATGACCACTTTAGCAGCCGCCGCGGCAGCAGCAGCGCCTGGCGGTAAGCTTGCGGTTGCTTCCGGCGGTCTGCAGGTGGCTACAGGAGCAGGCACATTTGAAATCGTGAACCTCGAAGGCACAGCAATAGACTCTCTTGTCTTCGGCCGTTTTGCGTAACCCGGCATAAGTGAAAGAAAGGAGCTAATAAAATGCCTAATGTAACATTTACAGTAGCGAGCGGCTTAGCGGATTCCGTGTTTGGTTTATACCAAGAGCCGATCCAGCGCTTCATCGAGTCAAGAGCGGAGGAATTCGAAAAACAAAGTCTGTTAAAAGAACTGTTCTGCATGGACAACACAAAGAACCCGGTCGATGCGATGACCGCAATGACCGCAATGGACGGCTTCATGCCGGTCGGCGAGAACGGTTCATATCCTACCACAGGTATGCAGGAGAGCTATAAGAAGACCCTTCATCAGGAAACCTGGAAGAGTGCGTTCTCATTATCACAGGAAGCAGTTGAAGACGGCAAGCTTATGGATCTCAAAAAGCAGCCTTCACAATTTATGACAAGCTATCACAGAACACGTGAGCGCTTCGGTGCTTCTCTGTTCGGCGCAGCGTTGACACATGCATTGCTTGCAAACTTTGCAAACAAGCAGTATGACATTTCATCTGCAGACGGTGTACCGATGTTCTCAACTGCACATCCGTCGATAGTTGACAAAAAACTGGTACAGGCAAATGCGTTTAGTAATGTCTTTTCTGCAGATGCACTCGGTATGGCGGAGACAGCAATGCAGAGCTTCAAGGGCGACAAAGGTGAGATTTTAGGTGTAGCACCGGATACAATTGTTATACCGAACAATCATAACCTTAAAAAGAAAGTGTTTGAAGCAGTAGGATCTGAATTTGATCCGGACTCAAACGATAATGCGTTCAGCTATCAGTATGGTCGCTGGACAATACTCGTTTGGCCGTATCTCAACGAGTTTCTTCCTGCAAATGCACAACCGTGGCTGCTCATGGACAGCACATACAATCAGGAATACGGCAGTGCCGTATGGCTTGAGCGTATAGCTCTCGCAGTCCGCAGCACAATCGATGATAACAACGATGCAAACGTATGGCGCGGCCGTAGCAGATTTGCAGCAACGTTCAACGATTGGCGAGGTTTCTGTGCAGGCGGCATCACCGGCGGCACAGCACTCAGCTAACCCGTAAATGCGGAGCGGGTTTCACACATCTGTTTAACCTGCTCCGCATTTAAAAGAATAAATAATATCACTACAAGTAGATAAAATATCTTCATAAGGATAATAGTTATGAGAATATGCGATGTAATTGAACACGTAGACGAAATAAAACCGAACGCATTTAGTGACCAGGTCAAGCTGAACTGGCTCAATGCACTCGAAGGCAGGCTAATAAGCGACGTATTATTACTGTCACCATTACCGCCATACACAATGGAGCGGGACTGGAACTCATATCTGCTGCTCGACCCGCCGTATGATGATTTATATGTATTATGGCTCGAAGCGCAGGTAGACAGGGCTAACAATGAGTACAACAGGTATGCAAATACCTTAGCAATATTTAATGGATACTACGCGAACTTTACCCGATGGTTCGCAGAAACATACGCACCGGCACAGGGATATAACCCGGGCAGGACACGGCCGTGGCTACCGTGGGTACGACCGGCTGTGAGTTAAGTGATTAACTAACAATTTAGAGGAGGCATATAACAATGATAAATCAGGATGCACCGTATTTCTTGGATGCTTATGGAATAGCAGCAAAGCGCGGCTTTGACGGTAACGTGGATGAATGGCTTGAATCTTTAAAAGGACGAAGCATAGAAATGCGCCAGAATGGAGATTCGTTTGAATGGCGGTATGTAGGTGAAGGCGATGATACATGGCAAAGATTAGCAGACTTTGCAGAGTTTCGTGAGGAGATAGAAACAGCACTAAGCAAAGCAGAGGAAGCAGCACGAGCAGCTGAAGCAGCATCGTTACTTGCAACAGAGATTGCCGGTGGAGATTTTGTAACACCGAGCCAGATGAACATAAAAATAAGCAGCGAACTACAACCGGTAAATGAACAGTTGCAAAACATAAAAACGAACCCTATAGCTCCTGCAGGTCTATCAGAAACCCGTAACATTCGAAATATAAGCAGACTCTTTGCAATGCTTGAAGCTTCCGAATGGACAGGTACACAAGCACCTTTTGAACAAACACTTAGCGGCATTACAGGTGTTCTTGAAAATGACGGCAATGATGTTGAGATAGATTTACATGACATCGCAACCGCAACACAAGTAGAGGCATGGGACAATGCAAACATTAAGGGTGCAGGACAAGCAACAGACCAATTTACAGTCAAAGCGTGGGGCGATAAACCGACAGCAGATATACCGATTAGGATAAAGATAGTAGGTGCATAATGGCAGTAGTAGTACGAAGTCGTAAGAGGGTGAGCGGCAATCTCTTAGAGTATTTCAAAATCGGACATATATACATGTCGGTAAATAACGTAAACCCATCGGCATTATTTGGTGGCATATGGGAACGATGGGGACAAGGCAGAACTCCACTTGGAGTATTTGAACCAAGTGATGTTCTGTTTAATGGAACAACAACAAACAATGCAAATGATTACAGAATATCAGCCCCAATAACTGCTTATGCAGTAGGCCAAAGATATATAATAAGGTTTCATGCAGCCAACACGTCGGAAACAGTAAACGTAAGAGTTCAAGGCCAATCAACACTGTTAGCAAACAGAAGGATGTCAATAACAAGCGGAGCGACAACAAACCCTCAAATAAACCAACTTAAACCAGGTGAAGCATGGTTAGTGCAAGACGACGGTTCAAGGTTAGTATTATTAAGACGTGTATTTGAAGAAAACACATTTGGCGGCGCAGAAACCCATGTATTGAGTCAAAACGAAAACCCGAGCCATAATCACGGCCGTGAAGTAAGAAGGTTTCGGTTTATATCAATGGACAGCACGAGCACCACACAGTTGGTAACAGCAGACGGAAATTTACAAACGAATGTTTCACCAACAGCCAGTGGCAATGATGATCACTTTAACATAATGTCTACCGGTAGTGGACAACCCCACAATAACATGCAGCCATACATAACATGTTATATGTGGCTAAGAGTAGCTTAAGGAGGTATTAAAATGAGCAATCCATATCCTGTAGGCAGTATATATATGACAAGGCTTAACGTAAACCCTTCTACATTGTTCGGCGGCACATGGGAACGATGGGGACAAGGCAGAGTACCTGTTGGAGTAGCTGCTGAAGGTACGTTCAATACAGTGGAAAAAACAGGCGGTGCAGAAACACACCCCTTGACCGTCGCAGAAACACCAAGCCATGCGCACCGCTATGATTTTAGACGAAGACCAATGCAGGTTACAAATAACTCAGGAAACACCGCAAGAACCGGTAGCACTCACGGTACTCCGGCTCAATCGCTTATTGGTCTAAATTCGAGAGGTAGCGGACAAGGACATAACAATTTGCAACCATATATAACATGCTATATGTGGAAAAGGACGGCTTAGTATGAATATAGACAATATCTTCCCGATTGGCAGCATCTATCTGTCTGTAGATAGTGTAAACCCCGGAACGATATTTCAAGGTACAACATGGATACCTTGGGGCGAGGGGAGAGTGCCGGTGGGTGTGGCTGATAACGGAACGTTTAATACAGTGGAAAAAACAGGCGGCGCAGAGACACACACACTGACTTCCGATGAAATGGCACTTCACGAGCACCAAACAACAAGTAGAAGAGGACAGGGCTTACCTTCCGGAGACCCCTACCACTGGATAGGACTACGAGAAGCCAGCGGCTTAACATCAACAGATGCATCAAGCATTATACCCCAAATATACGCTACCGGCGGTGGCCAAGCACATAATAACATGCAACCATATATAACCTGTTATATGTGGGCAAGAACGGCATAAAGGAGAAAGAAGATGGATATTAAATCAATCGTAGTAAACAAAGACAATGTAATGGTAGGCATTAACATTACTCCCTCAGAAGATGAAGTGTTTCGCCTTATTTACGAAGATGTAGAAGAGGCAGAGGCATTAGATGCTGAGTTTGAAGAGGTTAAGTGGGACGGCCAAAAGTGGAAAGGCAGCAAGCGCAGACCCGAACCTGAAGATCCAGAACCACAAGAAAATCCTTTTGAAGCATTACTCTTCCGCATATCAATGCTTGAAGCAGAGCTCGGACATCCGGAGCACGCAATAGATCTGATTGAAAGTGGCAGACTTAACCCGGACAAACAGGCAGAGCTGCAGGAAGCAGTACAAAAGAAAGTGTGATTATGGTGGAAACAATAGGCGAAACTGTAACGATTATAAGCACAACGATAACAGGTATTGCAATCCCGGTGTTGGTATTCTTGTTTGCCCGGCTTGACAAACGTGAAAAAATACGAGCGGCAGCAGTTGCTCTAAACAATGAGTCACGACAGGAGTTCATTTCACTCATGCTGTGGGGCATAAAAGCTGTAGGAGAGTTAGCAAAAGCAAACGCGATTGCATATAAAAGAGGATTTCCAAACGGTGAACTGGATTCTGCAATTATCGAGTATGGAATGTATTGTAAAAATCTTGAAAAATATCAAAACAAAAAAACAGGCAGTGTTATAAAGTGAGGTAAATTATGAGTAAAAAGAACCGCAAAAAAATCGGAATAAACATTCTGTTTTTTAGTCTTCCGACAGGTATAGTGATATTTCTGACAGCGTACTCGCAAGGTTTAGATGTGGTAGCATCACTCATCACGGCAAGTATCAGCTTTTTAAATGCCGTGATAGATTTTGGTAAAAAGTATGCTGAAGAACATACAGCTCAGGAGGACGAGTAAATATGGACATTAGACTATGTAGTAATGCAGAGTTTGCAAGACTGTTTGGAACGGGCAACCGCAGTATACCTGTACATGACCTTTTAACAGGCTTATCATGGCACATGTGTTTTGCAGGAGTACGAACAGATCATTACGACACCACACCGACAACCCAAAATGACATGACAGTCATGCTCAGGGCTTTTGGAGGTATCCATGAATTCATGGGCAGACCAATGCTTGCAGAGCCACAACCAAAGATATATGTACCAATGGGTATGCACAGCTATATGCATCATATAAGAATTGGCGGAGGAAATCCCGGGACGGGCTATCCTTCACGTAATGAAGACCCGCCCTGGACAAAGTACGGCGGTCATGTCTGTATGTACTTGCATAACTCTGTCGGTAACTCCGGCAGTATTGATAGCGTAAATAGGTATGCAAGACCGGAAGCTGCAAAGCGAGCAAACACACCGAGAGCGACAGGCAGACAAATGCGCGCAGCCTGTCATGAAGCTCACTTTATAGCAATAGAAAAATACGGAGACGGAAAGCTGCCGGAAGCTCCTCGCCCTGTAATAAGAAACGGCTCGAGCGGTACAGCAGTTACAGAGTTGCAAATGTTATTAAACGCTCATGGATATATACCAAAGTTAAATCCTGACGGACGTTTCGGTTCACTAACAGAAGCATCTGTAAAATGGTTTCAAACTAAAGAAAAGATTAACGCAGACGGAGTAGTCGGATCTATAACATGGGGATTACTAATAAAAACACCAAAGGAACCACCACAGCCACCGGTACCGACACCCCCTGCACCACCACTGACACGTCCGGTACTACGCAGAGGCAGTAACGGCGAGATTGTGAGAGAATTACAAACCTTATTAAACAAACACGGAGCAAGTCCAAAATTAAATGTTGACGGTGGATTCGGTCCGCTAACAGAAGCAGCAGTACGAAGTTTCCAAATAAGACAAAAAATAGGAGTTGACGGAGCGGTCGGTCCTATAACATGGGGAAGACTCTTGGCAGTATAGAGGTGATTATATGCCTGACGGATTTGCGGTACTTGATACAAAGTTTCCTTCGTTTAGAGATTCGCAAACACCTGATGAAAAAATAAGTGCGATACAGGATTACCTAAAAATGCTCATGCGTGAGCTCCGATACACGCTTCACAATCTGTCTGACCGAAACTTTAATGCCAACTCGCTGGAGCGGTTAACAGCAGCCTTAGGCGACGCGGCATATCAACAGGCAGCATCGGCAGCAGCATCGGCGACAGCAGCAGCAACGTCTGCGCAAAGCGCTATAGCCGCGGCGGAAAATGCTTTAGAGATAGCACAGCAAGCACTGGATGCTGCCGGTGATTCTTCCGAAATACAAGCAGCACTGGAAACAGCACAGGCAGCACTGACAGCAGCGCAGGCAGCGCAGCAGACAGCAGATAATAATATAACGGAAATAATAACGCTGACAGGGCAGGTCGCGGAAATAATACAGATAGCTGTACCGAGACCTACCTATCCAACAACAGGCGCAGCGAACAACTATGTGCTCACAATACCGGGTATTACAAGTTATAACCAATTGATAAACAAACCGATTCTGGTACGTTTTCATGTTACTAATACCACAGGAGCTTTTAATGTAAATATAAACAGTCTCGGCAATAGACGGGTGTATCGCAGAGCAACATCTGACCCCGTATCAAACACAATATTAGATAATACGGTTTGGGAATTAGAGTACAGCACAGGCACGCATTTTATGCTTGTTAAGCCTCCGGGATTGGGTGCAAATATAATGACACAAGACCTTGCTGAGGCAGGTACAAGCAACAATCCATATATGGTAACCCCGTTACGCATAAGACAAGCAATAAATGCAGCTGCAGCACCATCAGGTCATTTAACAGACACAGCAGCGCATCAGTCAGAGCTTGATGCAAAACAGAATAAACTTGTCGGCATTGGAGCAGGCCAAAATATAAAGACGATAAACAATGAAAACATCTTAGGTACAGGTAATCTTGAAATATCGAGTGGTGAAGTAACACCACTCACGACTACCGGCAGCGCAAACGCATATACATTAACACCGACACCACAGATTACATCTTATCAATCGGGTCAAAGGTGGTTAATAAGATTTCATACTGCAAATACGAGCGCAACAGTAAACGTTAACATAAGTGGACGTGGGAATCGTAGAGTATACCAATACGGCACAACAAATCCAATCATTGGCCAAATAGCAACCGGCAGCGTGTGGGAGCTCTTGGATGACGGCAACGCTTTAATTATGGTAGCTGCTCATAACGCAGTATTACTGACAGGAGCACAGACAATAGCCGGAGTTAAGACATTCTCAGCAATGCCGTTAGTTCCGACAGGTCTCAGCGACACACAAGGATTAAGAAATATACGTAGAAGATTCGGCACATTAACATCAGCAGGCTGGATGACAACAACAATAACAGGCCCGGGCGGCGGTCAACACCACGAACAAACACTCACCGGCATTACAGGAATTCTTGCAAATGACGGCAATGATGTAGAAATTGACCTGCGTGACACAGCAAACAGAGCACAAGTTGAAGCATGGGATTCTGCTAATATCAAAGGTGCAGGACAGACTGCAAACAGCTTTAAAGTCATAGCATGGGGCGATAAACCGACGATTGATATACCTATAAGGGTAAAGATAGTGGGAGCATAATAGATGAGATTAAAAAGCGTACCATATGCAGACGGAATAAAGAAAGGTACTCAGGTGAAGTTCGGAGGTCTTAACCGTAGCATCGGAGCATCTGATGGCGAGCTTGCTGATATGAGGAATCTTACCGGTGACCACTTCCCTGTTCTTTCACCACGTTCAAAGCGCAGCCTTCTTGATATACCGGGAAATGTAACTGCATTATATTCACGTGAAAAGCTCTGTTGGGTATCGGATAATGGCTTTTATTATGACAATGAGCTGAAAGGAATGTTATCTCCCGGTGAAAAAGAGATTGCATCGCTTGGCGACTTTATAGTAATCATGCCGGACAAAGCATATTTCAATGCGTATAAAGATGAGTTCGGGAGTATGGAAACAATGTGGAGCGGCGACTCTATAAGGTTTGAAAACGGAACAATCTTTGGTGTGAGTGCAAGCGCAAACACAATACGAGTTGAAGGTGTTGACTGGGACGGCTTCTTTAAAGCGGGTGATGCAGTGTCAATTGAGGGAGCCTCAACACGATCGGAGAATAATAAGACAGTAATCATACGTGAGATTGACGGCGACAGATTGCATTTTTCTGAATGGGCTTTTAAGCTTGCCGGAAATAACGGGACGACAGCATATACAGAGACGGGCGAACTTTCTATAAAAAGGACTGTACCGGACTTAAAGTACATGTGCGAAAACGAGAACAGGTTGTGGGGCTGTGATGGTAAAGAGATATATGCATCTTCACCGGGCGATATATTTAATTTCAATGTGTTTGACGGCACGGACATGGACTCATATGCAGTGGATGTAGGCTCTCCGGGAATATTCACGGGCTGCACATCGTTTCTCGGTTTCCCAATGTTCTTTAAAGAAAATGTAATATACCAGGTCTATGGCACATTACCGAGCAACTTTCAGGTGATGTCTTCATCGACACAGGGTGTAAAAGCGGGTTGCAACCGAAGTCTTGCGATATCAAACGAGATATTGTTCTACTTATCCGATACCGGAGTTGTAGCATATCATGGAGGCACACCACATCCTATAGGCTTAGCGTTCGCTACAGAGCGGTTTGCAGATGCTGCGGCAGGAAGTGACGGTCTCAAGTATTTCATCAGTATGCGTGAACAGGGTTCGCCTGCGTGGAAGTTATATGTGTACGATGCACTTCGTAACATGTGGCATATAGAGGATGATACACAAGCTACACATTTTACAAGGTTTGAAGGTAAACTGTATTACTTAAACTCTTCAGGTGAAGTGTGGTGTGTTCGTGATGATGAAGGTGCGACCGAGTCTGATATCGAGTGGTCTGCAGAGTTTGCGGATATAGTAGACAACGATCCAAACAGAAAAGGATTAGTGAAACTGCAGGTAAGATTAATGCTCGAGCCGGATGCAGAGGTCACAATATACATGAAATATGATTCGGATACTAAATGGCAAAAAGTATTTAACAGAAAAACAATGGTCAAGCGTTCCTGTTATATCCCAATAATACCGAGACGTGCAGACCATTACAGAATAAAGTTTGAAGGAGTCGGACATTGCGAAATACATTCACTCGTACGTGAGCGGTACATCGGCAGTGAGCTGACAAACGAAGGAGGCAATAATGAATAACTATGGAATGATGGAAATGACAGCAGACGGAGGCGGAGCAGTTAAATTGCCGCAAAATCAAACAGTTCCGCAACAGCAACCGCAAACAATCAGCGGTGGTGGCTCGTCCGGTGGCGGTGGTTCGTCCGGTTCGTTTAACTCATCGTACTCATCACCGTCGGCAAACTATAACCCTGCCTCGTACACAGACCCGTATGCAGAGTATCAGCGCAGGTTGCTTGACGGAATTATGAACCGTAAGGAATTTTCATATGACAATACAAAAGACCCTGTATGGCACTCATATCAGAAGTCATACGGCCGTGAAGGAGACAGAGCGCAGGCAAATGCTTTAGCACGTGCTTCGGCAATGACGGGTGGCAGACCCTCGAGCTATGCACAGACAGCAGCATCACAAGCCGGAGACTATTATGCATCCAGGCTAAACGATATGATACCACAGCTGTATCAACAGGCATATGATAAGTACTTAAACGAGTTCCAAATGATGCATCAGAATATGTCAACACTTAACAATCAGCAGAACATCGATTACAACAGGTTTATGTTTGGGGACGACCAGGCGCGATTTGAAGCACAGCTTGCATTTCAACAGGCACAGCTTGACCAGCAACTGAGACTGGCACAGATGCGCGGCAGTAGAAATCCTGACGATTTTGACTTGGAAGAATACTACAGATCATTAATACAGCAGGAAGGAACGCATACTTCATCACCTGTAGGAAGAACAGCAAATCCGCCTGCTCCGACTAATGTTAATACATATGTACCTAAGCTGATAGATTTGCCACGTGACCAAACATACATACGACCTGCGGGTACACCCGGTGGAGCTCCTTTCAGAGTGGGGTATGGATATAGTCAGAGGTAATAATCACAGCCATATGAGGTTACATTAATGCAGAAAAACAATAACTTGTTGAATAACAATAATGAACGTGAGGCATTGCAAAGAGCAATGTCTACACGTCTATTGTCGCCGTTTGATTCATTGGCAATGCAGCTTGGGTTAAATAGAGGACAACCTGCATCCGGATTACAGCTTCCTCGTGACCAAACATACATACGACCTGCGGGCACACCCGGTGGCGCTCCGGTACAACAGCAACAACCGACACAGCAACCTGCACAACGGCAGGGTCTTGTACTTGGTAGTGCCAGGCCGCAGGTAACACAACCTCAGCAACAAACGACTCCGCAACCACTTATATGGCAAGGAGACCCTGACCATTATTCTAAATATAAATACGGACAGACTTCTTCGGCACAACCGACAGGATTAGTGCTTGGTAGTGCACGTCAACAGCAGCAGACACCGGTAGCAATGCCGAGCGGTACAAAACCACTCGACCCGCGGAGTGAGTATTATACGAACATGAGATTGTCTTCAGACGATTTGCGACAACGCATCACGGAACGTGAAGAGCGACTAGAGCTGTTAAATAGAAGTCAGGGTGGAAAATGGGGAACGAGAGAGGCAACGCAGATACGAGAAAAAATAGCAGAAACAAGACGTGAACTGGATTATTATAAGACATCTTTATATCAAGGTGCATGGAATAATATATACGGACCTGTAATTGAAAGAGACGAACGTCAGCACGCAAATCGGGAGATAGCGGACAATTGGGAACGTTGGCTGTACCTTGCGTGGGTCCCGGAACTGACAGACTCGGAAAAACGTGAAGCACGTGCAGCTTCCAGAGTATTGACAGGCGAAACGAGAAGAATGTCAAATCAAATATTCTTAGGTTCTGCAGAGGCTGGTACACAAACACTTAGAAATGATTATGAAATGTTACTAACAGCACTGGCAAACAGATCCGCAAATGTAGCATCATCGTTTTTTACAGGTGGTCTTCAGAACATACCATTTTTAAAAACAATAAGTAGTTCGTTAGATGATAAAGCAAGAGAACTACTTGCTCCATATTACTCAGATGATGTTATGGCAGTTACAGAAAATCGTAGTCCGTTTGATGATATAACCGGAGCAAATCCAACTGCAGCAGTGTTAGGTGGAGTAACCAGTGATATAGTTCAGCTGATAGGTGTCGGAAAACTTGTAAAAGGATTAGGAGCTTTAAATAAAATACCGTGGCTCGATAAAGCACTATCGTCAGCAATAACATTTGGGTCAGTTGGATTTGTAAAAGGATTTGATGAAGGTATACAAGAACATGGTTTATCATGGGAAGCAGCGTTATCCGGTTTTATAAGCGGTGGTATATCTGCAGCAGGAGGCTTTGCCGGCGGAGCTGCATCCCATGGTACATCAAAAGTAATGAATAATATTTTAAGCAGGCTTGGCGAGAAAGAAGCAGCACTCCTGAGCAACAGGCTATTCAGAGCTGCAATTAACGGTGTGTCCGGTGTTGGCTTTGCTGCAGGGCGAACTTTTGTGAATGAGTTAATAGGAGCGTTTGCCTATCCGGATTATGAATTTGATATAGGAAGAATTGCAATTGATTTGGGTGTTTCCTTTGCGTTTGCGACTGTGATGTCTGCGCTCGGCGATAGAGGAATAAAAGCAGGCGGTGCAGCAAGAGGAGATACAGAAACATTAAATGCATTAGCTGACAAATATACTCCCGGTTGGAGAAAAATGTCCGCACAAGAAGCAAATCGAGTATATAGAGATTTGTTGAAAAGATATCATCCTGATACAAACAAAGCACCCGGAGCGGATGAAATATATAAAGAAATAAAT
>Ga0123356_10001552_pt1 | contig 25299 bp, 17 predicted proteins | sample TergutEmb28metaG_2_FD_92546 | JGI IMG/M metagenome (GOLD analysis project Ga0123356, IMG submission 92546) | Embiratermes neotenicus P3 segment gut microbial communities from Petit-Saut dam, French Guiana - Emb289 P3 | ecosystem: Host-associated > Arthropoda: Insects > Digestive system > Gut ...
GTTTAAGGTAGTGTTCATGCCGTCGCCCACATAGGTACAAGGGTATTCGCCCAACTCGACGTAGTTAATCCCCTCGCGCACCTTGTTGGACGCATTGTATGTAGCGTTTCCACCGTCCCAATTTCCTGCACCGTAAGTAAGATACAAAACCGCGAACACGGACTTTTTGAGCGCGTCTAATTCGGAGGACAGCGCGTCAATATCCGCCAAAGCGTCGTCTAAATCCGATTGCAAGGCGTCAATATCCTCTTGCGCGGCGGTACCGTCGGCAAGCAATTTATTTATTTGCGTTTGCTTTGCCGTCAAATCGGATTGCAGCGCGTCGATTTTTACTTGCTTATCCGCGATGGCGGCGTTTAAGTCCGTTTTGGCGGTGTTTAACTCGGTTTGCAAAGCGTCGTGCTTTGTTTGTAATTCGCCGTATTTGCCTTTTAACTCGTTCAATTCGTTTTGAAGTTCCGTCGGGTCGAAACTGTCCCCGAAGCAAGCGGCAAACACAAAAGCGAACGAAGCAACCAAAATTACGGCGGTTAAGGCTTTGCACAGTTTTTTCATATAAAATCTCCTAACAGTCAGTTTGCATAAATTATACACCCCATTCTTGTAATACGCAACCGTTTAAGTATTATTTGCAAAAAAAACGGCGTGTCATGCGGCTTCATGCGGCTGTAAATTGTTATTTCGGGATAAAAAACCGATTTTGTAAAGACGCGCCCGCAAAAACGATAACCCCCGAATAACGCAAGTAATTTTACGGAAAAGGCAAGCGCGTCAAAATACGCCGCATAGTGTTGTTCGGAACAGAAAAATTGCAACCCCGAAATTTTTTGTGTATAACTTTGCTACCGTGAATTAGTCGGTATAGTGATTATCAAGGCGCCGGCGATTGAAGCAACCATCGCGCCGATTACGCCGACGAACAAAAGGCCCGGCTTTTTTAACGTGTAGTCTTCCATGGTGAAAACCCTCCGATACGCGTATTATACGGGCATGTTCCGCCTGCGTCAAGTAATTAGTCGTCGAAAAACACGGTTTAATGCGATTCTAATGTGATTTTAATATGATTCTAATGTAACCGCAATTTGCCAAACGCCGCAGCAGGCAAAACCCGCACAAAGTCAATTAAGCCCTTATGCTGTTAAAAAACAGTTGCTGCAGGCTGGATCCGCTTTCAATTAAAAGCGAGGAATGTCGAAGAAGATTAACGGAGCATCCATCGCGTCCCTTAATCCACCCGCACAAACTCCGCCGAATCGATATCTAATTTATCAAGCGTAACTACTAGACAGCGGTGTGTCATCGCTGCTTCTGCATTACTATTCGGAATACGTCTAAATTCTATTTGTAGTTTTCTATTGCTACGTTTTACTTTTTTCATCTCAAAATAGATTCTGCTGTGATCATAAAATACGTATATAATCAACATTTTTTTCGCAAAATCCGTCGTAGCATACGTGTCGTCCATGTCGAAATCGGAAACTCCCAGTAAAACTCCGTCGAATGCATTGTATCGCGCTTTCCTCTCTTCGCTAAATAATACGTCAAAATCCGCTTTTGTTTTTATAACGAAAGTTCCTCCCTCATAATCAAATAGATATTCCGGAAACAAGGATCCCGCCATGCGGTCTAACACAGACCCCTCGTCAAACACGGCATGGTATTTTTGTCCGCACGCCGACAACGCCGACACGCAAACCGTCACAATTAATGCCACAACCGTTACAAATCTTTTTTTCATACAATTTCCTCGCACTATGCGCAAGTCCAAGAGACTGCGCCGTAATCCACATAAGCACCCGTTTTGGAAGTATATTGATGAACTTCGATGCGCAATTGCGTATAGCTTGAAGTGTAATATGAAGTATACTCAATATTCTCGAGCCTAGTACAATTATTAAGATAAGAACCGGCCATATTTTTAATATAAAAATCATAATCCGTACTGGGCACGTAGCAATTATACACATGGTTTACCCCGCGCGCAAGACCGATAGTCCCGCACAACGTACGTATGACTCGTTGCGCGTGCACGGTTGCATCGATCGGCGCGTTTGAGGGATGCGTGTATATATTTAAGCGACTAACATTCAGTTCCGTGTGGCTGGTTTTCGACGTAACACCTTTTGCTTCTATTACACCGATATTGATGCCCGCGCCGGTATATGTCTGGCTAGTCGCGCCGGTATCGCTTAAAACGGACGACATGGTATAAATCGGCATAAAGTGAGAAGTGGGTTCACGAAGTGCAGTCTCCTCGCATTCCAATACTGCGCCGATGTAAATCCAAGCGATCAATTCCGAATTTTTGACGTCCTCAATCGACTCGCGATAGCCTACAAATACTGCGACGTTCTCAAATACTACTTGAACAAATGGACCGTACGCATCCACCGTCACCTCGTAAACTTCGGATTCAAAAATAAAACCGATATCCGCAATAAATCGACGATTGCGCGGTTCGTGGTAGGCCTTTTGATTTGCGTGATGTCCAGCAAGGACTGCGTCCACATCCTCTAGCGTCGATTCCACCGAATGATTTTGACGGAATTCGCATTCAATCTCCTCGAAGTCTAAACAAAACACCGTAATGATTTCTTGATTTTCCGGGATATTCTCCCAAAAATCCTCAAAGTCCTCCGACATTTCTTCCTCGCCGTCTTTTTCGTAGACGTATCGCAACACCGGCAAAGTTTCACCGGTTTGCATGAGCGGCTTTGCGTTCGGCGCGAATCCGCTCTGCGGCGCTTGCGCCGTGCACCCCGCCACGGAGAGCAGCATAACGGCAGCCAAAACAGCCGCTAATCTTGCTAATCTTGTTTTCATCCTGAGAGCCTCCTTGCGTATATAAAATTTTTAGTGTCACTTTAAGTGTCACGTGATGAACTAATTATACCACGCTTTCCGGCTTTTGTCAACACCCCCCCCCCCGCTTGTTTTGCTATAATATTTTCTTATACCTACGCCTTTATACTGTAAAAAAACAGTTGCTGCAGGTTGGGCTCGGAATCAAACCGCCCCGTAAAATGCGAGGTGACGGTTTTTGCGCCGACTTTTTTGACGCCCCGGATGCTCATGCACAAATGTTCCGCCTCAACGAAGACGGCGATGCCGTCGTTGGCAAGCGTCGCGTCGATTTTTTCGACAATCTGACTGGTCATACGCTCTTGGAGCTGGAGGCGGCTAGCGTACAGCTCGACGATGCGGGCAAATTTAGAGATGCCCAAATTGCAGCCCTTGGGGACGTACGCCACGTGGGCTTTACCGAAAAAAGGCAGCAGGTGGTGCTCGCACACCGAGCTGAAGTAGATGTCTTTTACCAGCACAAAGTTGTCGTAAGTTTGCTCAAAAAATACGGCTTTTCTGAAGGAAACGTCGGGCTTGTCGTAGGAAGAAAGCACTTCCTTGTACATCTGCGCGACGCGCTTGGGGGTGTCGACCAGACCCTCGCGTTTCGGATCCTCTCCAAGCGCAAGCAGGATTTCGGTTACCGCTTTTTCGATTCTGTGTGTGTCCATGGGGGCAGTATACCCTTTTTTCGCGCAAAAATCAACTGTTTTCGAGGGCACAGGGCTCAAGGCACAGGGTGTCAGGGGGACGGTGGTATTTGTATTCGAAGAATCACGCAGTACAACTTGGCAACGCGGCATTTTTTTCTGCACAACACAAAGTTGTACTGCGTGATTCTTCGAATACAAACACCACCGTCCCCCTGACAACTTTCTTATCCTCCAATCAACGTTATCCCCAGCCCCAATAAACAACTTGCGGCATACAGCCCGCCGATAATCAAAAGATTTTGCTTGAGGTTTTTATTTTCTTTAAATAGGACGGCATACGCAACACCCGCCGATACGGATAGACCTGTTACCGCCGCGCCGAGCGTTAAGCCGCCGAGCGCGTAGGCTTGGGTGATCACGACGGAACCGCCGCAATTGGGAATCAACCCTACCAAGCCCGCGATAAAAGGCTGCGCCGGGGCGGCGGAATTTAAAAAATCGGTAATCGCCTCTTCCCCGACAAATTTAAACAGTATGCTGAACGCGATATTCACGGCCAAAATAAACGCGCCGATGGTAAGCGTATGGAGGATCGGGTGGGATAGGAAGCCCCAAATTTTTCGGGCGGTGCTTCGGGATTCGGGATTCGGGGCTCGGGATTCGGAATTCGGGATTCGGGGCTCGGGGTTCGGGATTCTGGATACAAATCCGTCTTCTTTTAACTGATCACTGAAAACTTCCCACTGACCACTGTTCCGGGGCAGAGCCGTAATCAAGGATTCCTGATTCCCCGTAGGGCGGGGGCTTGCCACCGCCGTGGGGCTGGCTCCCACCGTAAAACACGCCCTGTCCCCGGGCTCGGGACACCTTGAATCCGATGCATGGTGATGGTGACTGCTTTCCTCTGCTTCCGCGTTCTGCTTTTTGACTTCCGCACTCTTCAAAACATGCCCGTGGCAGCCGATGGTTGCCATACTATTAATGTCCGAAGGGCGCGATGAATCAACGCCCCTACTGTCTTTTGATTTCTGTTCCCTGCTTCCCAATCGATGCCCGTGACAACCGATGGTTTCGGCACAATCATCCTCCCCTAACCCCTGATCCCTAACCCCTGACCCCTGACCCCTGACCCCTAACCCCTGATCCCTAACCCCTGCTTTGCCCCTAGCACGCATCAGCGCATTAATCACATAGCCCGCCGCAATGGCAAACACAAGCTTAATCCCAAGCAGCGGCAAAATCTTCCCCCACGCATCGGGATTGGAGATTAATATCGGAATCGCCTCGTCGCTGGTCGCGATATATACGGCGAGTAGCGTCCCTAAGCGAATATTCCTTTTAGAAAACAGCTTGGTCGCAACCACGGAAAAACCGCACTGCGGCACCAGCCCCAGCCCCGCCGCCGCGGCCGGCGCATACCAACCGTTGAGCATCTTGGAAAAACGCATCCGCGACGCTGCCGAATACTCGAACCACTCAATTAAAAGATGCACTGCCAGCAAAAACGGCAGCAAAATTAAAGTGTCGAGCCCGGCGTCGCCGAGGGCTTCTAAGACGTCGAAGAATATATCCATGCTGTACGAGATAAAAGATAAAAGAAAAAGGGTGTTTTGCCGATTCCCTATCGATTTTTAGCGGATTTGAATTTCGGTATCGGTATCGTCGCCGTCCTCTATTCGGTTGCAATGCAGAGGGATGCCGCCTTTTAATATCATATCGTCCAAAACCTTCTGAATACTATCTTTTGTAAGCTTTTCAATCAAAATCATGTCAGTAGCGCAAAAATATAGTCCGCTTAAGCATTCCCCAGTTGATTTATTTTTGCGACTTAAGCTAATAATATTCTGATACGTAAAAAAAGTAGCGACCCATTTTGTTCCGTCGCTTAACGTAAACCATACGTTCATATTGTCGTCATCTTCATTCCACGGGTCATCCCAATAATCAGATTCGAAACGTATGGATGTTAATATAAGTATTATTGCTTTCACATTCATCTTCTTTCCCTAACCCCTGACCCCTAATCCCTACTCCCTAAACTACTCCTCTGCTTCCTCGGGCAATACGCGCAGTTTAACTTCTAACACGCGTTTGACGTTGGCCTTGGTGACGGTTATCTCTAAGCGGCCGTACGTAGCTTGTTCACCCGCCGCGGGAATTCGGCCGAACACCTCGGTTGCAAACCCTCCGACGGTAGTCGAATCAAACTCCTCGTCGCCCTTAATTTTGAGCGCCGAGAACATGTCGCTCAGCTTTTCGGTTCCCGTAATGATATAGGTTTCGTCATCGATTTTGCGCATGAGGATTTCCTCGTCGTCGTGCTCGTCGTAAATCTCGCCGACCAACTCCTCTAAAATATCCTCTAAGGTGACGATGCCCGACGTGCCGCCGAATTCGTCCACGACGACCGCCATGTGCACCTTTGCCTTTTGCAACATCCGCAGCACCGTGCTGATTTTCATCACGCGCGCGACGACCAAATTATGCCGCAACACGTCTTTCACCTTCTTTTTCCCCTCGATGCAAAACTCGTAAAAATCCTTTTGGTGCAAAATGCCGAGGATGCTGTCCATAGAGCCGGAATACACCGGCATACGGATAAAGCCGTTCTCGCGGAATTTTTTCTTGATGTCGTCAAATGAATCGCTTTCCGACACCGCGATTACGTTGACTCTTGGGACCATGACGTCCTCGACGTTGATGTCCTCGAACTCGATTGCCTGACGGATTAATTCCCCGGCGTGGCTTTTAATGCCGCCCTCGCTTTCGGCCGTTTCGACGTAGGTTAAAAGCTCGTCCTCGGTAATGATTGCCTCGTTTTTGATGCGGAATACCTTTTTAAGCAGCTTTTTCCACAACGAAAACAGCACGGTAAGCGGCCACAACACGTACATGAGTAAAAATAAGAACGGGTAAAGCGCCATCGCCGCCTTTTCGGGTGCTTCCTTTGCGAGCGTTTTTGGCGTAATTTCGCAAAAAATCAGCACTACAGCCGTTAAAATCACGGTGGAGAGTACAGTGGCGACACTCTCTAAGGAGGTGTCTTTTAGCAGCTCTATCGCAAACAAGGTCGTAAGCGACGCGCCCGTTACGGTAACGGCAGTATTGCCGACCAGGATGGTCGTAAGCACCTTGTCGAATTTTTCCAACAGCCGCAGCGTTTTGGCGGCGCGTTTGTTTCCGCCGGCATCCAACGTCCTGAGCCGCACCTTATTCGCCGCGGAATACGACGTTTCGCACACGGAAAAAGTGGCGTTAAGTATGAGCAACGCTATGATTGCGACGAGTAACCCTATGCTATATGGGCCCATGTTGGTTTTTATATACCTCCGTGTTTTACAAGTGAAAAATGAAAAATGAAAAATGAAAAGTTATGGATAAATGATTACAGATAGCAAGACCGACTTCTTTTGTCCCAAGTGTTTTTCTTGAATTTCCTATAAGAACTCCATCCAACACTTTTCACTTTTCATTTTTCACTTTTAATTGCATATGCCAGTATCTTTGCGTGGTCGAACGCAATGCCGTTTTTGTCGACCATGCGGGACGCGCCGATGTCTATGTTGCCGCTCTTATCGCGCTTTAAATCTACCGTCGCCTTTACTATGATATCGCCGCTCGTCAGCGTTAATGCACACATGTCGCTATTGCCGGAAACTTCGAGAGTAAACCACCGCGCGTCCCGTGCGTCGTCCCCGCCGAAAACAGGCGCAGACGCATCCAAAACGGCGGTAAAGCAATGCGTCGTAAAATCCCCGCGCGGGTCTCTCCCGGGCGTCGCAACGACGCAAAGCGGCTGTAATGCGACGCCCGACAATCCCGTCTCCTCATAAAGCTCCCTGGCCGCCGCAGATTCCGGGCTTTCTCCCACATCGATAAAGCCGCCGGGAAACGCCCAATCGCCGATGTCGGGAAAGTTGCCGCGCCGAATCAGCAGCACCTCTACACGGCCACCGGCTTTGCAAAACAAAATAACATCCGCCGTTTTGGCCGATTCGGAGAACCCGAGCGTTTTATACTCGGCTAAAAATTCGGCGAGCGTCTGCCCTTTTTGATTCACTTTTTCAACATTCATGCTGATTGCATGTAATTATACTGTTTTTTGTGTACCCTGTCAAGTGGTTAGAGGATAAAGACCGGAGGTTGAAAAAAAGGAGCTGCCTCGCGTTTTTCTTCGTGAGACAGCCCCTTTTTACCTTTTTTAGTACGGGACGCGCGAGGCGACGGCTTCCTTAAGGGAACTTTTACTTTTTAGCCGTCTTTCTCTTACGGAGCCCCAACAGCGGCAGCGTGATGACCAGCGCGCCGAGGAGGCCCATCATGATGAAGAACCCGCCGTCGAACAACGTTCCGGCTCCACCCGCGCAACCGCCTTCTTCCTCTTGCGCTAAAATCGTCACGGTGAAGGCCGCGGTGCTTCCCTCGTAGGTGACACGGATGGTCACGTTCCCTTCGCGTTCGGCATAGAAGTCCGTAACCGTGCACTTGGAGAGGTCAACCGCCACGAGCTTGCCGCCGCGCGTTACCATCGAAACCTCTAAGCCGTCCCAATTCGGTTCTTCGCCCTTCTCATACACCGTCTTGGTCGGCTTTTTCACAATCACGATGCCCGTCATCAAATTGTCGAGCGCCGCTTCCACCGCCGTCAGAGCGGCGGAATTGGTGACCTCTTCTTTTTGCGCGGGCGTCAGCTTGTCATAAACCGTGCGCGCTAAGGTAATCGCAAACTCCGTCGCACCGGTAACGGTTGCCGGGATTGCGTCAATCCTTGCAATCGCCGCGTCAATCGCCGCTTTATCCGCCGCCGCAGCCTTTAATGCCGCGATTTTGGCTTCGGCCGCCGTAATCTTGTCGGCGTCGGCGCCGACCAACGCCTGTTGCGCGGGGCTTAAGACGCCGTATGCCGTGCGGGCTCTTTGAACCGCGCCCTCGGAGGCGGCTGTGATATCGTCAATCGCGCCTAAGGCGGCAATCATCGCCGCGACCACCTTGGCCGCGTCCGCATTCGCCGCCGCAGTTTTTAATTCGGCAATCTTTGCCTCGACGGCGGAATGACAACTGACAACTGTATTCGCAGAATCACGAACGTACAACTGCCCCCCCGTAGGGGCCGCCGTCCCCTTGCCCTAACGCTTTTCGGCCAGCGCGGCAACCGACCGACGGAAAACCGGGTGAATCAAATTCGGCTGCAACTCGCACAGGGCTTCCAGCACAAACGCGCGGTTATGCAAATCGTAGTGCGGCACGGTGAGTTCGGGTGTGGAGATAATCGCCTCGTCATAAAACAGAATGTCTAGGTCAAGCGTGCGCGGCTCCCAACGTTCGGGGCTCGGAACCCGGGATTCGGGATTCGGGATGGTTACATTCTTCCCCGTAGGGGTCGCCGTCCCCGGCGACCCGCAGATACCGACATCGCCCTTTCCTCCCGCAACACAAGGGGACGGCAGACTGGGGAAAAACTTTCCATATTGGAAGTTGTCGGGGGGACGGAGTTCAGGAGGGCGGCAAAAAGCAAGTTTTTGCCGTCCTACGGGCATAAAATCTCCGCTGACGCTTCGATTTTCTGTCAATGCGCTGCCGTCCCCGCAGACAACTTCTCCCTGCCCCGGCGGACGACCGGGAGTTTTTCCCCAGTCTAGCGGGGAACTTTGTGTAATCTTGCTTGTCTTAACTACAGTAGGAAGAACACAAAGTTCCCCGCCCCCTTGTGTAATTGCGCTCCTTACGCGTCCCGATTTTAACTCTATCTCCTGCAACGCCGCCAGCAACTCGTACGGCTCTAAGACGGTGGAAATTTTAGCGACGGCGTTTAAAAAATCCGGCTGATCTGTTTTTCCGTACGGCGCGGTGTTTTTAAAGGCGGAAACCGCCACGACGGTGTTGACGGCGGCCGGTTGGGATGGAGTTGCAACACAAGGGGGCGCAACACAAGGGGGCGGGGAACTTTGTGTAATTTTGCTTGTCTTAACTGCAGCGGGCACAACACAAAGTTCCCCGCCCCCTTGTGTAATTTCGCCGCTAATCCCTCCCCCAATCAACTCCAGCGCGGTTCTCAAATGCGCCTCGCGATCGCCCAGGTTGGAACCCAACCCGATAAAAGCGGTGTGGCGGGAGCGGGAGCAAACGGCGGAAACGTAAGCAAGCGGCAGCCCGATGGGTGCGTCCGGCTTCTTGACCTCGATGCGCGCGGCCTTGACAAGCGCGTATTTGCCCAGCAGCATCAGCGCCAGCCCGTCGGCGGCGGTTTCGATGAGGTGAAAAGTGTTTTGCGTCATAAAATCCGCAATATCGCGGCAGACTTGCGCGTAGTCGACGGTAAAATCCAAGGAATCGGGATTCTGGATTCTGGATTCTGGGTTCGCTTTTTGTGGATTGCGGTTCGTAATTTGGAATTTTTCATCCTCTGAAAACTGGCCACCGGCCACTGGCCACTGACCACTCAACCCCAATTCCGCGCATACCAAAAAAACCTGACCGTTTATTTTCTCGCTCTCGTAAACGCCGTGGTGCGCATACATCTCTAAATCGACAATTTTTATGGTTTGCATTTTCTGTTCCTTTCGTTAGATTCATAATTCAAAATTTTTTGGATTTCTTGTTCAATAAAATATTCTATCTCGATATATACATTTTCGGCATTCTCTAAAACTCCTTTCTTTGACTTATCCATACCCAAAAACTCTCTCATTTCTTTTTTGTCATCATTCGGCGTAGAAAGGGCAAGCGCTATCCGATGACCCGCCTTTCCGCTCGCGCTCTCTATGCCTTTCAATTTAACGGCCAACGATTTTCCGTTTGCAAAAAGAAGGATCTCCCTCTGGGGGGAGCTTAGGTAAATGTGATGAGAAAGAGCTTCCTTGTCCAATATAAACATGAGACCTCTTTTGCTTAGAAAAAAAATGCTTTCAACTTTGTACGTTCTTTTAATACTCATTTCGATTCTCCGCGTTTTGTATCGCTTCCGTCATGGCGATTACTTGTTTGTTCGCTTTTATGTCGTGCACGCGAATAAAGCTCGCGCCGTTTAGCACCGCGATGGCGGTGATGGCGAGCGTGCCGTACAACCGCTCGCCCTCCGGCACGCCCAGTGCCGCACCGATGAAGGATTTGTTGGATGCGCCGACCAGCAAGGGGAACTCGCAGGAGCCGATGCCCTCTCCGACTCGTCTGAAACGCTCTAAATTGGCAAGGCACCAAAGGTTTTGTTCGACCGTCTTCCCAAATCCGATACCGGGGTCGAGTATCACCTTGTCGAGAGCGATTCCGGCTTTTTGACAAATGGGGACAGCCCCCGTTTGCCAAGCCAACTCCCATGTGATAAATGGGGACTGTCTCCGTTTGTCACTATCCCCATTCCCCAATTCCCGCGGTGTTATCACACATGCGACGCCCGCGACCGCAATCACCAAGGCCATCCTGTTGTCGGAAAGGCTGGTTACGTCGTTGATCATGTCGGCGCCGACCTGTATCGCCGCTTGCGCCACTTCGCTTCTGTAGGTATCGCACGACACGGGAATATCAAACCGCGCTTTAATCGCCTCTATTACAGGCACGACGCGGGCAATTTCTTCCGTAACGGGAACCTCCGTAAACCCCGGCCGCGTGGACTGCCCGCCGACGTCGATAATATCAGCTCCTTGGGCAATCATTTGCTCCGCTCGGTAAATGGCGGCGTCCAAATCGCAAAACCGCCCGCCGTCAAAAAACGAGTCGGGCGTTACGTTCAGGATGCCCATAAGGTAGGCATGGTTACGGGTGTCGAATGTTTTTGTTCCAATAATCATTTTCACTTCCATAAGTGCAGTAGCTGATGATCTTTTTCTTACCCCTTAGATAAAACGATAAATACTATTTGTCGAACACTTAATACCGCCGATTGCAATCTATCCTTCACTACTGCACTATTGCACTACTGCACTACTGCACTACTGCACTCAAGACGCGCCTTATGTCGTAAATTCAGCATTTTTGTGTTCCCAATCGCACTTTTCGTTCATCTTGCACGAGGTGCAGTTGCGCGAGAGTTTGTCCGCGTTAAAAAGGACGCCGCACAAATCCTTGCGTTTTTTGGTCGCCGAATCACGATGCACCAAGATGGCCTCGGCGATTGCGTTTACTTCGGCCTCGCTAAAGCCCGCGTCGCGCAAAATGGGTCTACATAGCTGCGCGCTCGCCCACTCGTGCGGCGTGCCGTCCTCGTACTGGCGAAATCTGCCGATGTCATGGAGCAGCGCCGCCGCATACAAAATCTCTTTATCAATTTTAAAGCCGGTTTCCAGTATCGTTATATACCCGATGCGCGCCACGTCCAAAAAATGCGCGAGGTTGTGCTTGCAGTACTTGCGCTTTTTTTCGGCGGCTTTGTTGGCCTTAACGTAAGCCTTAAAGTCGGGATTTGTGAGGATTTTTTGGATTTTTTGCATATTTTTCATAAGGTGCGGGTCGCACAGGAGTGCGACCCTACGACTGCAATAAAGCACACCTAAGCATATCGTCCATACTGCGGGTCGATTTGTAAATCGACCCCTACGGTAGGTAGTCCTTAATTATATCGTTATTCGTTATTCGTCAATGATTTCCCGCGCTGCCCTCTCGATGGGCCTTATAATCGACAGCGAGCCGAGCGCGAGGATTAGATCGTCCTTTCCCATCGCCTCAATCGCTTTTTTGACGGCGTCGCAAGGACTCGTGGAGGCGCACACGTTTTTTAGGTGTCTGGCAGCGATTGCTTTTAGCTCTTCGGCACGAAACAGCCGCCTATTTTCGGGCATGTCCAAGGTGATTATTTTTTTAATGGGAGCTACACCGCTTAAATACCGCATGACACGGCTTGCATCCTTGTCTTGATACATACCTACTATCAGGACATACCTCTTTTTAGGGTACAGCAGCAAAAGGTTCCCGACGGCGCTTTCGACCCCCTCGGGGTTATGCGCGCCGTCCACAATAAAGGGAGGCTTTTTGTGGACTATCGAAAACCGCCCGAACCACTCCATATTTTTTAGGCCGGACACGATATCTTTTTTGTTAAACCCGAGTGCGCAAGCCGCCTCGATCGCCAGCACCGCGTTGTCGGATTGGTAATCGGCTTTGGAGGAAAGCGCCACTTTCAATTTGAGCCCGCCCGACGTTGTGTACGAAAAACGCCAGGGCTTAGACAGGCCGGGCCACTTTTGCCGGTTGCACACAATAAGCCTGGAGTTTTTTTCCGCGCACGCTTTTCGAATCGTTTGGGTGACCGCCTCGGCTTGCTTTATCGGATGTTCGGTCACGCACGGAACGCTCGGCTTTATGATGCCGCACTTAACCTGTGCGATTCTCCCCAAAGTATCGCCCAAAATCTGCGTATGGTCGAGGGCGACGGAGGTGAGGACGGTTAAGACGGGCGACTTTACGATGTTCGTCGCATCGTCGCGCCCGCCCATGCCGGCCTCAATAAACACGATTTGACAGCTTTGCGCGGCAAAGAAAAGGAACGCGAGCGCGGTTTCGGTTTCAAAGCGCGTCGGGCGGCTAAAACCGTCGGCCGCCATCGCGTCCGCCGCCTCCAAAACGCGGGTCAGGTGCTCAGCAACATCCCGCTCCCCGATTTGCACGCCGTTGATGCGGATATTTTCTTTAAAATCTTCTAAACACGGCGACGTGTACGCCCCGCTTTTTGCCTTGGCGGCGCGGGCAATCGAATCGAGGTACGCAACCACCGAGCCCTTGCCGTTTGTCCCCGCCACGTGAACCGCGCGGAGCCCGTCTTGCGGGTCGCCGAGACGGCGCATCAGCTCGCACATGGGCGCCAGGACTTGATTCGGGGCTCGGGGCTCGGGGGGCGCAACACAAGGGGGCGGGGAACTTTGTGTAATCTTGCTTACCCTAGCTGCAACGGGCGTAACACAAAGTTCCCCGCCCCCTTGTGTAATTGTTGCGTCGTTTTCCGTTTCAAATCCATCTTCTTTCAACTGACAACTGACAACTGTCAACTGACAGCTCTCCCCTAACCCCTGCAACCGGCTGCCGAGCGCATCTAGCTCATTCAATTTTTTAATCGCTGTTTGATAATCCATAAATGTGAATTCTCCATGGTGGTGCTTATATAATTCGCCGTGACAGTGCCACAATCTGCGCCTTCCTCCAACCGTCATCCCGAGTAGGCCGCATCCGCTTTGCCCTGTCCTCGACCAAACTTTGCGGCCGTTATCGAAGGATCTCTGCCAACCACTTCTCCCGCAATTCCGCCGCCTTCCCAACCGCCTCCCTATCCTCTATTGCCGACACTGTATCCGTTTGGTAGCTTGTAATAAAAACGGGCTCCGCTACGTTCAACAGCTTCATGAAAATCCGGGCTTGGCGTTCGGCGTTTTCAGCCCCGCAGCCACCGCTGCCGCCCGCCGTTAAAATCACCGCGCCCGACTTTTGCGGCCCGACACGCGGCAATACGCCGTTGCGCCCCTCCTTAAAATACCGCTGAAACCGGCTCATGATGTCCAAAAGCCCGCCCGTAAGGCTGCCAAAATATACGGGCGAAGCCAACGCCACGCGGCTTGCGGATTCTGCGGCACGGTAAACCTCCTGCATTCCGTCGTCCACCGCGCACTCCCCTGTTGTGCTGCAATGCCCGCAGTTGCGGCACGGGGAAATTGAAGTTGACGGTTGAGCTTTGACGGTTGACGGTTTTTGACAGTTGACGGTTAACGGTTGACAGTTGACGGTTAACAGTTGACGGTTGACAGCCAATAATCGGTAGTCTTTCGAAAAACCATCTGCTTTACTGTCCACCGTCCACTGCCCGCTGTCCGCTTTACCATCCACTATCCGATGTCCACGACCCAAAAGCATCGCTAAAAGCGCGGCGGTATTCCCGTCGCGTCGCATACAACCGTCTAAAATCAAGGCCTCTCCGTTCACGCTCCCCTATCGTACCAAAAAAATTCCGGCTTGTCAAACGACTAGCCGGAAAAAGTAAAGGCCTTGGGGAGTTCCCCGTGCTATTACGTTTCCGCCTAGATGTCCGTAAATAATTTGACAAGTCGGCTTTTTTATGTTAATAATGGCTATGCCGCAACCGCCGCCGTTGTCGCTCTGACCTCCGTCCTGTCTTTCAGTTAAGAAAATCTTTATGAATTGATAGACAAAAAAGATAAGTAGGAGTATAATCATATTGTAGTCGCAGATCGCCTTGAAAACAAGCCCGCTGCCTCGCGGAGGAAAGCAATATGAAGAAAGATTCTTCTCAATTTGTTCACTTATTGGCCGGAACGGCCGTACTGCTCGTCTTTGTAGCGGCAAGCGTTTTTGTGCTGCTGTACAGCCCGTCGGCTCCGGTTGTAAGGGCTCAAAGCGCGGCGGAATTGGCGGAAACCATCGGGGGTTACGGTTCGGGCACCGGCGAGTTGTTTGCCTTCGCTAGCGGCGACACCGTCACCGTTACGGGTTCGCGGACGGGCGCAAATTCTACGCTCTCGCTTGCGCCCGAAGCGAATGTGACGGTGGTGTGGCAGGCGGCGTTTGCCGGCAGCATCGGCGGTACAGCCCCGCTTATCAGCATCGAAGGCTCGGGCGGAACCTTTCGCTTAGAGGATGGCGGGTCGGTGACGCAAAACGGCGTCGGGCGCGGCATTCAAAGCAGCGGCAACGTAACGGTAACGGGAGGGTCCGTCTCCGCAACCTCCGGAACCGCCGTTTACGCGACGGGAACGGAATCGTCCGTTGTGGTGAGCGGCGGCAAGGTTTTTGCGACGGTCAACGGCGGCAGGGCGATCCATGCATTTGGTTTGGTTACCGCTTCGGATTGCGAGATTTACGCACCGGGTTCGGATGCCACCAGTCACCACGTCATATTCGGCGCATCCGCCACTTCTCATATTAAGGTTTTGGACGGAGCGCAGGTCTATGTGTCGAGCGGCCAGGCGCGCGCGATACAATCAAGCGGCGACGTTACGGTAGAGGGCGGCGACATCCGCACGGCGGGCACAACGGGCGGAAGCGCGGTGTATACGGGCGGCGCGGACTCGAAGGTCGTCATAACGGGGGGCGTATTGACGGTAACCGGCACGGGTACGGCGGCGGGCGCAATCACCGGCGCGAACGCTTCCGTCTTTATCGGCGGCTCGGCGGTCGTTCAAAACACTAACCCGGCAAGTTCGGGCAACTCTTACGCCGTGGAATGCAGCGGCGACGTCACTATTACGGGCGAGGCGGTTGTCAGTTCGGCGTCCGGCAACGCAAGCAGCGCCGCCGTAAATTGTACCGGCGCGGACGCCTATATTACGGTATCCGGCAATGCCGACGTAACCGCGGCCTCGGCCAGAACGGTTTTTGCAAGCGGTGCAAGGGCGTCTTTGACTGTTTCAAACAACGCCGTTATTAAAAACACGGGCAACAATTACGCGGTGCGCATGGACGGCCAGTATGCCGTCGTTACCATGTCGGGCGGCCTTGTGGAGAACAGCTCGGGCGCTAACGCCGCGATATATTTATCAAGTACTTCCAATACCGGACGGAACCTATCCGTTACCGGCGGCACGGTGAAAAACACGGGCGGGAACGCAATCGCTTCCAACGGCACAGCGTTTGTCAACGGCGGTGTTTTGGAGTGGTCGGGCGCGCCCTTTTGGACGGGCGGAAGCTCGTACATAGGCATTGTGCGCACGGGGTACACTAACGCCTACAATGCGGGAACGAGTACAGAATTGGCGGTGTACGGTGGAACTAACTCGTCGGCCGTGTGGGCAAACGAGGGCGAAGCCGGAATCCGTTATACGCGGGGCTCCGTAACGGGCTTTTTCGCTACGCCGGGCGTTACGGTTTCCGTAGCGGATGGCGCGGACGCATTGTACATCAACGACGGCATGACAACGCTCGCAAACACGAATTTTGTTTCGGCGCAGGCGTGCATGACGGCCGTGCTTGCCGCCATACCCGACGACGGCAGCATCACCGTTACCGGGAAATTGACCGGCACCACCGCCGTGTTTACGCTGAATATCGCCGCCGCAAAAACGGTGGTATGGATGGCGGAGATTTCCGGCAACGTTACCCTCACTAATAACAACGCCGTGCTCCGCTTAGAAGGGACCGGAACCTTTATTTTGGCCGAGGACGGAGAAAACGTCGGAAAAGTCATACAGACAAACACGACAACCTCCGGGGACGGCATCCAGATTCGCGGCTCAAATGTCGTTCGTATTACGGGCGGCGAGGTGCGTTGCCCCACAGGCGACACGATTTGGTGCGCAGACGCGCCGGCAACCTTAAACGCGGCCGTTTATGTAAGCGGCGGCTTGGTGACGGCGAACAGCGGCGATCCGACAATCCGTATGTTAAATACCGCCGCCGCCTCGGTCAACGTTACGATAAGCGGCGGAACGGTGCAAAAAACGGGCGCCGGTGACGCCGTATCCACCTACGGGAGCATCGAGATTTCGGGCGGCACGGTAAGCGCGACGACGGGCAACGCGATTCTTGCGCAGGGGGCAAACGCATCCGTTACGATAAGCGGCGTCGCGCAGGTAAGCGCGACGACCGGCAATGCGGTTAATGCAAGCGGCGCAAATGCGTCCGTCGCCGTATCGAGCGGGCAGGTTTACGTTACGACCGGCACCGCAATTTACACGGCCGGCGCGAATTCGTCCGTCGCCGTGTCGGGCGGCAAGGTGAGCGCGACGTCTACGGGCACCGGAATCTACGCGAGCGGCGCGGTCGTTATCTCGGGCGGCGAGGTGTATAACTACGGCACGGCGACCACACACAGAGCCGTATATTTGACAGGCGCGGATTCCTCCGTAACGGTTACAGGGACGGGCAAGGTATATGTCGCGGCGGAAACCGGAGCCGGGCGCGCCGTCGATTCCTACGGCGGTAAAATCCGCATCGAAGGGGACGCCGAGGTTTGGGCGGGCGGCGGGTGCGCCCTGGTCACCAACAGCGCGGCCGCGTCCATCGAGATTGCGGGCGGCACGGTAACCAATGCGGGCTCGGCAGCGTCGGGTGTCGCTAACAGCGTCGCTGCGGTGTGGATTTACACCAACTCCGTCCCAGGCCTTGCGTTCCGCATGTCGGGCGGCACGGTATGCAATACCGGGAATAACGGCGTTGCAGTATACGTGAACGGGAACCACGCGGGCTTTATCGAGAGCGGCGAGGTTTTGGCGACGGGCGCGGGCGGACGGCGGTTTTATACGGATACCAATGGCGTCGTTATCGAGCGGGCAGGGAATACGAACTCTTACAAGGCGGGCACGCGGCAGGAATTAAACGTGCTCCCCGCATCCGCCGAGGCCGTTTGGGAAACCGTGGGCGGTGTGGTCGGCATTCAATTTGCCTATGGCGCGAACCGGGGCTTTTTTGAGGTGCCCGGCGTAACGTTAGATTATACGGACGTTGCGGGATTGTTTGTCAACGGCGATACGGCAAAGCCGCTTACCAACACCGACGCGGCGCAAAAAGCGATTCAAGACGCGTTGGACGCGGCGGGCTCGGGCGGCACCGTCACCGTAACGGGAACGCTGTTAAATACCGCCGCACCGCTTAATTTGTCGGCGACGGACAGAACGATTATTTGGAAAGCGCAAATTTCGGGGTACGCAAACCCGGTTGTAAGCGTCACGGGCGGACATTTTATCGTGGCGGACGACGGAGACAATACGGGAAAAATCCGGCAAACAAACGCTTCCAATTTTAACGCCCTCAATTCCACCGGGAATATCACGGTGTCGGGCGGCGAGGTGTCGGCGGGCACGGGAACCGCGATTTATACGTCCGGCGCGAATTCCGCCGTCACAATTTCAGGCGGCAAAGTATACACGACGGCGGGCATTACGGTGTGGGCCGTAGGAGCAAGCGCCGCCGTAACGGTGTCGGGCGGCGAGGTATACACGACGGGAACGAGTTACTCTCAGGTCGCGATACGGACGGACGGCGCGTCCTCCGTCATTACGGTGAGGGATACGGGCAAGGTGCATATCGCCGATAACGGCGGCGGGCGCACGATTCAGGCCTACGGCGAGGTGAGAGTCGAGGGCGGCGAGGTTTTGGCAAACGGCGAATGCGCCATCGTCGCGCATTACAGTACCGCAACCGTTCGCATTTCGGGCGGGCTCGTGCAAAGCTCCGGCACGAGCACGAACTATCCGACCGTCTATATGTACAACGCAACCTCCGGGGTAAACCTGCATATTACGGACGGCACGGTTAAAAATACGGGCAATAACGGTTACGCGATTCGCCCCTATACCGCGGGCGTGGTATTTATCGACGGCGGCTTGGTGGACGCGGTCGGCTCGGGCGGACAACGTTTTTCTACGGGCGGCATGGTGATTGAGCGGACGGGCGATACAAATTCATACAAAGCGGGTTCGACTGCGGAATTAGCGTTATTCCCTCTCAATACCGAAGCGGTTTGGGAAACGGTAGACGGCGTTAACGGCATTCAATATGCTTACGGCGCCGGCGCCGGGCAGCGCGGCTTTTTTGAGGTGTCGGGCGTCACGTTATCCTACGACGGCGTGACCGGATTATACGTAAACGGAAGCGCCGCGCCGCTTACCAACTCCGTCGTCGCGCAGGATGCGATTCAGCGCGCGTTAAATGCGGTGGGAGTCGGCGAATCCGTCACCGTGGCGGGCATGCTCTTAAATGTAACCAACACAATCGCCTTAACGGCAACCAATAAGACATTAATTTGGGACGCGGAAATCGAGGGAAATACGGGCTCGCAAAACTCGCTTTTAAAAATCACGGGCGGCGAATTTATCTTAGCGGCAAACGGCTCGGTGACGCAAAACGGCGGGAGCAGCACGGACGCCGTGGAATCTAGCGGCAACATTACGATAAACGGCGGTACGGCCAGGGCCAATACGGGCAGTGCGATTTGGGCGTCCGCGGCTTCCTCCGTCGTCACCGTCCACGACGGCTTTATTGTCAGCGCCAGCACGAATACCTCCGACGCGGGGATTTATATGAGCGGGAGTTCCTCTCTCCTTATCGTCAAGGGGACGGAGGCTTCAACCCAAATTTACGCCACGGCAAACGGCGGGCCGGCCATATATTCGCAGGGCAAGGTCTTTATCGAGGGAGGCATCGTAAGCGCTTTGACGGGCTGCGCGATTTATACCCTCGGCGCAAACGCTTATGCCGAAATTTCCGGCGGCACGGTGCAGAACTCCGGAACCAACGGCACCGGCAGCCCGACCGCTTCAACGATTTATCTGAATTCAAGCTCCCTTGCCGCGCTCAACTTTTTGATGACGGGCGGGGTGCTTAAAAACACGAGCGGCAGCGCGGCCGCCTGTCTGCTGTATATGAACGGCGCGGCGTTTATCCGTAACGGCGTAACCGAATGCGCCGGCGCAACGACCCCGTTTTATATGTATACCGGCATCACGATTGATTGGCGCCCGACACACAAATCCGTATATACGGCGGGTACCGGCGAGGACTTTACCACGGTTTCAAGGACCGCCGGCGCTACCGCCGTATGGGCGAGGCCCGGCGGCGTTTCCGGCATCCAGTGCACCGTGGGTTCCAACAGCATTTTCTTTGCGGTGCCCGGCGTAACGGTGGTTTCGGACGAGGAGTTGTACGTGAGCGGCAGCCCCGAGCCCCTTACCGACCCCGCGACTGCCGTAACCGCGATACAGGCGGCGTTGAACGCCTCCGGCGTCGATATTGTCACCGTTACAGGCCGTTTAACCAGGATCGGAACCACGCTGTCTCTCACAATCCCCGCCGGCAAAACGCTTATTTGGCAGGCGCAGATTTCGGGCGGCGCGGCGGAGGATCGCAACGCGTTGTTCCGTATCATCGGCGGCACATTTATTCTGGATGGGGGCTCCGTTACACAGACTACACAGACGGGCACAAGCCGGGCGGTTTCCGTAGAGGGGACGGTCTCTAACCGGGCGATTTTTGTGATGACAGGCGGCGAAATTAAAGCCGGGGCGGGCGGCAGCGCTTTGTACATGTACAATAATTATGTCAACCTCTTTGATATTTCCGGCGGGCTTATTGAAAACGCGGGAACGTCGTTTACCTCCGCCGCGATAGACGCAACCGGCAGCACGGGCACGCTTAATTTGCGCATTACGAACGGCGCCGTCGTCCGCAATACCGGAAACGGCGGGTACTGCGTCTACGGCAACGGCGTAACTTATATAGACGGCGGCACGGTGGAAAAGACGGGCACGGGAGCCGCTTGGTTTTACGGCACAAGCAGCGGCACGGCGGTAACGAGAACCGCCTCGGCCGACGCATACGTTGCCGGAAGCAAAACGGATTTGGAGGTTGCCACCGATTTGGCGGACCTTAGGTGGGCGGCCGACGGCGGAAAACACGGCATTTATTTCCGGCTCTCCGACTCCTATTCCGGCTTTTTCGAGGTGCCGGGCGTCGCCGTAACCTATACGGGCGCGCAAGGGTTAAAAATCACGGGCTCGGAAACGCTTTATACGGACGCCGAATCCGCGCAAGCCGCGATATGGGCCGCGCTTACGGCCGCTCCGGCAAACGGTGCGGTAACCGTTACGGGTACACTTACGGATGTAAGGGCCGCGCTCACGTTTACCGTCCCGGCGGGGAAAACGCTTCGGTGGGACGCCGCCCTTTCCGGCAGCACGGCGACCGGCTCGGCGAACGCGCTCCTTACCATAAGCGGCGGTACGCTGGCCGTTACGGAAAGCGGGTCAGTGATTCAATCGGGCGCGGGATACGCGATATACAGCAATTCGGCCGTTACCGTCGCGGGCGGCACGGTAAAAGCGACGACGAACAACGCGATATACGTTTCCTCCGCGCCCTCGTGCGTTACCGTGACCGGCGGTTTGGTGGAAAACGCGGGCACGTCGGCTTCCAACGCGGCAATCTACGTCAACTCTAACTCCTCCGTCGCCGTATGCGTAATTATTACGGGTGGCACGGTCAAAAATACCGGCAACAACGGATACGTAGTGTACTCGGCAGGTGTAATCTTTGTAAACGGCGGCACTGTTTTAAAGGAGGGAACGGGCGGCGGAAGGTTTTCTTTAATCAACGCAACCTCGATGGCCATCGAGCGGACGGGCATTACGAACCTTTACGGCGCGGGCACGAGCGCCGAGATAAGCGTCGAGGGCGCGGGTGCGACGGCGGTTTGGGTAAAGCGGGACGGCGTGCCCGGAATTTCGTATTCCCGGGGCGCTAATACGGGCTTTATCGCGGTGGCGGACGTTACGGTGACGGTAGAATCCGTAGAGCTTACGGGCACGGCGCTCATCAGCAATCCGAATCCGCGATACAACGACGTATTAACGGGCTCGCTTTCGGACGGCAACAATGCGGGCGTGCTCACTTATACCTGGTTTGCCGATGGCGAAAAGGTCGAAACAGGCAAGGGCGCGGGAAACGCCACCTACACGGTAAAGCTACCCGACATCGGGAAAGTAATCACACTGGAAATTACCTCCGACGTCGAGGAAGGCGCGGTAATAAGCGAACCGACGGCGATTGTATTGCGGGCGACGCAAGCCGCGCCGACCGCGCCGACGCTTAACAATTCCACCTCCTTTACGCATAATTCTATTACGCTGAGTTCGCTCGGTAGCCGCGGCGAGTATTCTATAGACGGCGAAAATTGGCAAACGAGCCGCGAATTTACGGGGCTTGACCCGGATACGTCGTATACGTTTTACAGAAGGTACGCAGCGGATGAAACGCGGGAGGCCTCCCCGGCAAGCCCGGGCTTTACGACAAAAACCGCGTTGGCGCGGGTGAACATTAACGGGCTTTCGGCGGCGACGGGACTTACCTACAACGCGCAGCAGCAGGCGGGCTTTATGGGAACGCCCACGTTTACGATTGTCGATACCGGCGAACCCGTAGAAAGAGCATTGTCTTTGACGTATACCTACACGGGGCGCAACAGCACTTCTAACCCGCCCGGCGGCGCCGCGCCGAAAAACTGGGGCGACTACCGCGTGACGATCAGCGTAGACGACTCCGGCTATTCCGGCAGCATCGCGATTGATTTTTCCATCGCCCGTAAAACGCTGACGTGGACGCAAGGCGTAGTTGAAGATAAAATCTACGACGGTACGACGGCGGCAAAGATTATAACGGAACCCGCGCTTGAAGGCATCATCGGGGGCGACATCGTAAATATTACGAAAGGAACGGTGGTGTTCGCCAATTCAAATCCGAACGCAGAAGTCAATAAAACCGTGACCGCTTCGGGGTGGAGTATAATCGGCGCGGATTCGTCCAACTATATCCGCGCTGCGACCAATCCGACGTTTGCGCCCGCAACCGTCTTTAAAATTTCGATTGCGTGGACGATAGGTGCGGTGGAGGATAAAACCTACGACGGTTCAACGGCCGCCGATGTTAAGACGAAGCCGCAGCCGAGCGGGGTTTTGCCGGGCGAGATAGGCGGCGTTACCATCTATGTGGGCGGCGCGGTGTTCGAGTCAAAAGACGCGGGGAAAAGCGTGGCGGTAAAGCCCGCGGCGGACTGGAGTGTCACGGGCGCGTTTTCGGTCAACTACGATATCGGCCAGCCTACGTTCGCAAACGCCGAAATCTTTAAGAAAGAGCTGGCCGTAGGCGCGATTACGCCATTGGGCCGGACATATAACGGGACGACGGAAATCGGCTTTACGGGCGGCGCCGTATCGGGCAAAATCGGCGCGGATAACGTCGGGGTCACGATAGCGCTGTCCGTCGCAAATGCCGATGCGGGAGCGGACAAAGCCGTACTTGTTTCGTATACGTTAACGGGCGCGGATCGGGACAATTACAAGCCGCCGTCCGCCCCGACGGAATTGACTGTCGATATTGGTAAGGTTAAGGTCGCCAAGCCCGCGCTCCTCATTACGCAGTTTGAAGAGAACGGGGATCCGAAAACCGTTGCGCTCAACGCGGAAGGCCCGTACACGCTTTCGGGCGACGTCACTCAAACCGATGTCGGCAGGTACGCGGCGGTCGTTTCGCTTCTTGATAACATCAATTCCGAATGGGCGGACGGCACGAGCGCGGATTTATCGTTAGTGTGGGAAATTAAAGCGGAACTGCCCATAAAAACGAAAATCCCCAAGCCGACGGTGACGAACTCGGGCTTAACGTATACGGGCGGCGTGTTGAGCGCGGGCATCGCAACAAATCCGGCGTACACGGTTGCGAACGGTTCGGGGACGAACGCGGGCAATTATACCGCGACGGTGAGTTTAACCGACACGGCGAATTACGAATGGGCGGACGGATCGACGGCGGATTTACAATTGCCGTGGAGCATTGCCAAAGCGAAGGTGGCAAAGCCGACGCTCACATCCGCGCAATTTGATTACGACGGAGCCGCAAAAACCGTTGTGTTGAGCGCTTCGGGCGTATATACGCTCTCAAACGACATAACAAAAACCGAAGCCGGTAATTATACGGCGACGGTTGCGCTGAATGACAAAGTAAATTACGAATGGAGCGATGGGACGATAGCCGATTTAGCTTTAACATGGTCGATTGCCGAGGTGCAAATTGCCGCCAAAACGAAAATCGCCAAGCCTTCCGTCGCGAATACGGATCTTGTTTATACGGGCAGCGAGCTCTCGGCGGGCATCGCGGCAAACGCGGCGTACACGGCTACAAACGATAAAAAAACCGACGCGGGCGATTATTCCGCGGCGGTGACATTGAGTGACAAAGAAAAGTATGAATGGGACGACGGCACGACAACGGATTTAACCTTATCATGGAGTATCGCGAAAGCCCCCGGCGGAACGGTTCCGGCTCCTGCTGCGGCTTCTAAAACCAAAAACAGCATTACGATTACCGCCGTTACGGGTATGGGCGGAGGAACCGTCGAGTACGCAATCGCAAGATCCGACGCCGCTCCTTCCGATCCGGCCGTATGGCAAACCGGCCTGACGTTTACCGGGCTCGATGCGGACGCAGCTTATTACGTCTTTGCCAGAGTGAAGGGGGACGATAACCGTTTGACAGGCACAGCCTCACCGGGAGCGACGGTTACTACCGAAAAGGAAAGTGAAAAATTACCCGAAAAGACTCCCGAGGACGACGACGGCTGCGGTTGCGGTAGCATAGCGCCCGGCTCAAATCCGACGGCAGGCCTCGGCATTCCCGTGTTATTCTTGATTGCGGCAGCCCTGTTCATATTCGCACGCAACTGTTTCCGCAGGGTTAGAAAAACCAACGAAAAGTAAGAACATACAAGTTGTCAACTACCTCCACCGTCCCGCCAGCCCTGTGCCCTCGAAAACAGTTGATTTCGGAGGGTTTTCACCATGGAAGACTACACGTTAAAAAAGCCGGGCCTTTTGTTCGTCGGCGTGATCGGCGCGATGGTTGCTTCAATCGCCAACGCCTTGATAATCACTATAGCTACAGTGGTGGAAAAAGACTGGAAACCCAACGCGCTCGTCCTTATGATTCTATTGATAATCTTTGTGCTGCTTGTGCTGCTTATTACTTATCCGGTTAAAAGTGGGTAAAAACGCTTGCTTTTAGTCATATTTTTTGGTACTAATCCTACACGCTCTCTAACAGCATCTTGTCGGCCACTAGGGCGATGAATTCGCCGTTGGTAGGCTTTTCGTTGTGGCCGTAGACGCGCACGCCGAACAGCGTGTTGATGTTTTCGATTTTGCCGCGGTTCCACGCGACCTCGATGGCATGGCGAATCGCGCGCTCCACTTTTGAGGGGGACGTGTTGAATTTGCCCGCCACGTCCGGGTAGAGCTTTTTGGTGATGTTGTTGATGATTTCCGGGTTATCGATCGCCATCTTAATCGCCTCGCGCAAAAAGTGGTAGCCTTTGATGTGCGCCGGA
>Ga0123356_10001553_pt1 | contig 25298 bp, 22 predicted proteins | sample TergutEmb28metaG_2_FD_92546 | JGI IMG/M metagenome (GOLD analysis project Ga0123356, IMG submission 92546) | Embiratermes neotenicus P3 segment gut microbial communities from Petit-Saut dam, French Guiana - Emb289 P3 | ecosystem: Host-associated > Arthropoda: Insects > Digestive system > Gut ...
AGGAAGGAGAAAGAGACTCAAACCGTAAACCCTACGAAAGTAGAGCCTGTAAACAAGCATCGATCAGAGCCTACATCAAAGAGCAAAGAGACATTCGAGAAGGATAAACCTGATAAATCGCGTGAGAGTCAGAAAAAATCCGTAAGAGAACGGATAGAAGAAATACGGGCGAAGCGTAAAGACGACAAAACAGGCGTTTCACACGCAAAGGAAAAAGAGTTAATTGACAAAGTGCGTGCTGCAGGTAAAGCAGCAAAGGATCGCGCCGAGCGGGCGCCCGGAAGATAGGAGGATCATATGAACATGAAATACAAGGAGATCATCATCTACGCGGCTTTAGGGCTTATCCCTGTCATATGGCTTGCTCTTTTACTTGCTCCCCATCTGTCAAGGGAAGGTCTATCAGGTATGATAGCCGGGTTTGGCGAAGCGATGAATAATCCGATGAGAATCGAGATAACGGAGGACAGCGGTAAATCGGCCCTCTTTTTTATTTTGCTCTATGTGGCGGCTCTGCTTATATATATTTCTACGCTCAAGAATTACAGACGCGGGATAGAGCACGGCTCCGCCAAATGGGGTGAGGCGATGAGTCTCAATGCAAAGTACGCGGACAAGAACTTTGATAGCAACAAAATACTCACGCAAAATGTCCGTATTGGGCTTGACAGCATAAAGCATCAGCGAAACGTCCACGTTCTTGTTTGCGGTGGCTCCGGTTCCGGCAAAACGCGATACTATGCCAAGGTCAATGTACTGCAGGCAAACACTTCTATGATCATACTCGACCCAAAAGGCGAGATCATACGAGCCACAGGTCATCATTTAGAAGAACAGGGCTACGAGGTGCGCGTGCTGGATCTCCTTAATATGGAACGGTCGCATTGTTACAATCCGTTTGTTTATCTTGACACAGACAACGATGTGCAGCGGCTTGTTACCAATCTATTTAAAGCGACCACGCCTAAGGGGGCCGTAACGCAAGATCCTTTTTGGGACACGGCGGCGAGCATGCTGCTTCTTGCACTTATTTTTTATCTAAAATATGAAGCCCCTCCAAACGAACAAAACTTCGACATGGTCATGGAGCTTATAAGGGCAGGCGAAGTTAAGGAGGATAATGACAAATATCAATCCATCTTAGATGAGCTTTTCAATCGGCTCGAAATGGAAAACAGGGAACATATAGCGCTTAAGTACTATCGAAATTATCATTCCGGAAGTGCGAAGACACTAAAGTCAATACAGATAACGCTCGCCTCTCGTCTTGAGAAGTTCAATCTCACCGATCTTGCCAAGCTTACTATGGTCGATGAACTGAACTTATCGGAAATCGGCGAGAAAAAGATCGCGCTATTTGCCCTCATCTCAGACAATGATTCGAGTTTCAACTTTCTAGTGAGCGTTCTGTACACACAGCTTTTTCAAAAGTTGTTCCAGACAGCAGATTATATGTATGACGGAAATCTGCCTATGCACGTTCATTTTGTAATGGACGAGTTTGCGAATATTGCGTTGCCTGACGATTTTGACAAGATACTTTCTGTCATGCGCTCGCGCAATATATCTGTATCGATCATCCTTCAAAACCTTGCGCAGTTAAAAGCGCTCTTTGAAAAGCAATGGGAATCGATTTTAGGCAACTGCGATGAATTCTTATATCTCGGCGGCAATGAGCAATCGACGCATGAATATGTAACAAAACTGCTTGGGAAAGAAACGATTGATACAAATACATTCGGGCGCACTTGGGGCATGCGAGGTAATTACACGACAAACTATCAGCAATCAGGGCGTGAACTGCTCGCCCCGGATGAAGTGAGAATGCTTGATAACAGATACGCGTTGCTGTTCATTCGCGGCGAGCTCCCCGTAAAAGATGACAAGTTCGACTTGATGAGGCATCCGAACATCAAGGCAACGCCGGACTACAAACCTGGGTTCGTTTATACGCATGGGATTTCTACATTAGCGATTGCTGAACTCGGTTTTCTTAAAGAAGGCGATGAAGCAGAAAAAGCAAACATAAATGAAGTGCAGGGCGAATATGAAGCGCTTACAGAGTATGAAATAGAAAGGTTGATTACCAAGGAGGATAAAAACCATGAAACGATTGAATGAAGAGAATAGGAAGTATAGTATGAACATAAGGACGGCGCTTATTATCTACGGAGCAGCCGTTATTTTTTTATTTGTGTGCAAGATGGCAGTATTCGCGACGGAAGGAGGAGATCCAATTGCCGCAGTAAACAATCTGTCCACTTTCATATTTGGATTGATAAGAGCAATAGGGCTGCTACTGCTCGCATTCGGGGTTGTGCAGATCGGTCTTTCGCTTAAAAGTCATGATCCGAGTCAGCGCGCGAACGGTTTTCTAACCTTTGCCGGAGGGATCATTATCACCTTTACCAAAGAAATCCTCACGCTTATTACTGGGTAACCGGATATGCGGGTGAATATGGAAAAGGAGGTGATGGACCATGTCTGATAACTGGATCGTACAAAACATTCAAAATGCTCTTGAGTCGTGGTCGGAAAAACTAGACATAGTATGGGCTTTGCTAACGACATCGCCTCAAAACTTCAGGGGCGGGAGTATATGGAACGTGATCCTTACAATCCATGGATCTATTCAAGCCATAGCGCTTGCGCTTCTGGTTTTGTTTTTCTTAGTCGGCGTCGTTAAAACTTGCGGCAGTTTCGCAGAGCTGAAAAGGCCGGAAGTTGCCGTTAAGATTCTAATAAGATTTATCATCGCAAAAGCTCTTATTACATACGGGCTTGAGTTAATGCTTGCGCTATTTACAGTCGTGCAGGGCGTAATAAATACGATCATGAGGGTGTCAGGCATCGCGAGCTCATCCGGGATGTCAATGCCCTCCGATATGGTAGCCAGGATAGAAGGATTAGGTTTTCTTGAATCAATTCCTTTATGGGCGGTGTCGCTAATAATCTGTCTTGTCATCTGGGTGCTGTCTATCATAGTTATTCTTACGGTATATGGCAGGTTTTTTAAAATATATATCTACACAGCTATAGCCCCGATACCGCTTTCAACATTTGCTGGCGAGCCTACACAGAGCGTAGGGGTCAGTTTTTTAAGGAGTTATTGCGCGGTCTTGCTTGAAGGCGCGGTGATAATACTTGCCTGTGTTATTTTTTCGCTCTTCGCCGCTTCTCCTCCGACTGTAGATCCCTCTGCTTCAGCTGTTACGCAGGTTTGGTGCTATTTCGGGGAATTGATCCTAAACATGCTAATACTCGTTGGCGTCGTTAAGATGGCGGACCGGATCATAAAAGAGATGATGGGGCTATAAGATAAGGAGTTTTATATGGAAGTCAAAATAAACAAAGAAATAAGAGGATATTCAGAGAGTATGTTTTTTGGATTGTCTCTAAGGCAATTCGCGTTTTCGGTATTAGCTGTCGGGGCTGCGATACTGCTGTATTTTTCCCTTCGCGAAAGACTTAACCTTGAAACGCTTTCGTGGCTCTGCATCCTTGGCGCGGCACCTTTCGCAGCGGCAGGGTTTATCAGCTATCACGGTATGACGGCCGAGCAGTTTTTATGGGCGTATATAAAATCGGAATTTCTGATGCCGAGAAGGCTATTGTTCAGAGCAGTGAATCTATATGATTTTCTTTTGCAATCTGAAGGGAATAAGAAAAAGGCCGGAGCTAAAAACAGTAAGGAGAAGCAAAATGCTAAAAACACTTAGGAATACTATTAGTCAGGATCGCGAGGGATTCAGAATACCGAAAAGCGTTCAGGACGTTATCCCTATCGTTCGTATCTGGGAAGACGGCGTCTTTCTTATGAGCAATAAACGGTATTCAAAAACATATCAGTTTACAGATGTTAATTATTCGGTAGCAAGTAAAGAAGATAAGGAGTCGATGTTTCTTATATATTCTGCTCTTCTTAATTCTTTAGATTCTAATGCGACGACAAAGCTGACTATCATCAACAGAAGGATGAGCGGGCGGGATTTCGAGCAAGGCGTTTTGCTTGCGAAGAAAGGGGACAGCCTCGACAGATTCAGAGATGAATACAATACCATGCTTACAGATAAGATCAGTGCGGCGGATAGTATGGTACGAGATCTTTACATAACAATATCCGTCCACAAGAAAAACGTAGATGATGCCCGGGGGTTTTTCCTGCGCATGCAAGGGGAGATTACCACACATCTTACAAGACTTGGGTCAAAATTGTCAGAGGTTGACGGCGTGGAAAAACTAAGGTTGCTTCACAGCTTTTACCGAATGGGAGAGGAATCAGAATTCAGTTTCGATTTTAATACCGAGATAAAGAAAGGTCATAGCTTTAAGGATCTCATTTGCCCTGATACTTTTGAATACGTAAAAGACCATTTTGTTATGGGGAAAAGATTCGGACGTGTTCTATATCTACGGGAGTATGGATCGTACATTGAGGATGATTTTGTAAGCGAACTTACAAGCTACGCGGGTAATTTGGTACTGAGTATCGATATTATTCCCGTGCCGACTGATGAAGCCGTACGAGAAATAGAAAACAGGGTTCTTGGCGTTGAAACAAACATCACAAATTGGCAGCGGCGGCAAAATCAAAACAACAATTTTTCTGCAGTAATCCCTTACGATATGGAAATACAGCGCAAAGAAAGTAAAGAATTTCTTGACGATCTGGTTTCCCGTGATCAGCGGATGATGTTATGCGTTGTGACTATCGTACATACGGCTGACAGTAAAGAAAAACTCGATAGCGATACCGAAGCGATAATGACTTCGGCGGTGAATGGTCGTTGCAATCTTTCCATCTTGACGTACCAGCAAATGGATGGCCTAAATACCGCGCTCCCTATCGGGGTACGAAAAATAGACGCGCTCAGGACTCTCACTTCCGAGAGCCTTGCCGTTCTTATACCATACCGCGTACAGGAGATAATGGATTCAGGCGGGATTTTTCATGGAGAAAACGCAATCAGCCGTAACCCCATAATGGTTAATAAAGAAAAACTGCTAAATGCAAACGCTTTTCTCTTAGGGGTGCCGGGATCGGGCAAGTCGTTTGCCGCAAAAGAACTGATCGCGTTTTTAGCGCTTGCGACAAATGACGACATCCTAATATGTGATCCCGAGCGTGAATATGCCTCGCTTGTAGGGGCATTTGGCGGTGAGATCATCAGGGTAGCAGCCGGAAGCAAAGACCATATTAATGCACTTGATCTTGTGGAGGGCTACGGCGACGGCGGTAATTCTGTCGCAGACAAATCAGAATTTGTATTATCTCTGTTTGAACAGTTTGACAGAGAGGGGCTCGGTTCAAAAGAGCGCAGTATCATCGATCGTTGCGTGGCGTATGTATATGATATTTGCAGAAAAGAAAAGCTTGTGCCTACGCTTCATCTTTTAAGAGAATTGTTTTTACGTCAGGCTGAACCGGAAGCCAAAGAGCTTGCTTTAAAGGCCGAATTATTTACAAGCGGTTCACTAAATGCCTTTGCCCATCCGACAAATGTCAACACGAAAAGCCGTATGATCGTATATGACATCATGGATCTCGGCAGGGCGCTCAAGACAATGGGACTGCTCGTCGTTACAGACCAGATTTTGAACAGGGTGACTGAAAACTGGCGAAATGGAAAGCGTACGCATGTTTTCTTGGATGAGTTTCACGTTGTGTTCGAAAACGAGCACAGCGCTACGTTTTTCAATAATGCGTGGCGGCGGTTTAGAAAACGTAACGCATATCCTACGGCCATTACTCAGAATGTGGAGTATCTTTTAGATAGCGTTCTCGCATCTACTATGCTTTCAAATTCAGAATTCATTGTCATTCTTAATCAAGCTGCTTCTGATCGGGAAAAGCTCGCAAGATTGCTTTCGATATCGTCAGAGCAGATGGGCCATATTACAAATTCAGAACCCGGTTGCGGTCTTATCAGGTACGGAAGCAGTCTCGTACCGTTTATTAACCGTTGGCCGAAAGATACGGAGCTTTACAGGCTAATGACTACTAAGCCTACAGATGAAGGGGCGTGGAACAAGGAGTATAGCTATGCCAAAGGGAGACAGGATTAAAACTAAGCCTACTGTTAAAGACATAAAGACTATCGACAGACCGAAGATTCTGTCGGAAAGAGTCAGAAGAACTACGGTAAGCATAATAAATGCTGCAGATAGTGCGCGGCAATCATATTCAGAAGAGAGCATTAGCCTACGATCGCCTGAAGCGGACGTGCCAGAAAAGACAGCTGATGTTACGAAAACAATTATCGGGACTGTGTTTCAGCCGGCCTCGAAGAATAAAGGATCTATTGCAAGGGCCAAAGATATACAAATAATGAATATGGGGGCGGCGAACAAGGCCGTCCCTGTATATAAGTCTGGCCGCGAACGGCATCGCACGCGGCCATATTCCGTAAAAGATAAAGCTGCGCATACTGCTAAACCTACGCAGAAGGCTCTCGTAGCAGAAAGGGCGCTGAAGCAGGGGAAGCGATTGGCGCAACTTAAAACCGCAAATAAATCTGCGATATCTGCTAAAACTTTGAAAAAAGCCGGGGTTGCTGTTATGCGGGCGCTTCGTGCTATCGTTGCTGCTGTAAGGGGGCTTATCGCTCTGATTATGGCAGGCGGCTGGGTTGTCCTCGTCATCTTATTAATCATAGTAATAATTGCTGCATTAGTATCCTCGCCGATAGGTATTTTCTTTTCAAATGATCCGGGGGCTGGTGGAATGACGACAAGAGAGGCAGTAGAAATCCTTAACGATGAGTTTTCTGAGTTACTTTTGGGGATTGAAGAAGGGAATCCACACGATGAACTCATGGTCGTATATACCGGTGGATCCTCACTGATTGATTGGAAAGGTGTACTTGCCACCTATGTTGCAAAGGTCAATCAAAACGGGTCTGATTCGATGGACGTCATATCATTTGATGATGAGAAACTGGATATATTACGCGGAGTTATGTGGGATATGAACGCGGTATCGTATGAGTTGATCAATGAGACACGCGAGCGGACGGTAATAAAGACCGGAGAAGATGGCAAACCCGAAGAAGTAGTAGAGACCGTCACTATCAGAAGACTTATAATCACTATCACGCAAAAGACAATTGATGAAATGGCAGCCGCTTATGGGTTTACGGCTAATCAAAGGAAAGCGCTAATAGAGTTATTCGATCCGGAGTTTGATACTCTTTGGGAAGAGTTGCTCGGCGGTTTCACCCAAGGCGGCGGTATGCGAGAACCCTCAAAAGATCGAATACCTACCGGTCCTTTTACGTGGCCACTTGAGGTCCCTGGGACAATCACTTCATTTTTCGGATGGAGGGAGGATCCTTTTACAGGAGAGATCGCGTATCATAGCGGTGTTGACATTGGAGTTTCGGCAGGTAGTCCGATTCTTGCAGCAGCTGACGGTATTGTTACAATAGCTAACGGTACAGATTCATATGGCGGCGGGCTTGGTTACTATGTCAGGATACGGCATTCCGGAGGATATGAAACTCTTTATGCTCACTGCTCTGCTGTTGCGGTCCGGACAGGTGAAAATGTAAGAAAAGGACAGATTATCGGATATGTAGGTAATACCGGACGATCTAAAGGTGCCCACTTGCACTGGGAAGTATATTCAAATGGTAACAATATTGATCCTACAACATTCTTTCAGTAGACAAATAATAACTAAAAAGTGTTTTCAATAATAATTTCATATGCACAAAAATAATTTTTATAAGAATTCAGCTTCCATTAACTCTTTTGTTGTTTAATAGAACTAGGATATATGAGTAAACTTGCGTTTTGCATGTTTGACCATACAAATATGTAATTTGTAAGATTACTGTAAGATTGGCACGATACTTTTTTATGGGATGAATAGCATATGGAAATAAGAATTTTAGTAGTAGAAGACGATAAGCATATCCGCGATACAGTAGGAGCATATTTCCTAGAAGTAGGATATCTTGTTGATACTAGCGCTGATGGAAACGATGCATTAGTAAAGATTTACGACAATCTATATCACCTAATCATTTTGGATATTATGTTGCCTGGAATAAATGGGCATGAATTACTAAAAGAACTAAGAAAGCTTAACGATACACCAGTTCTCATGATGACAGCGCTAGGAGATAACAGAAACGAAATACTGGCTTTTAACAATGAAGCCGATGATTATGTCGTAAAACCTTTCACTATTGAAATCTTGTTAAAGCGAGCTGAAGCGTTGCTTCGGAGAAGCGGCGTATTAAAAAAAGAGGTTTGTCTTGGGAAATTAGCAATGTATCCAGAAACCTGTAAGGCTGAATATGAAGGGGCTGACTTAGGACTAACCCCAAAAGAATTTGATATTTTATTTCTTTTACTTCAAAACCATGGCCGGATACTTTCATATGAAGGAATTCTTACAAAAATTTGGGGTTATGATTTCAACGGTGGAGAGGGTATTGTACATGTTAATATTAAGCGCATAAGAGACAAATTGCCTGTCAATATTATAAAGACGGTAAAGGGGATGGGCTATAACTTGGAGGTCGAGTATGATGAAGAATAAGTTTTTTGGTATAAACGCAAAAGTATTTTCATACACAATCTTAATTCTTGTAATCGTTATTATTGTCGCGGCTACGTCTTTCTCAAATCAGATTTCAGCCATGCTGGAGAGTATGGAACGCCATCAGCTTACAGGTATCTTTGCTCCTCTTGTCGCTGAATTAGCAGGTAGCTCTGAAGATGAAATTTATATGACTGCTGAGATTTTTCATCAAAAGAATGAATCGGTTGAATTTGGAGTCCAGACAGCAGAGGGTAGAATTGTATATATAACTGAAAACGCAGGTGTTTTAAATGTCGATGCTAATCAAGATATAATACCGGTAAAAACCATTAAATGGAATATGAAAGATTTTCAGCCTGGCGTTAATACCGGAGCGGTTTTTCATATGACAGAACCTCTTCCAAACGGGGCTTCAATTCATATGTCGAGAGTATCTTATAGCGAAGCTGTATATAATGATTTTGTTTTAAGGACTGTAATCGTTATTATAATGCTTTTTTTAATAGGGACATTATGCGCAGCTTTATTCGCTTATAGATTTACAAAGCCAATAAGAACTCTTGCGATGGATACTCGGCGAATGGCCGATTTAGAGTTTGTCCCGCCACCTGTAGCCAGAAAAGATGAGATCGGTCAGCTTGCAAAAGATGTTTATGAAATGTACGAAGGATTAAAAACTGAAATAGAACGCGAACGGGAAATGGAAGAAAGTCAACGGTATTTCTTTTCGGCAGCATCGCACGAATTAAAAACCCCTATTGCATCTGCTCTGATTCTTCTACAGGGGATGCATGATAATGTTGGTGAATACAAAGATCATCGTAAGTATCTGCATGAGTGCATAAAAAAACTGACGACCCAAAGCAAAATGATTTCAGAAATATTGGATATCGTTAGTCTGTCCGATGGCAGGATTATACCAAGCTTCGAAAAAACCGAGCTTGCAGAGTTAGTATTTTCCGTTATTGTTTCGCATCAAACAATTGCTGAATCAAAAGGACTGAATATAACTGATGACATTCCTTCAGAAGTGTTTATTAAAACTGATTGCAATATGCTTTCTCGTGTTCTCTCCAATGTGATATTAAATGCTATTCAAAATACACCTGAAAACGGAGAGATACGGATATTCCTCGAAGAAAAAGACGATGAGGTAATAAGGCTGATTGTACAAAATAAAGGAGTAAGCATAGACGAAGCCACTTTATTAAAAGCTTTCCAGCCTTTTTATCGTGAGGACGAAGCACGAAGTAGTGGACAAGAGCGTAGCGGATTGGGCCTAGCAATTGTGAAAAAGACTTTAGACTGTATGGAAATACCCTTTTCTTTAGAGAGCAAAGAGGATTCTGTTAGCTTCTGGATGGATTTGCCTACCTATTCCAGCTGAGTTTTTAATTAGTTGCATCAACAGTGTAAGCGCAGGTCTCTAGTTGCTGGGTTTTCTAAAGCAAGCAAAATGTATTTTTATGATAATCTATTAAGCCATCACGTTTCATTGCAGACAATTCTCGCGACAATGCGCTTCGCTCAACATTTAAGTACTCGGCTAATGAGGCTCGACTGTAAGGTATGATGAAAATATGACCTCGGCGTCCGGAAGCTTTGACACCAGATGCATTTTCGAGGAAATACAGGATTTTCTCTCGCATAGTTGATCTTGTGACACAGAAGAATCTGTTATGGAGCTCAAAATATTTTTTAGATACACTATTAAGCATATTTCGTATCAGTTTATTATGGCTCTCACAATGTTTTTCACATGGTTCCAGTAGCCTGGTTGTAGGTATTAATAATGCTGATACTTTTTCCAAAGCTGTCACTGTGACTGGACTTTTATGCTCAGAGTGTAATGAAAAGATATCACCGAAAAAGTTACCTTTTGACGGCCTTGAGATTATAAGACGTTTGCCTGAACTCTCAAGCTTAGATGCTTCAACGGAACCTGATAATATAATTCCAAAATAATTTATTGATTCCTGCTCTCGAAATAAACAATCACCTTTTTCATAATTTCTAACTACAGTGTTTAAACAATTAAGTAAGTGATTTTGCTCAAGTGGTGTAATGTTTTCGAATATTGAGGTATGCGATAAAGCTATTCTGTCCATAATAATAGTCCTCCACGTAAAAGCGTTGCGTGTGCAACATACGTTATGTAGTGATTTTAATATACTTATTCTGACTAAGCAACAAAAGGGGGTATGTTTAAATGACAATAAGAGGAAATGTATTATGGATTACGCGGACAGCTGTTTTTACTGCTCTGCTTGTGACAATGCAGCTTGTAACTACACCGCTTGGCAATCAAATTGTTACCGGATCCATTAATAATTTGATAATGATCGTATCGTTACTGACTTGCGGACTGGCAACCGGTATGGTGGTCGGAATTATATCGCCGATATGCGTTTCAATGATGGGCTTCGGGCCTGCGTTCCCACCGATCATACCGTTTATTGTAATTGGGAATGCTATATTTATTTTAGTCTGGTTTCTTCTGAGGAAGCTAAATAAAGCAGATAATTCTATTGCGCTGTATAAGGTATTTAATTATTCGATTGCGATTTTAGCTGCTGTTATTAAGTTCTTAATACTATATACAACTATCGTTAAATTTGCCATGCCGTTTCTTCTTGATTTGAATGAGGCTCAGAGTGTTGTGTTAAGTTTAGCGTTCTCGTATCCACAAATAATAACAGCGATGATTGGTGGTGTGATTGCGCTTACAATTTCACCACGCTTACATAAAGCGCTTAAAATCGATAATTTATAATAAAACAGAACTAAGAAATTTATCGAGTTTTTAATTCTGCTTTATTATCTTTTGTAAGGTGGTCGTAAGATACGGGCGTTATTTTCTTTTGGTACTTACAGCAAAGTCTGAACATAAAGGAGGTTTCAGTAATGAGTGCTAAAAGGAAAAGGCTTACGGCTATTATATGTCTTTGTTTAACGATCGTGCTTCTTTTTACAGTAGGGTGTTCGGGAAAGAAAGAATCGGAAGATGACTCAAATAATAGCAACATAGAGAATAAATCAGGTCGCTTTATAGAGTATGAAGTGACGCCGCCTATAGACGGAGGATTTGTAACTTTTCTTACAGAAGGAGACAACATAGTATGTTTTGACAGAGGTTTAAAAGTTCGTTGTGATAGTCAGGACGGTGGTAAAACGTGGAATGAATCCGAGGGGCCTGGTGCGGATAATGAACGCTTCGGCAACGTAGAATCTGGATCAATTGCTCCGGACGGCAGCATATTTGTGTATATCGAAGGAGAAGGGATCTTTAAAATTCTACCTGACGGCAGTGATTTGAAAGTCCCGGTAAAAGAACTCGACGAAGTGTTAGCTAACGGTGAAGGCATTATGTTCGCGGGATTTAAAGCTTTATCAGAGGACCGGCTATATTTATCGTGGTTGGCAGGCGGCAACTTCTCTATTCAGCGTATTGAGCCTGGAGATAATAATGAAGGAGGAGGAGGAGAAGAACAGGGTGCTGTGAATGACGCAGGTACTGATGTTAGTGATGTTTCAGGAAATAGTCCTGCTCCTGCAACCACAGGAGGAGGTCCTTCGGGTTCATCACCCGGCGGGCAAAACCGTTCAAACGTCAGTATCGGTCCTGGGGATTTTCACACAGGTCTATATGCCACAGATGGGAGCATCGTTGCAGACTTTTCTAATATTAACATCGGTCTAACAGCTACAAACGGGACTTCACTTTTCGCTATTGACAACCAGAGCAATCAACTTCTTACTTTTAATCTTAGCGACGGTAAACAGTCTGATGCTGCATCAATAGGGCTTCCTGGCTCATCAGATGGGGCGGGCGGCTCCAAAATGCCTGCAATTGGCATTGGTGGTGGCGATGGTGCGCTTGCGGTCGATAGTGAAGGTTCAATATACCTCATGTCCGACAAAGATCTTATTCGAGTCAAAAGTGATGGATCAAGCGAAGTCCTACTCTCGGGTACTAATTATTCAATAGGTGCACCGAGGATGAATGTTAACGCAATTCTTCCAATGAGTGACGGTTCTCTCGTCGTCGGTCTGCGATCGATGGAAGCGAGTAAACTGTATAAATATGCTTGGGATGAAAACGCATATTTAGATCCCGCACACGCACTTAACATATGGTCTCTTGAAGACAGTTCTTTTGTGAGAGCTGTAATATCTGCTTTTAGAAATTCGCACCCTGATGTGACAATAAACTATGAAGTAGCGCTTTCAGATGATTCTGGTATCACTGCAAATGACGCGATAAAAAACCTTAATACACGCATGCTTAGCGGCTCTGCACCCGACATTATTCTATTAGACGGTTGCCCTGCTGAAAGCTATGCCGCACAGGGCTTGTTACTTGATCTGATGTCTATGATCGACACGAGTAGTATTTTTGAAAATATAATAGCGCCGTTTAAGAATTCCGGTAGCCTCTGGTATATACCTTCACAGATAAAGTTCCCGGTCCTTCTCGGTCAAGAAGATAGTATAAGTTCTATTGACTCCCTTGAAACGCTTACTAATATGATCGTAGCCGGTAACGGATATCCTGATATCATGCCTACATACGGCCCTGAATCGGTCGGTTTGCTGAAGGCGGAACGACCTGTATTATACTTCTCGGAATTACGTGATTTATTTGATCTTATTTGGGCTTCAAGCGCGACAGAAGTGGTCTCGGGCGGCAGCCTCGATATGGCGGCTCTAGAAAAGATGCTTACAGCCCTTAAATCAATAAGCGATAAATACGAGCTTTGCGTTGCGAATAACGAAGGAGGGCAAATGACCACGATGTTTTCAGACGGGAGCGGGGCTATGCGAGTTCCTGAATCGGCAATATGGTATTCATCCGAATTTACTGATTTTGGCGCTTTCACGATCTATTCATTGACTTTGCTTGCATTACAGTCAGAGCGTCCCGACAGCGCGCTCGCTGCATTTCCAGGGCTAACGACAGACAGTTTCATTCCAGCCGGGCTTGCTGGCATCTCTGCTGATACAAATATACCGGAACTTGCGGCAGAGTTCGTCCAGACCATGCTCAGTTATGAGGTGCAGAGTGTCGGCTTCGGCACCGGTATGCCTGTTACAAAAGACGGACTTGATGGACAGATTACCAGTCATAACGACCGCATGAGGGACAGCGGCCGCGGCAATGAATTAAAACTCGATGTCGCATCGGTAATACAAAGCCTAAAAAAGCCTGTGCTGACAAATGAAGTATTGACAAACGCGGTTTGGCTTGAAGTTGAAAAACTTTGTAAAGGCGAAACCGATCTTGAAAAAGCATTGAAAAACATTGAGCAAAATGTCAAAAACTATTTGGCTGAAAGAGCATAGAGCTTTAACGCCAAAGCGGGTAGGGCGCAGCGACCTTAAGGCCGCTGCACTCTTCCTTGCACCGAGTTTTGCAGGGCTTCTGATATTCTTTCTGATACCTTTTGCAGATACAGTAAGGCGGAGTTTTTTAGATGTGAGAGGAGTAAATTTTACAGGTCTTTCGGCTTATTCTTCTGTCGTAAATAACGAAGCTTTTCAACTTGCATCATACAATACGGCTCGGTTTCTTGTTACTTGCATTCCGTTGCTATTGGGATTCAGCCTGATACTTGCTCTTATGATACGAATTATCAGGCCTCGTGGTTGTATGCTAAAGACAGGTTTTCTTTTACCGATGGCGATCCCCGTCGCAAGCATCGTTTTACTTTGGGAAGTACTTTTCCGTCCTAACGGTCTTCTTAACTCGTGGCTTTTATCTATCGGTGCCGAGCCTGTTGATTTTATGGGGACGTCTGCTGCTTTCTGGGTTCTAGTTGTGACATATCTTTGGAAGAATTGCGGCTACAACATGGTACTTTGGCTTGCCGGTCTTGATAACATATCAGGAAATTTATATGAGGCAGCGCGCGTAGACGGGGCAAACGCTCTTCAATGTTTCCTGAATATCACTTTGCCTGGTATATTGCCTACCGCAGGACTGGTCGCTATCTTGTCACTGCTTAACGGGTTCAAAGTTTTTCGCGAGGCTTATCTGGTCGCAGGCCCGTATCCCAATGATTCTATATACCAGCTCCAGCATCTGTTCAACAACTGGTTTGCGAATATGGATATTACACGCTTATGTGCAGCTGCTGTACTGCTTTGCGTAGTCCTTCTCGCTGTCATTCTTGTTATCCAGAAATACCTTCAGAGTGCAGAAGATTAGGAAAAGTTATGAAACTAAGGGTAATCAGCCACATCGCTCTCTTTATTCTGGTTCTGCCAGTGTGCTGGATGCTTTGGTTTATGATCCAGGGTTCTCTTATGCCGCTCGATGAGCTTAATGCTACAGTAGGTCCTGCTATTACAGGCGAAGATCGAATGACGAGATGGACGCTTCTTCCGAGCTGGCCTACATTACAGCCGCTAGTTGAACTTCTTTTGGATACTCCGCAGTTTTTCGTGATGTTTTGGAATAGCGTGAAGATAGCTCTTCCGGCGGTGCTCGGGCAGTTTCTGCTTGGCGCTCCGGCGGCCTGGGCGCTTTCAAGGATGCGGTTTCGCGGAAGAAAAGTGTTATTCACACTCTATATCTGCCTTATGCTCATGCCTTTTCAGGTAACAATGGTGCCTAATTTCCTCGTGATGGACAGCCTCGGGCTGCTCGACAGTCTTTGGGCTGTTATTCTGCCGTATGCGTTTTCCGCATTTCCGGTATTCATCATGGTTAAAAGCTTTGACGCAGTGCCGCGCGCAATGCTTGAAGCGGCGGCAATCGACGGCGCGGGATACTGGCGTACATTTCTAAATATCGGCCTCCCGCTCGGCCTTCCGGGGATATTGGCAGCATTGCTTTTAGGATTTTTAGAATGCTGGAGCACTATAGAACAGCCTATCGTTTTCTTGCGGGATCCTGTTAATTGGCCGCTTTCGCTCTATCTTCCGCAAATAGTGTCAGAAAAACTTGGCCTTGCTATGTCAGCCTCACTGCTTATGTTGATGCCAGCAGTTCTTGTTTTTCTTATAGGCCAGAAATATCTCGAGCTTGGCATTCAGGCAGAGGGTGTAAAGGAGTAAGTGATGAAAAACACAATCAACCTGTTAAAGTTTCTTGCAGTAATTTTTGTGCTTACGCTCGTGGCACGAGGGACTTCTGCTGCAACGCTACCGAGAGTTTCACTAACAACTCCGCAGGCAGCGGAAATAAGTGAAACAGTATCCGGTAGCGCTTCAGTGATAAGCGCCGGGCAAGAAGACATAATCGCACCCGAAGGACTTTCTGTTTTGGAAGTGTTTGTCGGTATCGGTCAGAAATTATCGTATGGAGAGTCTGTTGCGCTTTTTGACCTTGAAGAAATAATGGACACTCTGGCAAGGCAAGTCTCTGGACTAGATTCACAGCGCCTGAAGCTTGAAAAACTAGAAAGAGAGGAGACTACGGATAGGTCTGGGGTGGACTCGGCCATTAGGAATCTCGACAGGGCAAGATCTGAATATAATGAAGCGAAAAGCAGAGCAGACTCGCTACCGAGCATAAGTTCGGCTACTCAAACGCTTCAAGCGGCATTGGCGGGAGAACAGCAGGCACAGGATGCCTTAAACAATCTACCGGCTGGAGCTTCTGATGAAGAAATAGCTGCGGCAAATCAGGCCCTAACCGATGCTAAAACAGCTCTTACGCAGGCTCAAGAAACTCTGGCGGCAGCACAAAAAGCATCAAATGATCTTAATTCTGCAAACGATAGAGTAGAGGACGCCTCCGCAGCTTTGAGCAAAGCCGAAAATGATTATTCTAAATCGAATCTGCAGGCGAGCGATACCGCAAGGCAAAACAATATTGACGCATCTGTCTTAAGGCTTGATATTGATAAACAGGAAGCTTTGATTGCTGAATTACGCTCACTTGTTACCACGGACGGGGTTTTGCTCGCGACGGCAGAAGGAGTAATCGACTGGGTGATGGATGACGGGCGAAAAACAGATGGGAACGCCGTTGTTCGGGTCTTGGATGGTTCCGCCGGATTAAAGGCGGAAATGCTCGTAGATGTAGAAGATGCAATAAAACTTTCAGTTGGGAACGAATGCCTGGTTACAACAGGAAGCGGTATTTACTACAGACCAACGGTAGCTGCTGTTATTTTCGCAATATCAGCTCCAGACGACCGGGAAATGGTCAAGATCACGCTGCTTCTTCCTGACGGTGAATGGATCAGAGGTCAAGCGATTGACGCTGAGATCATTTTGAGCAGGGCAAGTTATGGAATGTGTGTACCGCTTTCCGCGCTGCATTCTGACAGTAACGGATATTTTATTTACACGGTCGCTGAAAAAAGTACTGTGCTTGGAATCGAAAATGTCGTTTTGCGTATACCTGTGAATCTCGTTTCAATGGATGATACGAATGCTGCAATTGAAGGACCGCTTGGCAGTGGGGATTATGTGATCACAGGCAGCAACAAGAATATTACCGAAGGCAGCCGCGTAAGGATAACATAACGTGACAGTACGAATAATACTTAAGTCGATTCGAAAAAACATGCAGGCGATAATTCTATTCGCAATTCTTTTCATTCTTCTGTTCTTAATGTTTCGTGGCGCCGCTGACATCGAGCGGATGTTTACGGATTATTCACTGCGTTTTAGTAATGAAATAAGTGGATATAAGGCAAAGGCTGCCAGGCTTTACTCGATTGAAGCAGGTGGAGAGGATAGCTTCTGGCCTACTTTCTGGCGCGAAGATCAGTCAAAAGCGGAATGCAGTACAGGTAATGCTTCTTGTACAGCAATAACTTTCAGCGGCGAAGGTGCTCTTGTCTGGGAAACTGATTTTCTTAAAGGATCTATGCCGGGAGTGACAGATAAGGTAGGGTGCGCTCTTTCTCTTGAACTGGCTTTATCCCTTTTTGGAAGCATAGACATTATAGGCATGAAAGTGGATATAAACGATGAAACAAAGATCGTAAGGGGTGTTTTTGAAGGAACACAAAAGGTTGCATTGCTTTCGGTCGGTGAAGAAGACAGAATTGTATCGTGGCAAGTTGCCGAGCTAAGCGAAGGGCCTGAAGATGCGAATAAGAGTATGGCAGAGAGCTACAGTATTGCTTCTGGTTTGGGAAGGCCGTCTGCTGTTATCGAAGGAGAAAGTATTGTTCTTTTTGCAAGCCGTGCCTGCTTTATTGCTGTGATTATACTGACGATTTTTATTATCGTTCTATTTCTAAAAAGGATACCCCGGCTTCATCGCGGTATTGTTGTATTTGCCGCATGTATTGTAGCTGCCCTTATACTCCCTTCGATTTTGCGCCTCTTGCCCGGGTGGACTATTCCGGATTTGTGGAGCGATTTCTCGCACTGGGAGTCATTATCAAAGCAGTTTGAAAACGGATTACGAGACTTGCTCGGAAAAGCGCCTTACCTACGCGATGTCGAAGGGAAGTTGCTACTACTTAAGCAGGGCGTGCTCTTATCCTCCAGCACGCTCTGCTCGGTAATTATCTGTTTGATATATGGAAGGAGTAGTAATGGCAAGCATAATGCTTAAAAATATTTCAAAGATATATCCCGGGGATGTGAAGGCTGTTGATGATTTCAGCCTTGTGGTAGAGAATCGGCAATTTGTTGTGCTTGTAGGTCCTTCTGGCTGCGGAAAGTCTACCACGCTAAGGATGATTGCGGGGCTCGAAGAGATCACCGAAGGGGAAATGTATATTGCTGACAGGCTGATAAACAACGTCGCTCCAAAAGACAGGGACATTGCTATGGTGTTCCAAAATTACGCTCTGTATCCACATATGACTGTTGCCGAAAACATGTCTTTTGGGCTTCGGATGCGAAAAACTCCGAAAGACGAAATAGACCGTCTTGTAAAAGAGGCTGCAGAAAAACTCGGTATCAGCAAGCTCTTAGACCGAAAACCAAAAGCGTTGTCTGGCGGTGAAAAACAACGGGTTGCTCTTGGACGCGCGATGGTACGGAATCCGGCGGTTTTTCTTTTGGATGAACCTCTTTCAAATCTGGATGCCAAGCTCAGACAAGCAATGCGTATGGAGCTTACCAAGCTTCATCGGGACCTTGCAGCAACTTTCGTTTATGTGACGCACGACCAGACTGAGGCGATGACGATGGGGGATCTTATTGTTGTGATGAAAGACGGAAAAATACAGCAGGCAGATAAACCACAAGTCTTATATGACAATCCGGCAAATATGTTTGTCGCCGGATTTATCGGGAATCCGCAGATGAATTTTTTAGAAAGCAGTACAATATCCAATATTTTCGCGGGAGGCAGTGTTTGTGAACCTTATATACTGGGGATACGTCCGGAAGATATCCATGTCGATGATTCGTTCTATTTATCACATGAAGATCATTCCTTGACAGCGACTATAGAAGCAGCGGAACTCTTAGGAAACGAAATACTCTTATATCTCAATTTTACAGGGAATCGCCTGACAGCCCGGGTACCTCCCGGAAAAACGTATTGTTCCGGTACAAGTATCAATTTTGTTGTTGACACTGGTAAGCTTCACTTTTTCAACGCGAAAACAGAAGAGGCCCTGAGCATTTAGTTAGCGGTGTCGACATGGAGGACAAGGATGAAAACGAAGAGAGATATTAATAACATGATTTATCAGATATCGAATATCAGTACAATAAATTCTCAAAGGGATATTTATAACTTTACATCTCTATGTATTAAGAGCTCAACATTCACGAAATCTCAAGTCAGGTAAGTCACGTTACCAAAAGTGAATGATGTGCACCCATACCCCGCTTCATGCGGGGTTATGGTCTTAGTACTATTTAGATGTATTTCATCACGCTTTCGAAGTATTAGAAAGGCAGTGATATTCTTACCATATCCTTTGTATCGAAATCATAGCCGTAGATATAGTTGTACACAACACCGTAGAATTCAAACGTCAATCCGCAGATCTCTTGAATCTCACCTGTTTCCTGATTGAATCTATATAAAAAGCTTTTGTTGTTTGTTTTGTCAGGCAATTCATAGTAAATCCATGCATCATCATATGTTAAGAAACTCATTTGAATATCTGCAGATTCAATAAATACTGTTTCTTCACTTCCGTCTAACATGGTTTTTTTAATTACAAATTGATCCGATTCGCGCAATTGATCAATAAAGAAAATATATTTGTCGCTTACTAAGTACATGTTGTTGTAAATATCTTGAGATATTTCTTTTCGCTCATCTGAATAAATATTTCGTACAAAAATATTAAATCTAGCGATTTCGTCGTTACTATCGACTGGTTCAAGGGAGTAAAACAGTCCGTTGGAATATGGCAGTCCGTTTATGCTATTGATATTTAAGCTTATCAATGATAAAACATCAGGATTATTACTAAGATCTGATGAAAATAACATATATGGAGGTGAACCGTCAGAATTCTCAGATGTGGCCACTGTCATGTATAATGTATCCTGAATAATTCCCATATTCACGATTTGTAGCGATGTGTCAACATAATTTGTTTCAATAACTACAGCGTCTCCTCCGTTAATAGGGACGCGAAATAGACTCGGTTGAGAATAGAAATATATATTTTCTTTATGAACAGCGAAACAAACAATTATTCTGTCATTTATTATCGGAGATAATTGCCCTGTTTCAGAGTCGACAGAGTATATTTCCGTATTGTTTTTATTGTAGTAGACAATCCCGTTGCTGGTTTGGATAAACCGATTATTTCGGTTATAATCAGCATCCAAAATATCGAATATACCTTCGAAAGGATTGTTGCCGTTTGAATCGTTCGCACCCGAAAAGGCATTTGAATCTGTCGGGGGTTCAGATTTCTGATCATAGCTGCCGACCGTAGATGAACAACCGGCAGCTAAAACAATTATTAATGATATTGATATTATGATGATGATTATTCTATTCATTGTACTATTTTACCAGATTGCTCTCTTACTTGGCGATGCTCCAAATTGTAGCCCAAAATCAATAAACCCGGTAAATGGAGAACCATTTATTGTTGCCTCGAACTTCATAAAATTGGGATAGCTTACGCCTGTTGGGTTGTCATTATAAGGAGTGATAATTGTTCCTGCATTTAATACACCCAGCAGATCGCCTGCTGTAGACATGTAATCAAGTTTTTTCTTAAGTTCAAAACTAAATCCAGAACCACTTGCTGAAACCAGTGATGTTCCGTTTGAATTAAACCCTCTAAACAAATACTGATCTGCAGGCCAATCTAGAGGGGGGAATGTTATAGGTGCATTTCGATCATAAAACCCGTTAATGTATCCTTTATTTGGATCATGAATAATAACCCTATATAGACCAGCGACAGAACCAAAAGCTTGAGTCCTGCAATAGCAATCGTTTGGGTGAATATAACCTATTATAGATCCTCCTGCTGTATGCGCTCCAACAAAAGCGCCATCGTATACTATATCTGAGTATACAGGAATATCTTGACTGTATAAGCTCACACAAGCTTCACCATTAAGCGCAAAACTTTCGGCTGTATGAAGATGAGGTGCGGCGTATGTTTCACCACTATCGAAGTAGGTTGATGCAAGTGTTCCAAACCCCGAATCCCTGCCGGAATAAATATTATTATCGATTTCGAGATTATCGCCAGCATGACTGATAATTTTGTTTGAAATCTGGTCGTATGCCCAATCTGAAGGTAATGGAAAGCCAATATTACCGCTAAATCCAGTTGACATACCGCTAACAAAACTGCTTATTGACAAACCGGCGCTGCGTACGCGAGAGCAGACATTTCTTGGCCCGTAAATACCAACTCGATATGCGGAAAACCTTACCGCTATTGCAGTAAAATAAGGTATTATTTTCTCTGTAACCTGATAATCCATTGCATCGAAATCAACAGCAAAATAAATAATCGTGTTTCTTGGAACATTATGAAATCTCGCAGCACCTTCTGCTAATAAGGCATCACGATTGCCATTATATGGTGAGAAATACTCTGCATAATTACCGGACGATTGATAAATTGGATACGCTCGCATCCCAACATTAAAAATGCGAAGAAGTTCACCATTTCTAATTTCTTTAAAATCACCCCCAGTTAAGTATCTTCCAACATACTGATAATTATGCGCTTGTAGATTTGATAGTCTTGATGATGTTATTTCAAAGCGTGTATCACAAGCCACGCCAATTCTTGTGTTATCGCCTGTACTTAGCAATAGTGACATCCATGTTTGAAGGTTAACGACTCCAGTACTAGGGAGACCGACAAACGTTTGGAAATTCTGCACGTTTGATGTTGAAATAATCCCGTCAATATTTCCGTCACCAAATCCATTTACTTCTAGTGCAAAATCTAATATTTGAGAAAAATGCAAAATTTCAGTGGAGGTGTATCGTCTTCCATTGTAGTTAGTTTCACCTGTTGAATAATTGTAAGGAATCGTTGGAGTTGTCGATCTAGTTGTTGGCCCAAAGACACCATTCGCAGTACCTACTGGTATACTAGCCTCTGCCTGCATGGCATAAATAAGCGCTATGCTTGTTACTCTTCCATAGATACCATCTGCTGGAATAATACCAATGTAGGCTTCGTATCTTGAGTTTAATGTTTGCTGAAAGCCTCTAACAAGGCTGCTGCCATTAGGTACCAGTTTGTATTGATCCATTGACAATAAGCTTTTCATGACATTCAGTGTTACTGTCGACGTTGAAGCGTTGATGCCCATATCTGCCTTCATACTTTTTATTGCACCGCCGGTTCCCCCGTAAAAATGTCTTGTGATTACCGATGCACCCGTTGAATAGCCTTTACACCAAAGCGCACATTGAAGCAGGGCGTATACGTTGTCTTCTACCGGATCATTATCTGCCTGTTGAACAATACCTCCTGTGCTACCATATGCATTATTGAACGCTGTTTGAGATGCAGGACCAAAACTGTCGGCTGTTGGACTTATTCCTTTATCAATTTGAAATCCGCGGATGATTGCATTAATGGTCTGCCATCCAGTTACTCCGTCTTCAGATATCGTATTAAACCCGGGGTTCGTCCCGTATGTAGCATTAAGATATTCTTGAGAAGCTAATACCATTGGATCCATTTCATTATCTCCTTTCTCTTTATAGACTATTATATCCACGCAATTTGATATTTAGGTTTTACTTAGATAATACACACATACTAATGCTAATCTTTTTTTCGATGGATTGAGCGCCCTGATGTGCAGGTTTTTGACCCTGTTATGCAATTTTTTCAATCACCGTCTTTTTTCGGCTTTTTAATTTCATATATAATCTGAATCAAGTTTTTTCTATCGTCTTTGATTTTGATGTTTTTTTTATCGTGTAATTAATAAAATACCTGACTGATACTTTGCTAGGTCTTCTATTCCTTGATTGGTAAGAATAATTCTGCAACAATGGTATCGGTCTTTTCATCTTGGGAAATAAACACAGTGTAAATCTCCCCTGAGAGCCCAATTCCTTGTTCTTTTAGATAAGTTTGTATTTCAGAGAATACATATAAAAGTCCTTTTTCTTGTCCTTCATATCTTCGATATATGCATTTTTGAATCTCAATTTTTTCTTCCATAGAAAAGGGCTCGTTTAGCTCGTGTATAAACGAGTCAGTTTGTTGCAGGTAACACCCGACGAATTGAGGGTCAATATTATCATTATTTATTAAAAATGTTTTCATGATCAACGGACCAACCGGATTAACCATGTGGTTGGTCATACAAGTATCTAATTCATTAAGATAATCATTTAGTCTATTTTCATAAGGAACATCTGCCGAATCTAAATAGGGAAGAGTAATTGACAGTACGTTTATTAAACAAAGAGGTTCTATCGAAAACATATCTTTCATATACACCGTTACATACATTTGCGCCAGTGTTCAATATCAACTGATATATTTAATAATAACGGAATTTTGGGCGTAATTAATTCCCTGATGTGCATGTTTTTGACCCTGATGTGCAGAAGATATAAGAATTGATGGCAATAGATATTGAAAATCCAATATTAGCAAGACAACACCAGAATTGGTAAATATAGTACCAATACGGGTATACTATTGTTTCTTTTTGTCTATGCGGTTGGGCGGTAAAATAGCCAATAAAGGAGACTTGTGTATGGCAGAAAATTCATACCGCAAAACATATGATTTCAGACCGATTGGGAAGGCAATTAAAGATGCTCGGTGTGAGCGCGGCTGGACTCGTGAGCAAACAGCTGAAATAATTGGAATATCCGAAGGTTATCTTGCATCAATCGAGAATAAAGGACAAAACCCAGGTTTTGATGTATTTATTTCTTTAGTGGTGTTATTAGATCTTTCAGCTGATGAACTAATACTTTCCGCAACAACAAAAAAGTTGCCAACGAAATCTTCAATTCGACGTCAATTGGATATTATTATGGATTCGCTTTCGGACGAAGATTTATCATTCATCAAGACATTTTGGTTAGCTCATAAAACATGGGAGGCAGCGCGTTTAAAGAGGAAAAATGACTGATATATAGTATAATTGCTTAGGGTGCTTTAATTCTTCTAGATGGTTCATTATAATGGGGTATTAAACGATGATGAATGTACTTGTAGTAGAAGACGAAGAACAACTCCATCAGTTTTACAGTGATGTTATGGATAGTTTTCAGAAAAACATCACTGTTTTTTATGTGCTGACCGGCGAAGATGCTCTTAAGGCTCTTGAACAAAACAGGATCGATGGGATTTTTATAGATCTTCAACTTCCCGGCATGAACGGGTTTACATTAGCAAATAAAATTCGCCGTATCGAAAAATATCATTTTCTTCCGATTGTTTTTGCTACCGGCTTAGATTACGATACACTTGAAACATATAAAAAACATCGAAATATTGATTATGTTGTAAAACCGTTTTCAAGAGAAACATTTGTAAAGACAGCAGCGCGATTCATCGATGAGATGGAAGCTTTTATTGCATGCACCCCTGTCAAAGAAGAACGTGAACTATATTTTCAACACGATAATGGGGTTGCAAGAATAAAATTTGCAGAGATTCTTTTTGCATCAACTACAAAAAGCAGAAAAATTCGATTAGTAACATACGAACAAGAATTTTTTAAATCAAACATCTCGTTTAATAATTTTATTACACTAATTGGGGATGACATGTTCGTTCAATGCAATAAATCATGTGCAATCAATGTGTCGAACATCAATGAAATCAAACCAGTTTCACATAAAACATGGGATGTATTCTTTCGGGGCGCTTCTAATATAACATGCCAATTGAGTCAGAAGTACAGGAAGACTGTTGAGTCATTATTTCATAAACAATCGGCATTATGAATAGGAGAGTATAAAAACATGATAGAGTTTATATTCATTTTTACACAGAGTTTTTTAGAGGTTCTTTTCTTTCTTACTATTGTAAAAACAATTAATACTAATGCAAACCTTGGGGTGGTGAGAGTAATAGTCTACTCGACGATCCTTGCAACGCTTGCTACAATAATGGATCTATCCCAAATATCATATCATTTTGCATTTTCAATTATTGCAAGTATTGCTTTATATCTTGTATTTAAAAGGCCGACACGGAAGTATATTGGATATTATGTGATTGATCTTCTTATCAGCTTTGTAATTCTTTCTGTTATACAGTTAATTATTACAGGAATTGCCGGATTGTTTTCAGTCAATATGGTTGATAATGGCGTGGCGATAATAATAGTACTTGTTGGGTTGATAGCTCTATTTGAAAAGATATCATCAATAATTCGGTTACAATCATTTTTA
>Ga0123356_10001554_pt1 | contig 25281 bp, 25 predicted proteins | sample TergutEmb28metaG_2_FD_92546 | JGI IMG/M metagenome (GOLD analysis project Ga0123356, IMG submission 92546) | Embiratermes neotenicus P3 segment gut microbial communities from Petit-Saut dam, French Guiana - Emb289 P3 | ecosystem: Host-associated > Arthropoda: Insects > Digestive system > Gut ...
CTTAAGGCTTTTTACGAAAGCGTAAAAAACCTTAAGCTTTTATCTGTGACAAACCCCTCTGTCACACGCGATCCCGGTAAGATCGTAATAGGTGTAAAAAACACCTCTCTGTCCGGACCGGCTCTTATGGAGCTCCTGCGGACAAAGTACGGGATAGAGCTTGAAAAAGCCAACGAAAACTACGCGATCGCAATGACAAGCATCTGCGACAGCAAAGAGGGTTTCACCCGCCTCGCCGCCGCGCTGACAGAGATCGACAAAACCCTCCCGTAACAGGAGGGTTTTGTAAACTTAATTATTATCCGGCTCGTTGTCATTTGTTTTGTTCTCTTCGCTGCTGTTTTCTTTTTTCTTGCCAAAACCCGGCAGCTTGTCTTTATTCTTCAGGTCACGCAGCTTCTTCCTGACGATGAGCACAGTTACAACGGTTATGACCGCGAGGATGATCAGTACCGGCAGGTTGACGATGAACCACTTAAAAAGATCGGTAAAGAACTTACCCGTGCTGCGGATCGTTGCCATCAGCCCGTCTCTGACCTGCTCCCAGTAGGAACGGTGCACCGGGGTCGGCTCGGTGTACTCCTCGACCTCGCGGATGCTTATCGACAATGTGCTGTAGTCCACCTGATTCTGCCAGTTGTTCAGGGTAGTTGTATAAGACTCTATCTGGTAACGGACGTCGGCAAGCCGCTCCTCGATCGCTATAAGGTCCGTCACCTCGTCCGCTTTTCTGAGCATATCCAGCAGACGCTCCTCCTGCACAAGCAGGGAATTCAGCCGTGACTGAGTATCAAAAAACTGTGACGTGATATTCTGCGCGCTGCTGTTGAGGTTTGTGACATTCCCGAGACTGTCCAGACTTGCTGTCATAATATTCAGCCTGTCCTTCGGGACACGCAGGGAAAAATACGCGTAACGCAGCTGGTTCCAGCCGTAATATCTTGCCTCATGGTTTATACCGCTGACATTGGAAGTCTCAATAAAAGCGTTGTTGAGCACAAGCAGCTGATAAACCATATCGATCGTTTCCTCAAACTTAAGCGTCTCGACGTCGGCATAAACCGAATAAATGATCTTCTCCGCCATACCCTCGGCAGCAGGCGCGGTGATCGGCATAAAACCGGACCCGGCAGACGTTTTCTCCGCATATACGATCTCGCCGCTGTCATACATTGCCATCGAATCGTAATAAGCGTCAGGCGCGGCTGCCGGAGGCGCAGGCGCTGCCATTGGCGCTTCATAGTCGGTGTAGTCGTATTCACCTGCCATCATACGAAGCGCGCTTGTCTCTCTACCGTATGACTCGTTCGCCGCCGGAGCATAATCCGCCGAACCGCAGGAAGCAAGAAAAGCAGTAGCCATCAACGCGCAAAGTAAAATCGAAATCATCTTTTTCATTTTAATTCCTTCTTTCAAATAATCTGAATAAAGGCCGCTGTGGTTATGACGCATTAAAGAAACTAAATGTTCCATTATTTTATCATATCGGGGCGGCGTTTTTTTGTCCTCTCCAGAGACTGCGCCTTCCGCCACTTCCCGATATTCGCGTGATGCCCTGACAGCAGGACCTCCGGTACCGCCCGGTCCCGCCAGATCTCCGGGCGCGTATACTGCGGATACTCGAGCAGACCGTCCCAATGGCTCTCATTCGCGAAGCACTCCTCGTCGGGCAGCACACCCGGTACCAGCCTGCAAACAGCGTCCGCAACGACCATCGCGGGGATCTCCCCGCCGGTCAGCACAAAGTCGCCGATCGAAAGCTCCTCGTCCGCGCACTCCTCGATAAACCGCTCGTCGACGCCCTCATACCTTCCGCAGACGATGATAAGCCTGTTGTGATCCCGCTGTAAACGGCGCGCGTCCTCCTGCTTAAAAACCTTGCCGCAGGGTGACATAAAAATCGTATGGACACGGTATCCCGCCTCGTCGCAGATACTCTTCCAGCAATCAAAAAGAGGCTGCGCGAGCATAACGCAGCCCCGCCCGCCTCCGTACGGATAATCATCGACCTGCTTCTGTTTGTTGGTTGAATAATCGCGTATCTGATGACACTCGACACGGATGAACCCGCGCTCCTGCCCGCGCCCGAGAATACTCTCGCAAAGCATATCCCCGACTACATCGGGAAACAAAGTCATAATATCTATTCGCATTATTATTCTACCTTACATTCCATCTATCAGACGAAGTTTGACGTAACCTTCGCTGATATTTGTTTCAATAATAAACTCGGGAACAGCCGGAACAAGTATTTCGGAGGGCTGACAATTTTTGATAACGTAAACGTTATTCGCGGGCAGCGACAGGACCTCGGTGATTTTGCCTAGCGCAACTCCGGTGTCCGCGTCTATCGCGCTCAGACCTACCAGATCCGCTATAAAAAATCTGCCTTCCTCAAGGGTGATATCGGCTTTTTTTACGGAGACCACCTTGTTTTTCAGGCGGATCGCGGCGTCTATGCCTTCAACGCCGTCAAGGGCTGCGATCACGCAACCCTTATGTACTCTTGCCGTCAAGACCCTGACGGGCTCGCCGTCGATATATAAATAATCAAACCCTGTCAGAAAGCCGGGAGAGTCCGCCCACGGCTGCAGCTTCACTTCACCGCGGACGCCATGAGTGTTTACGATTTTTCCCGCTTCAATAAGATCCATCTCAGTCGACGATATCTACACTGATACGCCTGCCCTGCCTTTGGGCGACGCTGCGCATGATCGCGCGGATCTCCTTTGCGATACGACCCTGACGCCCGATCACCTTACCCATATCCGAAGGATTCACCCGCAGTTCAAAAACAGTCTCGGACTCCTTCTCGCGTTCGGTGACAGTCACCTCGTCGGGATTATCCACAAGGTTCTGCGCTATGTAAACCAAAAGTTCCTTCATCGCAAATAAACTTTCCTTATTCTGCTTCGGCTTGGGCGGCTTCAGCCTTTTTTATCAGAGCCCTTACCGTATCGGTCGGCTGCGCTCCGTTTTTGATCCAGTATAACGCGCGCTCCACATCGATATTTATCTCCGACGGCGAAGTGACCGGGTTATATGTGCCGATCTCCTCGATGCATCTGCCGTCCCGCGGTGATTTTGAATCAGCGACTATCACCCTGTAAAAAGGGTTCTTTTTTGCGCCCATTCTGCGAAGTCTGATTTTTACCATGTTTTTTATTTCCTCCAAAATTTTATCCGAATATTCCCCTGCCGCCCCGCTTTGAGAACATTGCCGGCAGCTTACCTTTTGTTATCTGCTTTGTCATAGCCTGCATCGCTTCAAACTGCTTTAACAGTCTGTTTATATCTACGACCGCTGTGCCGCTCCCCGCGGCTATGCGTTTTTTGCGGCTGCTGTTGAGGATGGACGGATGGTCGCGTTCCGCTTGTGTCATTGACAGGATTATCGCTTCCGTCTTCACCAGTACATCGTTGTCGATCGACGCGCCGGCAAGCGCTTTTGCGTCCATTCCGGGCAGCATCCCCGCTATATCCGCTATTCCTCCCATGGATTTGACCTGCGTCAGCTGCTCGTAATAATCCGACAGAGTGAACTTGTTTTTCATCAGCTTCTCGGCCATTTCCTGCGCCTGTTTCTCATCAAAAGCCTGCTCGGCTTTTTCAATGAGGGTCAGGACGTCGCCCATTCCGAGGATCCGCGAAGCCATACGATCCGGGTGGAACGGCTCTATCTGGTCGAGTTTTTCACCTGTGCCGGAGAACTTGATCGGTTTTCCCGTTACCGCTCTTACCGAAAGCGCGGCGCCGCCGCGTGCGTCTCCGTCGAGCTTGGTGAGAAAAATACCGTCGATACCCAGCGCTTCGTCAAAAGCGGACGCCGCGTTTACCGCGTCCTGGCCTGTCATCGCGTCTACGACAAGCAGTATCTCTGTCGGCGGGACTGCCGCTTTTACAGCCTTCAGTTCGTTTATGAGGGCCTCGTCTATATGGAGCCGCCCCGCTGTGTCGAGTACAACAAGATCGTTGCCGTTTTTAACGGCGTGCTTAACGGATGCTTTGGCGATCTCAACGGGGTTTGCTGTACCCATCTCAAATACAGGTATGTCGAGCTGCTTTCCGACGGTCTGAAGCTGCAGGATCGCCGCGGGACGATATATGTCACACGCGACAAGCAGCGGATTTTTACCGTTGTGACTGCGCATGTATGCGGCAAGCTTTGCGCCGTTTGTTGTTTTTCCCGCGCCCTGAAGCCCGATCAGCATGATAACTGTCGGCGGCTTTGAAGCAATCGTGATCTTTTCGTTTTCTTTGCCCATCAGCGCGCAGAGCTCCTCGTTGACGATCTTGACGACCATCTGCGCCGGGGTGAGGCTCTCGAGGACGTCCGCCCCAAGCGATCGCTCGCTGACAGTTTTTATAAAATCACGTACGACCTTAAATCCGACGTCGGCTTCGAGCAGAGCGAGGCGCACCTCGCGCATAGCCTCTTTTATATCGGCCTCTTTTAACCTGCCCCTGCCGCGTAATCTCTTAAATACTGTATTTAATTTTTCGGATAAACTCTCAAAAGCCATACGTTCCAATTCCTGACGGGATATACTAACCTAAATCCCGGATGATGTCAAGGTGTTTAGCGATTTTTCGTCATAATATCCCGGAAAGCAGCATATTGCTTATCACCTGCGCGGTTTCGGCGCGGGTCACCGGAGCAAGCGGGTTAAAAAAGTTATTTTCATCTCCGCTTAAAAAACCGTACGCGCGTAATGTATAAACCGCCGTTTTCGCGAGTTCGCTGATATCGTCATCATCGTAAAACGGAACCCCGGTATTTTCCCCGGTATCATCGCCGGTTTTCTCCGCTCCCGCCCATAAAAGATGGTTGTAAATATAAAGTGCCATATCCTCCCGGGAAGCGTAAAGATCCGGCTCAAATTGCGGGTTTCCGGTCTCAATGCCCGTCGCGTCTGTGATCTCAGCGCCGGTAAGCCGTGACAGCACGGTGGTGAACATACCGTGTGTCATCATCCCTCCGGGGGAGAAGGTGGCAGGTCCCGTTCCGGTGAATATCCCGCTCCTGACCGTAAGCTTGACCGCGTCAAAGTACCAGGCACCGTAACGGACGTCTGTAAACGGCTGCACCTGTTCCACTGCCGCCGCAAGGTTCCTGAACAACTGCGCCGCTTCAGCCCTTGTTGCGGCGCCATTCGGATTAAAGCGGTTACCGCTGTCCCCCCGCATGATCCCGAGCGCGTTTAAAGCGTAAACGGCTTCCTTCAGCTCGTCGCTTTTCTCATCGTCATCTGCAAACAAAACAGAAGGGTCGATATAAGGCAGCGGTTCGTTTGCCCACAGCAGATAGGCGTATACCGCCCGCGCCATCTCACTGCGTGTGATACTCTGCTCAGCCCGGTACAGGTCGCTGTTGACTGCTATCATACCGGCGCCGGCAGCCCACGCTACAGCTTTGCCGTACCATGCATCGACTGGCACATCCAAAAACGGAGCCGCTGTATAGCCGGAAACGTCAACGCCAGCAAATCTCGACAGCACAGTTATGAACATTCCGCGGGTCATCGCTGCTTCAGGCGAAAAAGACTCCGGATGTGTTCCCGAAAAAAGCTTCCTGTCGACCGCAAATCTCACCGCGTCGACATACCAAACCCCGTTTTCGACATCGGTAAACGGCGGCACCGGATAAACTATTTTCGGCACTCTGCATTTGTCACAGTCATCGTCATCTATAGGAACGGCGCAATCATGAAAATACCTGACGCTGTCCCGGTGCTTATACCGCAGGATCGAGTACCCGTTATTCAGAAACTGACGGTTGACCTCGCTGAGCGGCTGCGACCCGCCCGTACCAAAAAGCGTATATTTGATCTTCGGCTGGACAAGCTCCATAAGTCCGATCGCCGTCACAGCTCCGTTGCTGTCACGCCTGACTTCCGTTATCAGCGTCGCGTGAGTGCCGCTCTTATTCAGCGAATCGCCGACCTGTATCGTATTTATGTTCTTGCCCATGTTCGTCGACACCTGATGAAGGGCGGTCGTCATATGCCGGGTCTCCAGCCCCCATGCCCAGGTCACAAATCCGCTGCAGTCCAGTCCGTAATAAAGCGTTGTATTCCCGCGCGCTGTCTGTATCGTATAAAAAGGGCTGTTGATATCCTTGACCGCGGCGGCAAATACGGACAGGGATTTTTTTGCCGGCACATAGTTTTCCTCAAGCGGTCTGCTGTACGGCATACCCCTTATCGTCTCCCCTGCTTTGAAAAACCCCTTTTTGGCAAAATACGGCACATCCTTAAGCGGAGTCCACTCTATCTCATTTACCTGCCTCGCCCTCAGCACGATGTTCCTCTGCCCCTGCGACAGGTTTGTATTCGCGGGTGTTGCCGACGCTGTGACCGGCATAACCGCAAGCACAGTCAAAACCACCGCGAGAACAAGCGCCGTAAAAAGCGGTCCTTTTCTCAGTACGACCCTTTTTAGCTTATCTGTCACTGTACCTGTCTCCCCCCTGTTTACTTAATATTACTTTCGTAAGCCTCTCTTATCGCCGCCGAGAAGAAAAATGAACCGAGAGCGCAGATCAGACCTTTATCACCGGCTGATCCCAGCGCTTTTTTTACCCCCGCGCCGATCGTATCATAAGCGAAAACCGGACTTCCGAAGCGCCGGAGTCTCTGTTTAAGCTCATCGGCATCCATTGCACGCGGATTATCCGGTGTTACCGCGATAAACATTTCCGCAAGCGGCGCGATATGGACGGCCATTGAATCAACGTCCTTATCCGCCATGACCCCGATAATAAAAATAAACCTTCTGTCTTTAAAATGGCAGCGCAGGCTTTCCGCGGTCGCCTCCATACCCTGCGGATTATGCGACCCGTCGAGGATAAACACCGGCCGGTGTCCTAAGATCTCAAACCTGCCCGGCCACCTGACCGAAGCGATACCCGCGGCGATATCCCCGTCGCTTATTTTATATCCTTTTTCACGCAGCAGCTCCAGCGCGGTTATCGCAACCACCGCGTTTTTCGGCTGGTACGACCCGGCAAGCGGCAGCAGAAGCTCTCCGTAAGGTTCGATCTCAAGCCTGATGCCGTCAAGCGAAAACTCCGTACTCTTTATCCGTGTAAAATCCGCCCTGTACAGCCGCGCTCCGCGTACTGCCGCGACTGATTCAAAAACACTCTCGACCTCGCGTTCGCCGCCGTAGATGACCACTTTCCCCCCGGCTTTGATTATCCCGGCTTTTGCCCATGCGATATCACTCAGCCCGGGACCCAGCTCCTTTACATGGTCATACCCGATCGAAGTGATGACCGCCATTTCCGGCGTATCGATAACATTTGTCGAGTCCAGATCGCCGCCCATTCCGACTTCCAGAACAACGATGTCGCAGCCCTTCATCAGGAAAAACTTCATCGCGAGCGCCGTTATCATCTCAAATTCCATCGGCGTGTCCGTCATCGCCTCGGCGAACGGACGTACCTCGTCTGTTTGCTGTATAAGCTCATCATCGGTTATCTGCACGCCGTCGACCTGCATTCGTTCGTTGAACCGTTGGATAAACGGCGATATATACAAGCCTGTCCTGTAACCGGCTTTTTGCAGCACTGACGCGATACAGGCACATGTCGAACCCTTGCCGTTTGTGCCGGCGACATGGACGAACTTAAGCTGCTTCTCGGGGTTGCCCAAAGCGACAAGCAGCTCCCGTGTGCGCTCAAGCCCCGGTTTGATCCCCCGCCATTTGACACTGTGGATATACTCAAGAGTTTCAGTGATTCCCATAGATACTTACAATTCCTGCGCGTGCATCTCCGCGTAGAACTCGGCAACGGTTTTATTAAAGATCGGATGCCTTACATGCGGCGCGATATCATTTAGCGGGCGCAGGACAAAGCTCCTGAAATGTGTTTCCACGTGCGGTATCTGCAGCCGGTCGTCGGAATAAACGATATCGTCGTAAAAAAGTATATCCAGATCGAGGGTCCTCGGGCCCCATCTGATGAAGTCGGGCTCAAGCGACCTCGGCACTTCCTTTGACGCGCGGTTGCGCCCCGCTTTGTTTTCGATCTCCTGCAGCAGGTCCAGCAGCTCGATCGGCGTACGCAGTGTCTCGAGCTCCAGGCAGCCGTTGAGAAAATCCGGTTGATCCGTATATCCGTACGGTTTTGTGTTTATGAACGGGGACACGCGTTGAACCTTGCAGCACGGCGAGCTGTTCAGTTCGTCCACCGCAAACTTCAGATGCGCTTCCCTGTCGCCCATATTTGAACCGAGCGCGACGTACACCTTGTGCCTGCGCCTTTCGATATCGATGGAGATCGTATCAAAGTCCAGCCCCACCGGGGCGTCGGGTTTTTGGATCTCCAGCCAGACCTCCTGTACCTGCGGGTTTTTTATGAGCAGCTCCTCGGCCAGCTTTTCCGCGATAGTTTCGAGAAGGTCAAACGTATTGTTCTCCAGAAAACCCTTGATCTCATGACAGATCGTACCGTAGTGGATCGTTTTCGTAAGATCGTCCGTTTTGCCTGCTTCACGCAGATCCAGGTAAAGCTCGGCAGAGACAAGAAACCTTTGGGGGGTCACTTTTTCCTCGGCGAAAACGCCGTGTTTCGCGTAGATCTCCAGACGTTTTATATTGATCCGGTCCACTCCCTGTAATCCTTTATACTGCATCCTGAAACTCCTTACTTTTTCTCTTTATTCCGTTATTGCTCCCGTTATCTCTCCCGTTATCGCTTCAGTCATAATGATCGCGCGTTTTGTTTCCCTGACGTCGTGGACGCGGAAAAAAGTACAGCCGCGTAACATCCCGATCACCGTTGCTGCTATCGTGCCTTCAAGACGTTCGTCCACCGGAAGATCCAGAGCTTTGCCGATAAAACTCTTCCGTGACGCGCCGAGCAGCACCGGGTAACCGAGGTCCGCGATCTTATCCAGCCTGTTTATGGCCTCAAGGTTGTTTTCGTATGTTTTCCCGAACCCGATGCCCGGGTCGAGGATCATCCGGTCAGCTGAGATCCCCGCCTTCAGCGCGATATCCGCCGAGAGACGCAGATCGTCAAGCAGCTCCGGTATAAAGTCCTTATAGTCCGCTGTCGCTCTGTTGTGCATAATACAGCACGGGACCTCCGCCGACGCGATGAGCCCCGCCATTTCCGGATCGCCCTTAAGCCCCGTGATATCGTTTACCATGTCTGCCCCGGCGCGAAGCGCAACCCGCGCTACGGCGCTTTTACAGGTGTCGACCGAAACCGGTATATCAAACCGGGCGCGCAGCGCTTCGATCACCGGCACGACCCTGTCGAGTTCCTCCTGCTCCGTAACAGCGGTGTACCCCGGTCTGGTCGATTCGCCTCCGACGTCGATGATATCGGCGCCTTCGTTTATCATATCTCCTGCAAAGGACAGCGCGTCGTCAAGCCTGTCCCATTTCCCGCCGTCGGAAAAAGAGTCCGGCGTCACATTTAGTATCCCCATTATATAATGCCTGTTTTTTGTATCAAATACCCTGCCGCCGATTACCATCCGCTAGTTACCATCCGCTCTTACCTCCGGCAAGTCAGCTTCCGATCATTTCCAGAAACTGTTTCTGCCGCCCCAGATCGTCTTTGTACAGACCTCTTGTTGCCATCGTAAGTGTTGTTACGCCGGGTTTTTTTACGCCTCGCATCGTCATGCAGGTATGCTCCGCCTCTATCACGACGATAACACCTTCGGGCTCCAGATATTTCTCGACCGCGTCCGCGATCTGCACTGTCATGTGCTCCTGTAGCTGTAATCTGCGCGCGAAAACCTCAACTGTGCGCGACAGCTTGCTGAGCCCCGCCACCTTGCCTTTTGGAATATACGCGATGTGCGCCTTGCCGAAAAACGGCAGGATATGATGCTCGCACATTGAATAAAAAACGATATCCTTTTCCACGACCATCTCGCTGCCGGGCGCCGGGAACTGCTTTGAAAGAAACTCGCCCGCATCCTCAAAAAGCCCCCCGAACATATCGCCGCACATACGCGCGATCCTCTCCGGCGTATCTGTAAGCCCCTCGCGGTCCGGATCCTCGCCGATCCCCTCGAGAAACATCCGCGCCGCGGTAAGGATTTTTTCTTTATCTATCATTTCCGGTGTACCTTTCAAAAACCTGAGTATAAAATCATGAACTTACAGTGTGTTATTATAGCACATATATTTCTCAAATTGTAGACATTTTACTAAATTCGGTGTATTATACCTTGACAGAATTATGGAGGACATTTTGATGATATCCGAAAAAATGATAAAACTCACACAAAGCAACAGCGTTATCCGCGCCATGTTTGAAGAGGGCAACAGACTCGCCGCTCTTTACGGCAGGGAGAACGTTTATGACTTCAGCCTGGGTAACCCGAATTTCCCCTCGCCCGAAGCCGTAAAAAACGCGATAATCGACATCGTGACCGGGGAAGACCCCGTCGCGGTCCACGGATATATGAGCAATACAGGTTACCCCGCGGTCAGAAAAGCCGTCGCGGACTCACTCAACGGAAGATTTGACACATCCTTCACCGAAGCTAACATCATAATGTCGGTAGGAGCAGCCGGCGGACTAAACGTCGTACTCAAAACTCTCCTCAACCCCGGCGATGAAGTGATCGTGATATCGCCTTTTTTTGTCGAATACGGCAACTATGTGAACAATTTCGACGGAAAACTCGTCATAGTACCCGCAAACCCCGAAGACTTCCAGCCGGACCCTGAAGCCCTTCGCGCCGCGGTCACGCAAAAAACCAAAGCGATCATTCTAAACTCGCCGAACAACCCTACAGGCGTCATATATTCGGAGGAAACAGTAAAAAAACTTGCCGCGGTTTTAGCGGATAAGGAAAAAGAAAACGGCGCGCCCATATATATGGTATCCGATGAACCGTACCGCGAGCTCGCGTATGACGGGGCCGAAGTCCCCTACCTCACGAAGTATTATAAAAACACTATAGTGTGCTACTCATGGTCAAAGTCACTTTCCCTGCCCGGTCAGCGCATAGGGTATATAGTTATCCCGGACGGGATCGACGACTACACCCTCATTTTCGACGCGGCGGGCATAGCGACCCGGATCCTCGGTTTCGTAAACGCCCCCTCGCTCATCCAGAAGGTCGTCGCGAAGTGCCTCGACGAAAAAACCGACGTCAGCGCCTACGACGCAAACAGAAAGCTGCTCTACAACGGACTAAAAGAAAACGGCTTTAAGCCCGTATTCCCGCAGGGCGCCTTCTACATGTGGCTGAAGACCCCCGGCTGCGACAAAGAGTTCGTCGCGGCGGCAAAGGAGTTCAACATACTGATCGTCCCCGGCACAGCTTTCGGCTGCCCCGGCTACGCGAGGATCGCGTACTGCGTATCGAAAACAATGATAGAAAATTCCCTGCCCGCATTTAAAAAACTATCAGAGAAATGTGGTGTATCTCAGTGACAGATAAAGAAAACAAAAAAGTCATACTCTCCGGCATTCAGCCCAGCGGCGCGATGACGCTCGGCACCTACCTCGGAGCTTTAAAAAACTGGGCGGCACTCGCTGATGAGTACGAATGTTACTATATGATCGTCGACATGCACGCCATCACCGCGCGTCAGGACCCCGCGACCCTCCGCAAGGTTCAGTACGAACAACTCGCGCAGTACATCGCCTGCGGGCTTGACCCCGAAAAAAACACCCTCTTCATCCAGAGCCACGTACCCGCGCACGCGCAGCTCGCGTGGGTGCTCAACTGCTATACGATGTTCGGCGAACTGACACGCATGACGCAGTATAAAGACAAATCCTCAAAAAACAAAGACAATATAAACGCCGGCCTCTTTACCTACCCCGCGCTGCAGGCCGCCGACATACTCCTGTATCAGGCGGATCACGTACCGGTCGGCGCCGACCAGAAGCAGCATATCGAACTGACCCGCGACATAGCGGCGCGCTTCAACGGAATATACGGCGAAGTATTTAAGCTGCCCGAACCATACATCCCAAAAGTCGGCGCGAGGATCATGGACCTGCAGACGCCGGTAAACAAAATGTCAAAGTCCGCGATCGACGACGGCGGCTGCGTCCTCATCCTCGACAAACCCGAGGACATAAAACGCGCCTTCAAACGCGCCGTTACAGACTGCGAAACAGAGGTGCGCTACGACCTCACAAACAAACCCGGCATATCAAATCTTATGCAGATATACTCCGTATGCACAGGAACATCATTCAAAAAAATCGAGTCCGAATTCAAAGGCAAAGGCTACGGAGAATTTAAACCGCGCGTCGGCGAAGCCGTAGTCGAACTCTTCCGCCCGATACGCGAAGAAGCCCTGAAGCTCCTGTCCGACAAGGCATATCTGGACGAAGTCTTCAAACAGGGCGCGGAAAAAGCCTCCCGCACAGCAAACAGGACCCTCAGAAAAGTCTATAAAAAAATTGGTTTTATAGAAGGAAAATAAGCCAATGCCGTTGTATGTAAAAATTATAGTTGCTATCGTTGCCGCGCTTGTGATCAGCTTTGCGGCGACGCCGCCGGTGAAGAAGTTCGCCCACCGCGTGGGTGCAATCGACGTGCCGAAAGACTCCCGCAGAGTCCACAGCAAACCGATCCCGAGACTCGGAGGGCTTGCGATATTCATAGGATTTCTTCTGAGCGTCCTGATATTTGCCGACATCACGACCCAGGTCCGCGGTATACTGCTGGGAGCAGTGATCATCGTTGTCCTCGGCGTAATTGACGACATCATACAGCTCCGCGCGTATATAAAGTTTCTTGTCCAGATAGGAGCGGCGGTCATCGCGGTCCTTCACGGGCTTGTTATTGAAGCGTTCGCAAACCCCTTCGCGTTTGACACAGTCGAGTACATCTTCCTCGGCTACCTTGCGATCCCGATAACGATACTATGGATAGTCGGGATAACAAACTCCGTAAACCTCATAGACGGACTCGACGGACTCGCCGTCGGCGTATCCGCGATATCGTCGGCGGTTATGCTCGTCATAGCGCTGATCGTAGCGGACATGAACGTCGCGGTCATAATGGCAGCACTCGCCGGCGCGTGCCTCGGATTTATGCCGTATAACCTGAACCCCGCAAAAATCTTCATGGGAGACACAGGAGCGCTTCTGCTCGGATACGTGCTCGCTACGATATCGATACTCGGACTGTTTAAGTTTTACGCTGTCATATCCTTTGCCGCGCCGTTCCTTGTGCTTGCCCTTCCGCTTGTTGACACCGCGTTTGCGTTTTTCCGGAGACTGGTAAAAGGAAAAAACCCGATGTCACCCGACCGCGGACATTTTCACCACAGACTGATCGACATGGGACTCAGCCAGAAACAAGCCGTCGCGATCCTGTACGCGGTCAGCGGCCTGCTCGGACTTATCGCGGTCGTGATCATTACAAGCGGCGAACTCAGGCTGCTGATGTTCATCCTCGCGATACTGGTCGCGGCGCTGATAGTTTACTTTGCGTTCCGCGGTATAAAAAGCAGCTCGTCAGTAAACGGCGCGGAAGAAAACGATGAAGAAAAACCGGAAGAATGAGTATTAGAAGAATAGTCAACATAACGATTTTAGGCATTTTACTGATAGCAGCGGTCATCGGTATTATGCTTCTTGGTTCTTACCTCGGAAGAGACAATAACGCGGTTGAACTCCCGGAAGCAAATACACCCGAAAACCGCCCCGATGAGACCGATCCGGAAGAAATAGCGCCGATCGAAGTGACACGGGAAACGATCCAGGCAGTCATCGCGACACTTTACCGGCCCCCGGTCTACAGCCGCGAGGTAACGGTGGAAAGACACTGGAACGAAGGAAAAACAGAAGACCGTATAGACGTCTATGTCGACAGCGGCATAACCTCACTGCGTACAATGACGACCTCCGGCGCGGAAAAAAGAATAATCATCACCCCCGACACCCTCTACATCTGGTACCCCGGCGACAGAGATATCTTCACCGGTCCCGCCGAATCCCCCGGCGACCAAAACAGAACAGCCGACGAATGGCAAATGCTCGTCACCTTCGAAGACATCCTGAGACTCGATAAAAACGACATAATCTCCGCAGGTTACACAGAGTACGAAGAAGAACTCTGCGTATACGCGGTCTACCTCTCACCCCTGCTGAACTACACCCGCACATACTACATCTCCCTGGAAATAGGACTCGTGATCGCCGCGACAGAACACGACAAAGACGGCATACTCATCTACAGCATGACCGCCGGCAAATGCCTCATCGGCGAAGCGGACGCACTGATGTTCATCCTCCCCGACGGCACAGAGTTATTAGCGAGGTGAAATTCACTTGAAAATATTAGTAATTTCAGACTCTCATGGACATAAAGACAGTATACTTAAAGCGGTCGCTTATGAATCGCCTGATTTGATCCTCCATCTCGGCGACCATGACAAGGATTGCTCCGTCATAGAACAGGACTACCCCGAGATACCGCTCCGTACTGTCAGAGGCAACTGCGACCGCTCGTCACCCGGACTTGACACAGACGAGTTCACACTCGCCGGGAAACGCTTCTGCATGACACACGGACACCTGTTCAGCGTCAAAACCGGCAAAGCACAGATCACCGGCTACGCGGCATCACGCGGAGCGGACATCCTGCTCTTCGGACACACTCACATCCCGTTCAGCAAAGAACAGGACAACATCATTATCATCAACCCCGGCAGCATAGGCGCCGGCGACAAAACATACGCCATCCTCGAACTCAAGGACGGCGTGATAACATATCAGCACAGAAACCTCAACCAACCGGCAAAACCGTAGCGGTACTCTTCACCGCGGATCAGATCGCAAAATCATCTTCGGAAAAACCATCTTCGTTTAAACTCAGCGCGAACTGCGGTTCGCGTTTTGTCGGTTCATACCGGAAAGCCCCGCATGAACCGCCGCTCTCCATGACCCCGCGCTTACAGCACGCCACCTCATTATACCCGAGCGGAATACTGTGAAGGCAGTACTCACAGCGCGATTCGATATTACGGTCAAACAACATAACAACCTCCGGAAATCTAAAACCTCTACCGGGTCGCGATGATTATAACATAATAACAGAAACTACTCAACTACAAGTCTGCATATGCTGCAAATCTGCATATGCCCGCAATACTGCAGTTTCCGCAAGCCGGACTCCTCGCGGTGCATACCGCCCGCCCGTGCAGCACCAGACGATGGCAAAAATCGGATGAGCGGTCCGGAGGCAGCGCTTTACGAAGCGCTGTCTCTATCTTTACTGGATCCTTTACATCAACAAACCCTATCCGGTTCGAAAGCCGGATACAATGCGTATCCACCACCACCGCGGGTTTCCCGTGAATATCGCCCAGCATCAGATTCGCTGTTTTACGCCCGACGCCCGGCAGCCGGAGCAGCTCGTCCATCGTGTCCGGCACAGACCCGCCGAACTCCCCGATAAGCATCGCTGCGGCAGCGGTTATATCGCGGGCTTTGATCCTGTAAAACCCGCAGGGATGTACGATATCCTCAAGCTCGGAGATATCGGCTCCCGCAAAAGCCTCCAGAGTCGGATACCGCTTAAAAAGCCCCGGCGTCACCGTGTTCACCCGCGCGTCCGTACACTGCGCCGCAAGCCGCGCCGCAAACAGAAGCTCGTAGTCCTTCCTGTACACAAGCGCGCAAAGCGGCTCCGGATAACTCTCCTCAAGTTGCCGTATTATCTCCAATATCTCTGATTTGGTTAGCTTCTTCATGTACCGATTATACCATTTGATAAAGATAAAAAAAACGATAATTGTAAAAATCATGTAAAATACGAGTTTTTTGTAGAATTTATGTATCTATTTCTACATTTTAATGCTATAATAAAATTGTACCTCTCAGGTATGATTAAAAATTCATGGAGGAGTCTATAAATGAAAAACCTAAAAGTGTCCGCAAAGCTGCTGCTGGGCTTCGGTCTCGTTGTCGCGCTGGCTCTTATGATCGGAGTTGTCGGTATTATTGGACTTACATCCATGAGTAACGCTTCGGACGATCTTTATACCTCGGCGTCCCCGCTGACCGAGCTTGCCGGCGCGAGGGAGTCATTCCAGACGATACGCGGCATCGTATGGGAATCGATCCTATTTACGGGTGAAGTAAATGAGATCAACCGGCTTAAAAGAGAGTTTGAAAGTGAATGCAAAGTATTCGAAGATTTTATGTCTGCTTATGACGATTCCATCTCGGATGAAGTACAGCAGGGTCTTTTTGATTCCGCAATGAAGGTCTATAATAACTCTGTAAAACCCGGTTTCCTCAGCGTCATCAATTCGGCAGGACAAGGTGTTGACATGATGGAACTGCACAGCTCTGTTAAGATTGCCGATGAGGAATGTGACCTGATCACAGCTGATCTCGATGAACTGATGTCGCTGCGTGACGTGTATATGGACGACGTCAACGCTACCAACGTAGCGCTGGGGGACACATTGCTGATAGTTATTATAGGAGTAGTCCTTGCCGCGTTGGCCATAGCGGTTTTCCTCGCGCTGTACATCTCAAGTCTTATAAGCAAACCGATCACCACGATCGCAAACGTTATGCTCAAAATGGGAACGACCGGGAATCTTGATCTCAATCCGGAAGATGCCAGGAAAATATCCGCGCTTACGGAAAATAAGGATGAAATGGGAAAACTGAGCAACGGCGCATCCTCGCTTGTCACACATATCACAAAAATCTCAAAAGAGCTGGAAAGCGTTGCCGGAGGCGACCTTACCATAGACGTCAAGCTGCTCTCCGATTCAGACACGATGGGTAAGTCAATGGAGCAAATGGTGGTAAGCCTTAACAACATGTTTGCCGAGATCAATTCCTCCGCAAGTCAGGTATCCACAGGCTCAAAGCAGGTCGCGGACGGAGCTCAGTCACTGGCTCAGGGGGCGACCGAACAGGCGGCATCCATACAGCAGCTGTCCGCTTCGATCGGTGAGATCGCCGAAAGGACAAAGGATAACGCGGCAACGGCAGACAGGACAGCGAAGCTTTCCGGAACAATAAAAGAAAATGCCGAAAAAGGCAGCCGCCAGATGGACGAGATGATAACTGCTGTCAGCGATATCAACGAAGCAAGCAAAAATATCAGCAAAATCATAAAAACGATCGACGATATAGCGTTCCAGACCAACATACTCGCTTTGAACGCGGCAGTCGAAGCAGCCCGCGCCGGTCAGCACGGTAAAGGCTTCGCGGTTGTTGCTGAAGAAGTGCGCAATCTCGCTTCAAAAAGCGCCGAAGCCGCAAAAAACACCGGCGACATGATCCAGAACTCGATGGAAAAAGCCGAACTCGGCTCACGCATCGCCGGCGAGACCGCGGCAAGCCTGTCAGAGATCGTTACCGGAATAAACGAATCAAGTAATCTTATCACGGAAATCGCCGATTCATCGGAAAACCAGTCCATCGGCATATCGCAGATCAACACCGGTATAGATCAGGTCGCGCAGGTCGTCCAGCAAAACAGCGCAACAGCGGAGCAGAGCGCCGCAGCCTCAGAGGAAATGAGCGGCCAGTCCGACATGCTGCAGCAGCTCATCGCGCAGTTTAAACTTAAAGACATGCCCGGCGTATACACCGGCCTTCCGGCAAAATCCCCAACACCGAAGCAGCTCCCGGTACCAAAAAACGAAGAACCGTCTATACCGGATACCGGCGGAGATTTCGGAAAATACTAGGTTAAAGAAAAAAAGAAACTCCTTGCTCTGCAAGGGGCTTCTTTTTTTATTCTGGTGGACTCGAAGAGGATCGAACTCTCGACCTCCGCATTGCGAACGCGGCGCTCTCCCAGCTGAGCTACGAGCCCACACAAATTATACCTGGCACTAACAGCTCAGCTTGATGAGCTACGAGCCCACACAAATTATACCTGGCACTAACAGCTCAGCTTGATGAGCTACGAGCCCACTTCTTCTTCCGTTTCATTGTCCTCATCTTCGTCTTCAAAGTCGTCGTCGGCGTCTACTTCATTGATCTCCAGCTCGATAAGGCTGCCGCAGGCGGGGCATGTCACCGCTTCGTTTGCGATGTCTACCTCGTCGAGAACCAGCTCGGCGTCGCACTCTGGGCAGTTGATGTCGATCGAGACCGGGGCGCCGCAAAATCTGCAGTTTAACTCATCATCTTCATCATCGTCATCATCGTCGTCGAAGTCAAAATCATAATCGTCGTCATCATCGTCGAACTCACCTTCGAACAGATACTCCTCAACGTCCTCTAGGTCTTCCGAGACGGAATCGAGCCCTTCGCCGAGCTCTTCAACATTATCGAACAGTTCCTCGATATCATCGGCAATATCACCGAGCGTGTCGATTATTGCCGTAAACAGCTTTCCTTCTTTTGAATCGGCGTCGAGAGCAAGACCCTCGGCGAGCCCTTTTAAATATGCTACTTTTTCATTTACTGTCATTCCTATATACCTCCATTTTCTAGTTTTTTGCCCGTTCCATATATTCACCCGATCTGGTGTCTATGCGTATTTTCTCACCCTCTTCGATAAACAGAGGGACCTTTACCTCAGCGCCGGTTTCAACGGTAGCCGGTTTGAGAACATTGGTTGCGGTGTCACCTTTAAAACCCGGATCGGTCGCTGTCACTACGAGATCGACAAAGTTCGGCGGATCGACGTTAAACACTTTTCCCTTATACGAGTGGATGTTGCAATTCATGTTTTCCTTGACGAACTTAAAGTTGTCGCCGAGAAGACTGCGGTTCACCGGCTCAAGCTCGTAAGACTCCAGATCCATGAAATAAAAAAGATCGCCGTCGTTATAACTGTACTCCATGTCACGGCGCTCGACAAACGCGCTCTCAAATTTATCCGAAGGGTTAAAGGTGGTGTCCGTCACCGCTCCCGTTATGACATTCTTGAGCTTTGTGCGGACAAATGCCGCTCCTTTCCCGGGTTTGACATGCTGGAACTCAACGACCTGCATGACCTTCCCTTCCCATTCAAAAGTAACTCCGTTTCTAAAATCACCGGCAGATATCATAGGTGCTTCTCCTTATATTTCTTCGTTGGGTATTGTATATTAACTGCACGTAAATTGCAATAGTAACGAAGATTATATGATTTTCGAATTACAAAGCGTGAGACAGAGAACCGTCCCCTGTCTTACAGGACTGTCAGCTTCTTTGGCAATTTTGTTATATTCTCGCAGCCGGTCTCTGTGATGTAGACCACGTCCTCGATCCTTACGCCGAAACGGCCCGGGATGTATATGCCGGGTTCTGCTGAAATGACGGCGCCGGAGGGGAGAATGTCCTTTGAGCTTGGGGAGGCCTTAAGCGACTCGTGTACCTCGAGACCGATGGAATGTCCGAACCCGTGACCGAAATACTCGCCGTAACCCGCGTCATTTATCACTGTACGCGCCGCGGCGTCGACATCGGAGCCGGCTACTCCTCCGCGAACCGCTTTGATCCCTGCCTCCTGCGCCGCGAGGACCGTGTCGTAGACTTTTATCATCTCTTCGGTCGGCTCGCCGAGACATAAAGTCCTTGTGGTATCGCTGCACCATCCGTCGAGCAGCACGCCGAAATCGATGGTCAGAAAACCCTTGCCGATCTTTTCCAAACCGGGCACACCGTGCGGACGGCTGGAGTTCGGACCGGACACAACTATCGGGCTGAAGGATTTATCATCGGCTCCGTTTTTGACCGAGCGGTAGACGATCTCCGCGGCGAGATCCTTTTCGGTCATATCGGTGCAGATCAGCGGCAGTATCTCTTCAAAAACCTTTTCCGCGAGGCGCTGCGCTTTGATCATTTTCTCCAGATCATCCCGGGACTTGACCTCGCGGAGAGTCGTGATCGTTTTTTGTGCCGGTATCATTTCCACCTTCAGCTTAAGCAGCAGCTGCCGGTGATCCGCGTATGTGACGCTGCCGTCCTCGAATCCGAGCGACTTGATACCGTTAGCTTTGACCGCCGCCTCCAGTTTGTCCAGCACTGTCTCTTCGATCGTGGTGAGCACGACTTTTGCGTCGGTGACAGCGGCTGACGCCGCTTCGAAGTAACGCGAATCGATGTAGAACCACGCGTCCGACGCGGTGATGAGCACCGATCCGGCGCTGGACGTAAAGCCTGTGGCAAACAGCCTGCTCGCCGGTGCTGATATAAGCATCGCGTCGATACCGGCGCCGCTGAGCTTTTGCCTTATCCTCTCAATATTCCCAATACTCATGTCCTTGCCTGCTCCTTAACTTTATTTTTACACAAAACGCGCACAGGTTGTTCGATATAATATCTGAGCGCGAGAAACGGATTTGTAAAACGCACAGGCCTGACCAAGATCGAGATGACTCCGGCGCGTCTTGCCGCAAGCGTATCGGTAAATATCTGATCGCCTGCAAACGCGGACTCGGCGGCACTGAATCCGGATTCTTCCATCGCCCGGAAAATCCCGTTCGGCGAAGGTTTTTTTGATCTCAAAACAAACCCCGCCCCAAGCTGACGCGCAAACGTCTCAACACGTTTGGTCCGCGTGCTGTTTGAAACGATAAATAACTCTATCCCGCTGTTTTTTATATCAGCCGCCCAGTTTGCCGCGCGCTCCGGCAGAGTGTGTTCATCGTAAGCGGCTATCGTGTTGTCCAGATCAAGCATCAGAAATCTGATCCCGAGTCCGGTCAGAAAAACGGGGGTGACTCCGGTCAGATCGTAAAAAGTATAATGCGGTATAAAAGAAAAACTTTTTTTAATCATACAGAGATTATATAGAAAGCATATGAAAAATTCAATTTATTATTTTTATCAGCTTTGACCGCCGGTCGATATCCAGCTTTTGATATATTGAGCGCAGGTGCGCGCGTACTGTATGTTCGCTTAAGAAAAGCCTTTCCGCTATCTCTATGTTGCGCAGACCCTCCGCCGCAAGCTCCGCGATCTCGCGCTCACGTCCGGTAAGGGCGTCGGGAAGGTCGCTTTTAGCCATTGCTTTGTAAAATGAGAACCATCCGGTAAAATACTGTTTCTTGTATTGTTTGAATAAGATCAAAAAATCAGGATAACAGGTTTTGATCACTTCGTCGGAAAGACCGTTGACTAACAGCGAGAAACCCGCAAAACAATGCAGCATGCCGTCGGGCAGCGCTATTTTTGCCGCGGTATCTATACACTCAACGGCTTTTTCCGTATTCCCCGACGCTGAGTAACCTGCCGCGATCGTCAGGAGACGGAAATGCTCGGGAAACGGTGTGTTTTTATCAAACGGTACAGACTGCAAAAAACCGATCAGCTGCGCGTTTTCACCTTTCCCCAGCAGGTAGTATCCATAGGTCTCCACCGCTTTTATATAAATAGCCGCAGGCAGCTGCAGAGAAGTAAAGCCGGGGTTTTTCAGCCAGTCCGCGATACGCTCGTACTCCCTGAGTTGAGCCATAAGCGACCCGTGTACCGCATCGAGCTTCATTCTGAATAAAACCGTGTTCTGCACTGATCCGAATGTCGTATACTCCACCTCGTCGACTATTCGTTTCCATCCGGTCAGATCGGCCTTGAGCAGCGCGATAACGGCAAGCAGCCGGACAGCGCCGATCTGGATCACTTTCTGCTGCCGGCTTTCGGAAATGAAAACTGTCCTGTGTGCGTAGATCTCGGCCTGCGCGGTGTCACATCTGAAAAAAGAAAGCTCCGCGCGAAACAGCGTGTCGGCGCCGGTCCCGTGCCCTCCGGTCAGTTGTGAGTATATACTTATAAAGTCCTCCAGCAGATCCGCTTCTTCATCGGCGGCTCCGGTCTCTATATGGAAGGTCGACAGCTGTAAATATTCGTAAAAAGCCCACGGCGCTTCCGGCAGGATCACACTTGAGCGGGTCCCGCCAAACAGTTTTTCGGCTTTTTGGACTGCGGTGAGCATATCCTTCAAATACGGAAATCGTAAATAAACGGACAGCAGCTGCCATTCAGCCCGCAAATGTCCGCTCTGAGGCAGCAGACTGTCCAGCTGACCCATCAGCCCGGTGAAAACCTCTTCATTCTTAAAAAACCTTACAGCCCACGCGACGCTCAGCATGGAAAGCGGATAATCGGTGATCAGCTCCGCGGAGCAGTTTAAAGCGATCTCCAATGCTATATCATTAAATAAACGATCCCCGATCTCCGCGCAGACAAGCTGTGAAAGATCGAGAGATAGGATTCGCCGGTAGTTTTTTATCTGGGCGTAGAAATATACCGCTTCCACAAATCCGCCTTCGTCACGGCATATGTCACCCGCCTTCAGCAGGCACTCCGCGTCGAACTTTTCTCCCCGCTCACGGCGTTTTACGCGCACCATATCACGCAGGATCTTGTGCGGCACGCAGATCTTTTGTTCGGCAATATACCTTATAAACGGCATAGACAGGCTGTCCGCCGCGTAATCGGGTATCGTTTCGCATTCCAGCACCCTGCACAACCGTTCGGCAGTGCAGGATTCAAACACGGAGATCCGCAGGAATAACTCACGCTGCTCGGGTCTCATTTTGTCCCATATCAAATGCTCTATCAGCTGCGATACCGCTTCATCAGAAAAAGCTCCGGTCTCACGGTACGAGCAAAGCTGCAGGTAGACGGCTATGTTCCACCCGCTTGTGATCCTCTCGACTTCACTTGCCGCTCCCGCGGATATACTCTCTCCGGCAAGGCCGAAATAGCTGCGGACATCCCCGGCATTCCACTGCAGATCCGGCACAGATATATACAGGATCCCCAGACCTGCTATGGTTTTTTGGAGATCCTGTCCCAGGCTTTGCGTTATTATGACGATACACAGCTCTTCACTGCCGTTGTCGAGTAACGCGGTCAGAAATGACGCGGGCAGGATCGCAAACAGAAAGTGAAAGTTGTCGATCACGAACCGGGTTTTCCTGCTGCATTTGATGGATCGGAGGACATCGCAGACTTCCCCGATCGTAAACGCGTTCGGAAAGTCGATCTCAAGCAGACGCCATCCCGCGTTGCTGTCGATCTTCCCTATTTCGCCGCATAATCTCCGGTAAAGCATCGTCGGCGCTTCTTCATCCACAGCGTTAAACCAGAAGACAACGTCGTTTTCCGGAGCCATGTCTCTTAAAAAGCCCCGTATCACGGTGGTTTTTCCATACCCTGACGGAGCTTCTAAAACCGTGGCTTTTGACGCCGTTAGCAGCTTCATTTTCTTCTGCAGTCGGGCGGAGAAATAGTACTGACTATAATTTGCGTCTCTTGCTGGTTGCATGAAACTGCTCTCCCCCCGGAATAGCACTATACTAATTATACAAATAATAGGACGATTATGTAGAAAAGCATATTTATTTTCTACATTATAACCAAATTTCAGCACTTTTTCAAGTAAAATATTATTTACATTTGACTTATAATCCCTGTATAAAAAAACACGACGGTTATACTTGCACATGTAAAAAGAAAGTGCTAGTATAAACCGATGGTGCCGGAGATCGATTAAGGTTGAACGGAGTGAAGATAATGAAATTGGATTTACGCGAGAACTGCAAGTACGGCATTGCTGTTCCTACAAGCATCGGAGTCAGGCTGACCCCGCCGGACGGCGCTCCGGTACACACGAGCCGTGAGTATCGTATGCAGGCGACCAGCGCGGAAACAAACGTTGTGAACGTTTCGTCATCTCTTGGTTTTAAAGGGCTTGCGCTTACTAACTTTGTTCAGGACAGCCCGATATCATACTTTATAAAAAGCGAACTGCGCCGCCGTAATATAGACTATACCGGGCCCGATGTGCCGCAGGGCGGTCCGTGGGGTTACAGGCATCAGTTCAACATCGCCGACGGCGGATCCGGAGCCAGAGGCCCCCGCGTCCACAACGACCGCGCGGGCGAAGTCGGGCGTATATTAAATACTAAGGACTTTGATTTAGACCGGATATTCGGCGAAGACGGCGTCCGGATACTCCACCTTTCCGGCCTGATCGGCGCTATCTCACCCGATACGACACGTTTTTGCATCGACGTCATAAACGCGGCAAAAAAACACGGTACTTTGGTATCATTCGATCTTAACTACCGCGATTCGTTCTGGAAAGGACGCAAAGACGAGCTTCGCGCCGCTTTTACCGAAATGGTGAGTAAGTCCGACATCCTGATAGGCAACGAAGAAGAATACCAGCTGTGCCTCGGAGTCGAAGGCCCGCGGGAAAGCAGCGGCGATCTGACCGCTCAGCTTGACGACTACAGCAGTATGCTCATCCGTATCAAAAAGCAGTTTCCGAACGTTTCCGTTTTCGGAAACACCCTGCGCCAGGTCGTATCCGCAAACGAACACCTTTGGGGCGCTTTGACACTTTTCGGCGACATCCGGACAGTGATCGAACCGCAGCCGATACAGATCCTCGACCGCATCGGAGGCGGCGACGGCTTTGTCGGCGGCTTATTATACGGCATACTAAAAGGCATGGAGCCGGACAAAGCAACACAGTTCGCGTGGGCGACCGGCGCGCTCGCAACCACAGTCCACGACGACTTCGCCACCCCCTGCGACGAGGAAATGGTCTGGAGCATCTTCGAAGGCAACGCAAGAGTAAAGCGGTGACTGATATAAAACGAGGGAGTTTTTATGAGTAAATGTGATATAGGATTGATAGGTCTTGCGGTCATGGGTGAGAACCTTGTTATGAACATCGAGAGCAAGGGATTTTCCGTATGCGTGTATAACCGAACGACTGAGAAAGTCAAAGGTTTTATCGAAGGCCGGGCTAAGGGGAAAAACATCACCGGTGCTTTTTCTCTAAGCGAGCTGGTCAACAGCCTTAAGACACCGCGTAAGATAATGCTGCTCGTAAAAGCCGGGGCTCCCGTGGATGAGTACATCGACGCGCTTGTACCGCTGCTGTCGCCCGGGGATATCATTATCGACGGAGGCAACTCCTACTTTCCGGATTCCATCCGCCGTACAAAATATGTGGAGTCCAAAGGTTTACTGTTCATAGGTACCGGAGTGTCGGGCGGCGAGGAAGGCGCGCTGAAAGGACCGAGCATAATGCCGGGCGGATCGGAAGCGGCATGGTCGCATGTCGCCCCGGTCTTCCGCGCGATCGCGGCAAAAGCCGAAGGGACGATCCCGTGCTGCGACTGGGTAGGCGGCGACGGCGCCGGGCATTTTGTTAAAATGGTCCATAACGGAATAGAGTACGGAGATATGCAGCTTATCTGCGAAGTCTATTTCCTGATGAAAGAGTACCTTGGTCTTAGCGCCGGAAAAATGCATGAGGTTTTTAAGGAATGGAACAAAGGGGAGCTCGGCAGTTACCTTATCGAAATAACAGGAGATATCCTGGCGTATAAGGATGAGGACGGCGAACC
>Ga0123356_10001555_pt1 | contig 25273 bp, 18 predicted proteins | sample TergutEmb28metaG_2_FD_92546 | JGI IMG/M metagenome (GOLD analysis project Ga0123356, IMG submission 92546) | Embiratermes neotenicus P3 segment gut microbial communities from Petit-Saut dam, French Guiana - Emb289 P3 | ecosystem: Host-associated > Arthropoda: Insects > Digestive system > Gut ...
ACGTAGACCTGCTCACCGTCGTTGAGCCTCCGCGCGAGGTTGACTCGACCCACATCCGCCCCCGGCAGCACCCCGCCAGCGGATCGGACCGCGTCGTCCACCCGAGCCCCTGCCCACAGCCGAACAAGACCCGGCCGACTCACGGCCCCCGCGACATGGACCGCCAGCTGAGCCGAGGTGGGCACCCCCGCCCGAACTCCATCTCCCACGCCAGCCAACCTCGCCACGTCCCCACCACCCGACGACCCCGCCCCACCCGAAACCTCCCACGCCCCCGTCGACGCGAGACCAACCTCGCTAGCCAGCGACCCGTCATCGTCCATCCCGCGTCCAAACCACCACGTTGCCAGGAGCGCACCCGCAGCGACCAGGGCACATGCAACAAGGGCAGCCAGCGCCGCACGGGGTCCGACGAGCCAACGCACCACTCCTCGCACGCCTCCCCCCAGCATTCGCCCCCGCGAAGGCCGCCCCCGCGAAGGACTCCCCCGCGAAGGACTCCCCGAGTCCGCCTGCGAGGCCCGGTTCAGCGCTGCCCTCAGCCGAAGCCGTGCGACAACGTCACGCCCCTCCCCCACCTCCGCGCCCGGCGGCACGCGCACACCCTCAGGCGGCCCCGCACCGCCATCGTCCGCGGTGGGCGCGGGCCACACTACAGAGTCTTGCTTCCTGCGAGCCATCCTCAGACGCTAAGCCGACCCGCAACACCCCCCTAACCGGCCAGTGGATAACCCCGACGGCAAGCGCTGCCAGCCCCCACCCTGCCCCTCACAAAGGAACGATCGACACCAGCCCCGGCGGCCGCACGATTACCTTGCGCACCCCACGCCCCTCGAGCGCCCGCTGCACCGCGGCATCCGCCAGCGCAATCGCCTCCAGCTCCTCGCCCGTCACCGACGGCGACACGGACAGCCGAGCCCGCACCTTCCCCTGGATCTGGACAATCGCCGTCACCGACTCCTCAACCAGGTACTCCTCCTTAGCCACCGGGAACGCCGAGCGAATCAGCGACCGACCATGCCCCAGCCGCGCCCACAACTCCTCCGCGATATGCGGCGCAAACGGCGCGACCATGAGCACGAGCGCCTCCGCCACCTCCCGAGGCACCTCCTCCAGCCCGGTCAGGTGGTTGTTCAGCACAATCATCGAGGCCAGCGCCGTATTGAAGCGCATCTCCTCCATCTCGCCGCGCACCGCCCGGATCGCCTTGTGCATGACCCGCAGCGTCTCCTCAGACGCCGGCGCGTTAGTAACCCGGCACTCCCCCGTCTCCTCGTCCACCACGTTGCGCCACAGCCGCTGCAAAAAGCGCATTGACCCCACGACCGACCGCGTGTCCCACGGCCGCGAGACATCCAGCGGCCCCATCGACATCTCATAAACCCGCAGCGTGTCAGCCCCGTAAGCGGCATACATGTCATCGGGCGTCACCATGTTCTTCAGCGACTTGCCCATCTTCCCGTACTCCTGGGTCACCTCCGCGCCCTGCCAGAAGAAGGCCCCATCCGCCTCCGCCACCTCGTCGGCTGGCACATACTGCCCGCGCGCATCCTTGTACGCGTGAGCTTGGATGTAGCCCTGGTTGAACAGCGTGCCAAAGGGCTCGGGCGAGGAGACATGCCCCAGGTCATAGAGCACTTTGTGCCAGAACCTCGCGTAGAGCAGGTGGAGGACAGCGTGCTCCACCCCACCCACGTACAGGTCCACGCCCCCCGCTTCCCGCCCCGGCCGCGGCCCCATCCAATACTCATCGAGCTCGCGAACGATGGCGTCCCCCGCCTCGCGCGGATCGGCGTACCTCAGGTAGTACCAGCAGCTCCCCGCCCAGTTCGGCATCGTGTTCGTGTCGCGGCGATAGGCCTGCCGCCCCTCCCCCAGGTCGAGTTCGACCTCGACCCAACTCTCGTTGCGCGACAGCGGCGTCTCGGGTTCGGACTCAGCATCCTGCGGGTCGAAGGTTCGCGGCGAGTAGTCGGCGACCTCCGGCAGGTCGACAGGCAGCAACTCCTCCGGCAGCCCGATCGGCTGGCCATCAGCCCCGTAGACCACGGGGAACGGCTCGCCCCAGTACCGCTGCCGCGAGAACAGCCAGTCCCGCAGCCGATAGGTGGTCGTCGCCCGCCCCGCGCCCTTGCCCTCCAGCCAGGCTGTCATTGTCGCCTTGGCCTGCGCCATTGCCATGCCATTGAGGCTGATCTCGTCGTTGGCAGAGTTGATTGACTCGCCTTCTCCCGTCCAAGCTCCCCCTTCGAAGGACGATGGCGGCGCAACCGTCCGCACATGAGGCAAGCCATAGGTGGCAGCGAACTCCCAGTCCCTCTCGTCCTCGGCTGGGACCGCCATGATGGCCCCGGTCCCGTAGCCCATCAGGACATAGTCGGCCGTGAAGATGGGGATGGGACGCCCCGTCGCGGGGTTGATCGCGTCGATCCCGGTGTAGACACCGGTCTTCTCCCGTCCCTCAGCGACGCGCTCAGCCTGGGTCTTGCCCTGGGCTGCGGTGACATAGGCCGCAACGGCCTCCTGAGGGGTGGCAGCGCCATCGGTCCACCGGGGGTCAACCCCCTCGGGCCACGCCTGCGGGACTCCTAGGGCCAGGAGCGGATGCTCGGGCGAGACGACCATGAAAGTGGCCCCGAACAGCGTGTCTGGCCGGGTGGTGAAGACGGTGATGGGCTCAAGGTGCGGGACGTCATCGTCCGTGGGGGCAATCTCAAAATCCACGAAGGCGCCGTCCGAGCGGCCGATCCAATTGCGCTGCATCGTCTTGACCTTCTCGGGCCAGTCGATGGCGGCGAGATCCTCGTCAAGGCGATCGGCGTAGGCGGTGATGCGAAGCATCCACTGGCGGAGTTTGCGCTGGAAGACGGGGAAATTGCCGCGTTCGGAGCGGCCGTCGGCGGTGACCTCTTCATTGGCGAGGACCGTGCCCAGGCCGGGTGCCCAGTTGACGGGGGCGTCGGAGACGTAGGCGAGACGGTAGTCGGAGAGGATGGCGCGGCGCTCAGCAGCGGTGAGGTCTGCCCAGGCGCGGGCGTCGGGGGTGGCGCGCAGGCCACTTTCGAACTGGGCGATGAGTTCGGCGATCGGGCGGGCGCGGCCTAGTCCGCCGTCGGGGCGTGGGGCGGTCGGGTCGTACCAGGAGTTGAAGATCTGCAGGAAAATCCACTGGGTCCAGCGCACATAGTCGGGGTCGGTCGTCGCGAAGCTGCGGCGCGGGTCGTGGGCCAGGCCAAGGCGGCGGAGCTGGACTCGCATCGTCGCGATGTTCTGCTCGGTGGTCAGGCGCGGATGCTGGCCGGTGAGGACCGCGTACTGCTCAGCGGGCAAGCCAAAGGCGTCGAAGCCCAGGGCGTGAAGCACGTTATCGCCCAACATCCTGCGGAAACGACCGACGACATCGGTGGCGATGTACCCGAGAGGATGGCCCACGTGCAAGCCCTTGCCTGACGGGTAGGGGAACATGTCGAGGACGTAGTACTTGCTGCCCGCAGGGTCGGCGTGCTGGCCGTCGCCGTCGGTGAGATCGCCGACCGGGTTGGCGGTCCACAACGTCCCCTTGTCCTCCCACTGGTCCTGCCAATGGCGCTCGATTTGCTCGGCAAGCGCCGCGCTGTACCGGAAGTCAGGCTCGCCTGGACCCGGAGGTGCTGGTGTCAGTGGTGTAAACACTCACCAAGGCTACTCGACGAGGTCCCCACGGCCGAGGAACCCTGGGGTCCACGGGGTTGTGGGGAGGGCGGAGGGGACTAGGCGGGCGATGAGTTGGTGGGGGGTGACGGGTTCGTGGGGGGCGGCTAGGCCGAGGCTGGCGGCGATGAGGGTAAGGGCTTGGGGAGGGGTGATACCAAGAGCGGACAGGTCGGAGAGGGTGACGGCTCCATGCCTCTTGGCCAGGCGTTTGCCGTCGGGACCCAGGGCAAGGGGGACGTGGATCCACTGGGCCGGCCAGGCGCCATCGTCCGTGCCTGTCAGGAGAGAGGCTAGGTAGGCCTGGCGAGGAGCCGAGGTGAGGAGGTCATCGGCGCGAAGGACCTGGTCGACGCCTTGGGCCAGGTCATCGACGATCACGGCGAGGTTGTAGGCGACCATGCCGTCGCCGCGCAGGAGAACAAAGTCGTCGACAACTCCTGTGTGTTCGCCGCACAGGAGGTCGTTCACGGTGACCGCGCGGCCGTCGCTGCGCAGGCGAAGGGCGGGGGCGCGGCCGAGTGGAAGGGCGGCGGTCAGCTCAGCGACGCGGTCGGCGGGCAGGTCGCGGCAGGTGCCGGGGTAGGCGCCGGGCGGGGAATGGGGGGCGCGGGGGGCTTGGAGGATGTCGCGGCGGGTACAAAAGCACGGGTAGACCAGGTCAGCTGCGGCCAGAGAGTCGATGGCGGCGTCGTAGGCGGCGCGACGATCTGACTGGTAGACGGGCGGGCCATCCCATTCCAGTCCGAGGGCCGCAAGGTCGGCAATCTGGCGGTCTGCGCAGTCGCGACTCGAACGCGGGGTGTCGAGGTCTTCGACGCGCAGGAGCGCGGCCCGTCCGGAGGCTCGGGCGAACAGCCAGGCGAGAAGGGCGGTGCGCAGGTTCCCCAGGTGGAGGTCGCCGCTCGGACTCGGCGCGAACCGACCAGCCCCGCCCGTCCCCATCAGTACCGAATCGAGTGGGCGAGGAACCTCAGCACGGCGCTGACACGGGGGTTGACTTCCTCGGAGCTGATGGAAAAGGTCCGGTAGATCGCCAGCAGGTGGTTCTCCACGGTCCGGCGGGAAAGGCCCAGCCGGTCGGCGACCTGGACGTTGGAGAACCCTTCCGAGATCAGCCGCAGGACGGCAAACTGTTGGGCTGTCAACGCCTCGAAGGGGTCAGCGACATCAATGGCCGCAGATCGGGGGCCCGGCACGTTGTCCGGCCCGGTCGCGGCGGCGTGGATCGTCGCCACAAGGTCATCGGCGCCCGATTGAGAGAGCTTGGAGATGTGCGACCACGGACGGCGCATATGCCGCTCGGTGGTCTCGATGATCGAGTGGACGTCGTGACGCGTCACCGTAACCACCGAAAGCTGCGGGTCCGCACGCTGAAGTTCGAGCGCCAGGGTCACTCCGTTCCCGTCGGGCAGATCGACCTCAATGGCCAGGACATCCATCCACGTGGTGCGCATCTGCGAGCGCGCTTCGGCGCAGGTTTCGGCGGCAAGGACGGTACGCATCCCATCGGTTCGATCCACTGCCTCGGCCATGAGCGTCCGCATGAGGCGCTCCGGCTCGACGATGGCGACCCTGATGTCGGAGTTCGGCTGGCGGTGAGCGAATGCCGGAGGACGCGTGATGGCAGCAACTCCGGCGTAGGGCGTCGGAGGAACTCGGCCCACCCGGATTCCTGCTGTTCTTATCCCCCCGGTCCGGGGGGCTGGGACCGCCCGGCCCCTGATCGAGGGGGCACCGAGCCCGGGCGCCTCGCGCCGCCCGAGATGGCCCGCCTGGCCCTGAACGCGGACAACTCGCCGAGCCGGCGGAAGCGGAGCTTGCCGAGGCTGCCCAGGAACCTGCCCAGGAGGAACAGCCGAAGACTCGGGCGGCCGGGGAGGGACAATGCGAATGCCACGCGAAGCGGTGGGGGCACCCTCACCACGTCTTTTGGGGGCTGGAGGAGAAGCGTCAGACAAGGCGGTGATCTCCCAAGGGGTCTTTGACAAGTTGGCGGGCGAGGATCTCGGCGCGGCGGGTCTTGCCCAGCTTGGATAAGGCACCCACGGCGATCCGTCGACACATCGCCAACCGCGTCGGTGTTCCTTCGGCCGCAACAAGCCGTTCGGCCTCCATGCAGTAGGACAGGGACATGGCGTGTTCCCCACCCAGGAAGCACAGGTAGGCGGCTACGAGCAGGGCCTCGGAGAGCGAATAGGGGTGCTCGGCCCGGGTGATCGTTACATGGGCATTGATCCGCTGCAGCGCCCGCCTTGCCTGCCCGGTCAGCCACAGCGTCTGAACCGCGTTTACCCTGACCTGGGCGCGGTACCGATCGGCCATGTCCGTGTTGATGACGACGAATCCGTCATCCGGCATGATGACCTCGGCCTCCTCCATGGTCCGAAGAGCCGCCGAGTAGTCCTCCTTCTTCACCTCGATGAGGGCTCGGAGGTTGAGAAGAAGCGCATGCATCCCAGAGGCGTCGGCATCGGAGACAACAAAGTCTCTCTGAGCTTCAATCGCCCCCCTCCACAGTTCTGCAAACAGGCGGTGGGCGGCCCCCAGATCGCCCAGGCGCTTGATGAACAGCGCGAGCCGGCGCAGATGAATGAAGAAGGCTCCTCCCGGCGCCTTGACCAGGTCCAAAGCCTCGTCGAGCAGCTGGAGCGACCGTGTCGGATCGTCGAGAGAGCACATGGTCGCCACGCCCACCGCCAGCCGGGCGTGGTCAACCGACCGAACGGCCGCGCCGACCCCTCGGGCCAGTGAGAGCGCCGCATCGTTGTCCCCCGTGAGAACCAGGAGGGTCTCGAGGTCAGCGGAGACCTCCTCGCTCGTTTTCTTCCCGGCCTCCCAAGCACGCACGCAGGCATCAAAGGCGGCGGGCTGCTTCTCGCGCAACGTGGCCCAACGCTCGACAAGACCGGGGTTTCGCTCGAGTGAGCCGCGAAAGAGCAGGGCCGGGTCGCGCCATCGTCTGAGTCCTAGATCAATGAGATATGCGGGGACTTCGATGACACTCTGGGCGGGAACGGCCGGCAAGGCAGCCACCTGGGCGCGGCGCACCAAGGGGTAGGGAAGGTCGGCAGTGAGGTCGTCCAAGAGTTCTCGGGCGAAGTCGACGTGCGGCAGTACTAGCGGTGTCATTCGACCGCCCCCTGGGTCCAGGGCGCGAGGCATTCGGCGACTCTCAATTGCGGTGCCTCGCCAAGGAAGATGACGATCTCCTCGACGCTCATCTCATCCATTGACCTGCCCCTCTCCTTCGCACCTCCCAACTTACTTTGTCTCGCCTGACTTGGCCAGTTTCCCCAGGTAGTTTCGCTCCAACACAAGGTCGGCGTGGACCTCTCCGCCGACAACAAACCGTCGCGTGCCGACCGGCTCGAACCCCATCTTCCGGTAAAAGGCCTGGGCGCGAGTGTTGCGCCCATTGACCCCCAGCCACATACCTGCCGCCCCGCATCGGGCAGCCTCCTCAATACTGGCCTGCACAAGGAGCCTCGCCACCGGCGTTCCGTGGCAGGAGGGCAGCACATAGCACTTCGAAAGCTCCGAGGTGGGCCGCGCCGTGATCGCTTCTATCACCGCCGGATCCGTGGGCTCGTCGAGGTAGATCAGCGTGTAGCCGACCAGGTCACCCTCGGTATTCTCCGCAACAAAGATGCGCGCCTGGGCGCTGGCGGCGGCCGCTTGAAAGGTCTCGGCGGTCAGGTGGCGGGCAACGTGCGCCTCGATGTCAGCCTTGAGCGTCCCAGGGGGGCAGGCGAGAGGGAACGTCGCCTGGGCAAGGACTGCGAGCCGATCGGCGTCCCGCGCCATACCAGCGCGCACGATGACGTCACGTGAGTCGCGCAGCTGCACCGCGCCATCGTAGCCTGCCAGGCGCTATTTCGCGGAGGTCTTCCCGGAGGCGCGGGCGGGGACCACACGCACAGTTGGGTCTGCCGCATCAGCGGCGTTGGGGGTCACGGTGACGGTGTACTTCTGAGCCGACTTGGCCGACGGCACCTTCACTGAGAACTTGCCGTTGGCCTTGACCCGGGCCGTCATGCTCTTCTTACCGAGCGAGACCTTGACGGTGTAATCCGAGGGGGAGGCCCCCTCGAGAGCCACCTTTCCGCTGATCGTCGTCCCCTTGGCCTTTTGTGCAACCGCCTTCTTGACCGTGGGAGTCGGGACGTAGGCCGAGAGCTTGAAGGAGGAGCCCAGAGAGGCAAAGGCGCTCGCGCCGTCCTCGCCCGTAAGGGGATGGACGCCGGTGAGGATCATCTGCTCGGGCGATTCCTTCATGATCTTCCGCAAGGCATCTTGCTGGTCGGTCGGATACATGGGGAGCATCTCGTCGAGGAACCTCTTGACCTGGGTGCTGAAGTCGCAGGACTTGGGTCCATCGCCGTCGCGCAGACGGTAGGAACCAAAGGAGAGAATCCCGACCGCGTAGCGGCCTGAGACCACGGGAGCGCCCGAGTCGCCCGGACCTGAGCACATCGTGGTGGCGAAGCCGTTGACACGAGGCCTGTTGACATCGGCCAGCTCGTATTCCCGAGGCAGCGCCTTGATCTGTCCGCAGGTCCATCCGGTGGTGGCGCCAGACTTGCACACCGTCGCACCGACGATTGGGTTGACGACGCCGCGGATGGGAAGGGAGGAGGAGCCGGACCACTTCTTGACTCGCGCCGGCGCCGTGGCCTTGCCGTTCTGGGCGTTGATCACCGCGAAGTCGGAGCCACGTCCGTAGTTGGACCGGGAGAAGCGTCCCAGCGACTTGTCGGGAGTTCCATGGGTGGAGAAGGGTCGCGTGCCCGCCATCGTCGTCGTTTTGACACGGCCGGTGTGGTCGCAGTGACCAGCGGTGAGCGCGATGGACTTGCCCTTGGAGTTGTGACCCCAGAAGGCGAGAGTGCACACCGACCAGTCGGCGGTCACGTACGCCGAGCCGGCGTCTGGCAGCTTGGAAGACTTGCGTGCGGCGGCGAAGGGTCCCATGATCAACGACGGGTTCAGGTGGCCGATCATCGGGGTGAGGATCGGCGGAACCGGAGGCTCAGGAAGGGGTTCGGGCCGGGGGACCGCGTCGGTTTGTGCGCCGAGTCGGTCAGCCAGCTCGCGGACCCTCTTTTCTTGAGCCGCGGTATCGACGTTGATGATCAGGTGGCCGTCAGCGTCCACCTCGATGGCGTCTTCACCTAAGCCCACGGCCTTGAGGTCCGGAAGGATCGCGGTCGCGGCCGCGGCGGCATCCGCCTGCCTGAGGTAGGAGTCACCGTCGATTCCGACGTCGCGAGCAAGTGCCCCGACCAAGGAGTCGGGCAGTCCCTCGGCGTCAAGATCCGACGGCGCGCCGAAGTCGAGACTGATCGATGTGGCTGATGGTTCTGTCACCGAGGTCCGCGCTGTGCTAGCGACACCCTTCGCGGGATTCTCGAAAACGGTGGGGGAGGCTGAAAGCCCCGCCGGAGCCGAGGAGAGCACCAGACTCGCGGCGACGAGCAGAGACGGAGAGGCGAGCACCATCCATCACCACCTTTCTTGCGTCCGGGGACCAAGCGCACACGGCCGGGCGACCGTAGCGGGGGCGGTGGGGCGGGAGCTCGTGACCCAGGGACGCGCGCTGAGGGAAGGCAGCGCCCGGCTGTCCGAGGGGCTGGACCTGGGTCGTTACCTGTCCAACGGAGAGACCGTGGCAGCTCTTTCCTTAATAAGAAAATGTGACGTAGATCACACAATTCCGTCCGGACTGTGGTTTCTCAGCGCACCCGGCCCTTGACGAGGACGGACTTTTGGTACCGTTCGCCCGCGATCCGAACCTGGACGGAGTAGGAGTCCCGGCTCGTGACTCCCTTGATGGTGGCGGTGAAGACGCCCTTGTTGTTCGGTCGAACCTTGACAGCCTTTCCCCTCGCCTTGACCGTCACGACGAACTTGGTGGGGTCTAGGCCGTTGGGCTTGACGCGACCCTTGATTGTCGTTGTCTTCGCCGATGCCTTGGCCGAGGTGACCCGCGGCTTGGGGACCGAAACTGCGAGTCGGAATCGATTGCCGAGCTTACCCAGGGCCGTGTCACTCTCACCCAAGAGAGGGACAACCCCGGTGAGGATCATGTGGTGCGGGTTCGTGCTCATGGTCGCCCGCAGAGTCTCATGAGCGTTCGCCGGGTAGGAATTCAGAGCCGACTGGAGGAATCGAGCGCGCTGGACCGGCAACCCACAGGCGCCGGGAACGTCGGCGTCGCGAATGTCGAAGGAGCCGAAGGACAGGACTCCCACTGCGTAGCGCCCTGAGACCACGGGGGCCCCGGAGTCTCCCGATCCCGAACACATGGAGGTCGCGAACCCGTTGACACGAGGCATCCCGACATCAGCCAGGGAGTAGGACCGAGGAAGCTCGGTGATGACGCCGCAGGTCCACCCGGTGCGAGCGCCGGCCTTGCACACCGGTGCACCAACGATGGGCTCAATGGCGCCGATGATCGGAAGTCGCTTCGAGCCGTTCCACATGTGGAGGCTCGCGCTGATCTTCGCCTTCTTCTTGGCCTTGATAAGGGCGACGTCTTGGCCGTCTCCGTAATGCCGGGCCGTGATCTTTCCGAAAGAAGAGTCTCCTGCCTCGCCGGCCTGCCGCCACGGGTTCTTCAGTCGCATCTGGCTGACGCGCGATCCTACGGTGGCGCAGTGGCCAGCAGTCAGGGCCACTGGCTGGCCTTTGGGGTTGTATCCCCAAAAGGCAAGCGTGCAGGTCAGCCAGTCTGAGGTGACGAACTTCGAGCCGGCCGGGGGGGCTGCGTTCAGGGGGACCACAAAGGGGTCGAGGGCCTCGGAGTTGGAAACCGTCTTGGCCACGGGCGTTGCGCCGAGGCGGGCAACCTGCTCGGCCTGGAGCTCGGTGTCGACCCGGACGATGATCGTCTCGGCATCGACCATCTCGACGTCGCTCGTCGAGATTCCTTCGATGGCGTGGGCGATCTCGGCAGCGCGATGGGCGGTGTCGCCGGCCGCGACGTACTGCTCGGGGGTCAGACCGAGGTCCCGCCTGACGGCTGCTGCGAGGTCAACGGGAACGTCTGAGTCGCCGTGGGGGTTGAGTGCCTGCGCCGTAATCGGGGCAGCAAGGGCGGGGGTGGAAGTCAAGGGCTGCGTCGCCATCGGCAGTGCTAGGGCCACGCCAATCGCCATCGGCAGAAGCTTCCTGGGGCGGTACATCGAACTCCTCATTTGGGGGGTCGCGTGCGAGTGGTCATCACCTGCGACAACCCCCCCAAGAGGAGGCCCATTCCGTCACGCGGGACAATTCAGCCACGCGCGAACACGGCACGCTTTCAGCGAAGGAAGTTCGTGGTCAGACGCGCAAAAGGGTCATTGACCAGCGAGGAATAACTAGAGCAACTAAGCGATACGGCGGGGTAAGTAAAGGCGGCGGATCCAGTAGGTCCCCATAGCAGCCAGGCCCGCGGTGCCGGATGCAACCAGGCTCCACCCAACAACGATCCGGGAGTTCGCCGGAGGGCTGGCCTGAGGAGGCTCAGGGTCGGTCGGCGTGGGAAGGGGATTCTTCGACGGAGCGGCTAACGCGGGCGGCGGCGCGGCCGTCGTGACCTCGGGAGGAGTCGCAAGGAGGGTCTCGAAGGGCGTGGGCTCTTCGGTCGGCACGACCGGAGGAGTGAACGTCGGCGTGAACGTCGGCAAGGGCGGAGGTGTGGCCAGCGGCGTGGCAATCGGCGTGTACGTCGGCGTGGGCCTCGGCGTCCAACTGGGGAGCGGCGTTCTCGTAGGAGTCGGAGACGGCGTCCAAACCACCGTGGGAGTCTTCGTCGGGGTCTTTGACTTCGTCGGAGTCGCGCTCGGCTTCTTGGTCGGCGTCGCGGTTGCCGTCTTCGGGGGAAGAGAAGGAGAGGGAGTGAAGACGACGTCAGGATCGTAGCGGGCATACAGGGTCTTGGCCCCCGATGACCCCGCGAGGATCTGAGTCACACGATCCCCCCTCGTCACGTCAGTGAACCATCCGAGGAAGGTGTAGCCAATACGCGTGGGAGGCGGAACCAACGTGATCGTCGCCGATTCGACGGTGTAGAAAGCTGGGTTCGTGCTCCGATCGGCCCCCACGTAGGTGATGGAGTACTGAACCGGCGTCCACACCGCCTTGAGTTCGACATCCGCCGCCCCGACCGTCAGCGTTGCGCCCGGCTGGAGGACCGCCCCTTCAGCCGTCTCCCAGCCCACAAAGCTGTAGTTCGAGCGCGCAGGGACCGATGCCAGACCGGAGGGCAGAACCACAGCCGTCTCCCCGGGAATATAGGTCGACGAATCGTGCGGAATGTTGATCGCCACGGCCTCCGAGGCATAGCGCACCGCCAAGAGCGGAGCAAAGCAGGCCCAGAGGTCAACATCAGCGCTCGTCCCGTAGGAAATACGCGTCACCTTCTCGGCGCAGGCGTTCGAGGACGCCCATCCTGTGAACCGGAACCCAGGCCGCTCCACCGGGTCGCGCAACGTCACATCATTCGTCACCGCCGTGACGAACGCTGGGTTCGCCGCGTTGTTCTCACTCGCCTCAATCCCGTGATACCTCACGGCAAATGGACGATGGCGGAGCATAAGCTTCGTCGCAATCCCACCCGGGGCTGCATCCGTGACAAGCTCACGCAGCGGATCGGCCTGGAGGAAGGCGGCGAGATCCACGGCATCAAACCCACCCAAGCTCACATCCGTCCGAGCAACGACCACCGATGCTGCCGGATCGAAGCGAGAGAAGTATGGGATCACTTCGAAGGGCACCGTTGCCCCAGCCATGTGACCCATCACCACGGGAGCACTCGCCTCGTTAAACGCGCTCACGCCGTTTCCGTTGAGGAACACCACGTTCCCCGCGAGTTTGAGGCTCCCCGCCTCGTTGACCACACCGGACGTGCCTTCCGGCCCGCCGGTGTTGGGGGTCTTGCCGATGGTGGCCCCAGATCCCAACGCCAGCTCTCCCGCATCTCCGACCCATGCGGCACCGGCTCGGCCCGCGCGATTCCCATCAATGGCCGCATCACCCACGGTGACCGAGCAGACGTTGGCTTGCTCTCCGAAGACGACAATTCCCCCACCGACGTCGGCTTGGTTTCCCCTAACAACGGGCGGAGGGGCCTCGCGAAGGCCCTCGGGCGGCGGCGCGCCACCCAGCACAACGTTCCCGCAGGTCTTGTAGTTGATCTCGTAGGTGGCGACGATTCCCCCGCCGTAGCTCAGCCTGTCCGCCGGCATGTCGAAGCCGTTTTCCGCGACCTCGCCCCCGAGGATCTGCACCGACCCCAGCGCAAGGATGCCCGCTCCCATGGCGAGCGGCGCGGTGCCAAGCTGAAGCTGGCTCGTCAAGTTGGACGCAATGACCTTGTTGCCGGAGATCTGTCCGGCCTCCATGATGAGTTCGCCTCGGGGGTTGACGAGGACGCCAGCCCCTCCGGGCACCCGCTCACCTGGGCGGACGGTCAGTTCGTTGGAGTCGATCGAGGCGCTGGGTGAACGAAGTGTCACCTTACCGTTGGCGATGACGCCCCGCGAGCCGTTTCCTGTAAGACGCGCCCCGTCATCGAGGACCAGCTGCGCCCCGAGGTTCACGATGACCAGCGCGGAGTCGACGGGAAGCTCCCGCTGGGCGCCCCCACTGATCACCGAGTTCTTGATAATGAGGCCGAAATTGGGCTCGAGCGTGATCAACGGACCCGAGAAGTTCGAGGCCCGGAGGACCTCGGCCCCCCTCAATTCGACCCACACCGTTTGCTCGGTCCCGGCGGGTGCCATCAGCACCGCAGTCGAGGTGATCTCGCAGGCCTCCGTCAGCGTCAGGACGGCTGGCGCATCGAGACCGGGCGGAGAGGTCTCGAGGAGCGTAGCGATCTGCGAGGTCAAGCTACACGGGGGGGCGGCCTCGGAGGACTCCATAGGGGTCAGGAGACCGACGAGCGCAAGCGCAGCGGCCGTTCCAACGGCCAACCTGCTCCACACGGGGCGCATGTATTCATCCCTCCATTGACAGGTCCTACAAGCGTAGATCCTGCCGTTTGAACAAGTCGTCGGCAATGGTCAGGACCGTGCTGGTTGCACGGCCATGCAGCTGTGGTTCGACAGTTTAGCGCGCGAATTCTCGGAACGTAGGTACTTCTACCCTATTACCCGAGTATTTTTTCTCATGTGGCGGGTGAACAGCGAGGTAGGCAGCATCCGAGCCTGCCAACGTCGTCGGCGCGTCGCGCCATCGTGCATCGCGGTCAGGATCGTGACGATCTCCGCACGTGCTGGTAGGAGCGTTGTATCCGGCGGCGGAGGGGCGAAGGAGACGTCTTCGACGGCGCGAATCAGGCGTGCCAAGGCGGCCTTCGCGGTGCCTGCGCCAGGAGTGAAAAGTTGGTCAAGACGCTCGGCCAGCTCGCGTGGCGTCGAGAGGTTTCCCCCCTCGAGCCCCAGATCGCGAGCGCTGTCGCCGACCTCCCGCCAGGCCGCGGCTAGCCACCCGTCATGGCCCGCTCGACCCAGGCGACGACGCCGACGCGCCAGACGGATTGTCGCAGGAGTGCTGGCCAGGGCCGCAACTCCCGCGATGAAGAGGCCGGCCCAGGCAAGACCAGCCAAGAACCCGTTCCCCGCATTCCCAGTCCCGCCTCCCGGCGCGCCGGACGCAGAGGGCGAGGGTCTGGGCGGCTGGCTCGAGCGCGTCGTCGTTGGCGTGGGCCGCACCGTTTCATCGGGGCCGGGAAGGGTGCCGGATCCGGAGAACCCCGAGGAGGACACGCCTCGGCCAGGGGTCGGCTCATAGGACCGCCAACCAAAGCCATCGATGAAGAGCTCAGGCCAGGCGTGCAGGTCCCGCCCTAGATAGACGTAGGTCCGCCGTCCCGAGACATCAGCCTCCAACTTCTTGGCCGGCAGGAATCCCATGGCGATACGAGAGGGAATCCCGAGTTCTCGGGCCATGATCGCCATCGCCGCGGCGTAGTGAATGCAGTAACCCTCCTTGACGTCAAGGAATTTGGCAATGGCCTCCAGAGAGTCGCCGTCGAACTCCCCGACCACAGGGGTGCGTGTCGAGTAGGCGAATGGCTCGGACAGAAGGTATTCCTCCAGGAGGGCGCCGGCAAGCGCGGGGATGGACTGGTACTGGCCCGCCACCTCTAGGGCAGTCTGGGTGAGGATGAAGGGTCGGTTTCGGGGCAGGGCGAGATCGGGTTGAAGGTATTCGGGCAGCTCAGGCGGGTCCCCACCGATCGCAACTTTCCCGGACTTGTCGGAGGAAGAAGCGCGGAGGGTGATCTCCCCATCGGGCCCCACGACGATGCCCGACGCCAAATCCGCTCCCCGGTCCACCGGCGCGAACGAGATCCACGAGGAGTCGCTCTCCTCGCCGGGCCCCACGATCCCCGGGAGCACCCACTCCACCACGGAGTACTTCTCCCCCTGGGCCTGCCCGCCCCCTTCGATCGCCCCGTCCTCGGAGGACACCTCCCACTCCCGCGTCAACCCCCGAATCTCCTGGACGCTGACCGGCACCGGCAAGAACTCCGAGGGGAACCGCGTCACGTCGATCACCATCGACTTGCGCATCGCGCCCTCGGTCGGGAGGTCTCTTGGCGGATACTCGATCACCCCGTCCCGCGACACAGCGACCGGCGCGCGTTGAGACTCGCGCCGTTTCCACGACTCACCCGTGAAGTCGTTGAGCGTCATGAGCTTGAGGTAGGAAGGATCGCCCACGACCTCGACCCGCAGCGCCTCCTTATTTGTGCGCCGCACCAGATTCCGCCCGAGGTCCATGAGAGGATCCAGCCCACTGGCGATGTAGAAGCTCTGAGGGAAGACCTCAACGAGCGGCCCGTGGTCGAAACCATGCTTGTCGACCCTCTCCCCAACGAGCCACGCACTCCCACCCACCAGTGCCAACACACACAGTCCCCCGGCAAACCGCGCCATCGACGCCCGGCGATCACTGCGCGCCTTCCCATCGCGCCAGACCCACCGTTTCCCCGTCTTTGGCGTCGCCGCCCACAAGACGAGCAGAACGCAGGCCGCACAGGCCGCCACCCCGGCGTACAACACCCCCGTTACGACAAAGGCCGCCGGAATCATGCAGGCCCCCAACGCCAAAGCCCCTGCTAGCCCCGGCAGCCGCAGCCCGAGGACCAGCCAGTCGAAAAGCACGGCAAGAGCTGCCGCCGCAACCGCCGTGATCAACCGGAAGGGTTCCGAAAACGTAACAGGAGTCGCCTCCACCGCGATGAACTCCATCGCCTGGGACATCAGATCGCCCCAGGCGCTCCACGTCTGCCCCGTCGGCACCACCCCTCCCGGCCCCCAGCCACCCCCCGCCGACGCCGACGCAATCCCCACCACGCCGAGCATCCCGATAACCGGAATCGCCCGCGGATGGACCCCCACGAGCCGCAGCGTCCCCAGAAGCGCCACCATCCCGATCGCCGACCCGGCGAACCACATCCGCCACGTCGAGCCCTGGAAGACTCCCGTCATCGTCCATCCGAAGGCGGCCATGAGGAACATGAGCGCCCAGGTGACGAGCATCCGGCGCAGCGGCGGGAGCGGCGGCGACCTCATGGCCCTGCCCCCTCTCCTGCCAGCGCGATTCCTCCCGCGCTCCACCCCGCCGGGGCCTGCGACGATTCCGCCGAGTCAGGAAGCCACAAGAGGGCGGGATCGCAGACGCCGCGCAGCTTCCTCAAGGCGATGGACCGTGCGTAGTTCATCCGCGCCATGACGACGATGGCGGCCACCACCTCCCCTGTGTCAACGCTGCCCTGGGCGATCGCCTCGCGCCACAGTGGGGAGTCGGTGGTGGCCAGCTGGAGAGCCGCAAAGTGTCGCAACACCGGCTCGGTCCCACCCGAGGGCTCGAAGGCATGCACCTTCCCCGATCCCGTGTCGACAATCCGTACCTCCTGGCCGCGCCGAAGGTAGATCTGGGCGAGCTGGGCCGCGACCGCCACCGCCGTCTCTACGCGCTCGATCTCGTCATCGTTCGCCTTGGCGGCGAGGGTCGACTCGACGCATATCCACACCTCAGGGTCAGATTTGGGATGCTCGGAACGCACCATGAGCCGCTGGCGCCGAGCCGTCGCACGCCAATGGACGAGCCGCCGCGCGTCGCCCCGCTCGTAGTCGCGCACGGCAGCGGGGTCGAGCACCCGGGGCGTGTTGATCCGTCGCGAGGTCGCCTCCCGTCCCTCGTGGAGGACCTGCGGCGCGATCACCTCGATCGGCTTCGGCCCGACCGCCACCTCCTCCGCCGGCGCGACACGGTCCACTCGCCTTACGAACCCGCAGGGATCTTGGCGCACGATGACGGCCGGCCCCACGAGATCGATCCCTCGCCGCGAGCATGGCAAGTCATAGCCGACGATGGCGCGCCGTTGCCCTGCGCTGGAGTCGGCGGGGGGCGAGTGCGGAACCCAGGTGACGGGCACGGCCACGCAGGGGACGTCATCGTTCAAATCGACGATCTGCTCGTTGCGCAGGCGCGTTGTCGCGTGAGCTTGACGCAGACGCACGGGCATGGTCTCCCCGACCAGGGCGAGGGTCCCGGGGAGTTCACGCTGGTAGCGCGGGCGCGAGGGGGCGAACAGGAGCCCGAGGAAGGCGATGACGGGGCCAGCGCCGCAGCCGACAGCGGCCACCACGGCCTCGCCTCGGTTCCACGTGGCCGCTGCCCAGGCCAAAATGGCGGCGACCAGGAGGAATGCGAAGCCGCGGGCCGTGATGCTCAGACGCCACGGAGCAGGCGGGGGGCCTGTCCGGCGAGAGCGGCGCGGGGCGAGGGTCGCCATCGTGCACCCTAGGAGAGGTCGAGGGGTACGGGGGTGGTGGCGACGATGTTGCGGACCACGGCGGCCAGCTCCTCGGAAACGTCCTGGCCGCGGCGCGGGACGGAGGGAAGGAGGCGGTGGGTGAGGACGGGGACGGCGAGTTCGTCGATGTCATCGGGGAGGATGTGGTCGCGGCCGCGGATGGCAGCGTGGGCCTTCGCGGCGGCGAGGAGGTGGATCGCGGCGCGAGGGGAGGCGCCCAGGCGCAGGGTGGACTCGCGGCGGGTGGCGCGGGTCAGGGCGATCGCGTAGTTAGAGGCGGCGTTCGAGACGTGGACTCGGCGGCACCACGACATCACTCTCAGGACGAGGTCGAGGGTGGCAACGGGAGCCAGGCGGGCGATGGGGTCCTCGTGGTCACGGGCCCGCACAAGCTCACGCTCCGCCCGCTCGTCGGGATAACCCATGGTCAGGCGGGTCATGAAGCGGTCGCGCTGGGCCTCCAGCAACCCAAAGGTGCCGTCCATGTCGATGGGATTCTGGGTCGCGATGACGCAGAACGGAGGGCTGAGCGGGTGGGTCTCGGCGTCCACGGAGACTTGCCCTTCCTCCATGCATTCCAGGAGCGCTGACTGGGTTTTGGGGCTCGCGCGGTTGATCTCGTCGCCGATAACGATGTTGGCGAAAATCGGGCCAGGCTCGAAGACAAAGGACTTGGTCTTGTCGCTGAAGATCGGAGCGCCCGTGACATCCGAGGGAAGCATGTCGGGGGTGAACTGAATCCGGTTGACCTTCCCCGAGACGCTGGCGGCCAGGGCCCTGGCCAGCATGGTCTTGCCGACCCCAGGGACGTCCTCAATGAGCATGTGGCCACCGGCGAAGAACGTGGCAACAGCCAGGCGCACCGCCTCAGTCTTTCCGGAAATGACCTGCTCAATGTTGGCGACGAGGCGTGCGCCGATCTGCTGGATGTGGGCAAAGGTCTCGCCCTGGGACGCAACGGCCGGCGGTGTCGACAACTCGAATACTCCTGATGTGTGTGGCTGGTTGCCTGAGGTGAGATTAGCAGGGGTGGGGGGCACGGTGCGGGGGCGAGACTCTGGGGAGGGTCGGGGCCGCGAGCGCTGCCATCGTGACAGGGTGTGTGCACGACCGTGTGGAAGGACCTGATGATGCACTACCCACCGCCTCGGCCAGACGTCGAACCACCGCTCCACCTCCCGTACTACGGATGCCCTCCTGGGAAAGCGGCCAAGCGGTTCTTTATGAACTGTCACCGCGTTAGTGGTCGCGCCTCGCGCCGCGAGTACGGGTGGCCCATGTTGTTCCTGGGTGGACCCCTGTTTGTACTCTCGGTTGTGACCGCCGTGTTCTCTGCCGCGGCCATCTGGGAGAGCCTCGTGCTGTTTTGGCCCTCCGATATGCCCTCCTCCTACTCCTCTCACCAAGCTGCGTTGGATAGGTACAACGGGCACGCCACGACCCTGATGGGTGTCACCTTGGTCTGGGCACTGTTGGTGGGAGTGCCTCTCATCACAGCAACGTGCCGCCGCCTTCATGACGCGAACCTCCACGGTGCAATCGCACTGTTCATACTGGTGGGAATCCCGGTCCCTCTCATCTGCCTGTTCCTCTCCTCGAAACCCGAAGGAGCCCGGTTCGATGCCGACGGTGGCGCCGAGGCACTCTCCCTCGGTCTGGGGCGCCCACGGCCTTCATTGTCTGTTTCCCCTGGGGATCCTCCTGACGCCTCTTCCGCCTGGGTGGACCCCTTTGAGAGGACGCGAGATCCTGTCTCCTCGCCCTGAGACCCACGACGGGGATCCTCCTGACACCCCTTCCCCCTGGGTGGGACCCCCTTGCCGCAACGCGAGATCCTGTCTCCTCGCCCTGAGACCCACGACTCGGCCGAGCGTTTGTGGCATTGTGGTGGGTACCAACTCCCAGAAGGGGCCGTCATGACCTATCCACCTCCTGCGCCGGCAGTCGAGCCGCCGCTCACACTTCCCTACTATGGCTGCCCACCGCAGGCGGCAGTCACGAGGCTGTTCAGGAACTACACGAACTTCAAGGGCCGGGCTTCCCAGCAGGAGTACTGGTGGGTCCTGGCCGCCGTGGTGGCCGTCGGAGTTGTCCTCGGCATCATCGCGAGCATCATGGTTGCGGCGACGGCGTCGTCGAGGACCTTTGGTCAAGTCCGCGCTGGCTTGGGTGCCATGGGCCTTCTCTGGGGACTGTTTGCCCTCCTGGCACTTGCCGTGGTCGTTCCGGTCCTCGCCTTGGGGTTCCGGCGATGCCAGGACGCCAACATTCCTGGGGTGATGGCCCTGTTGCAGCTCATCCCGGGCCTCGGCATCGTTGCTGTGGTGGGGATCGCTCTGCTGAGGTCCCAGCCGGGAGCCGCCCACTTTGATGCTGATGGTGGGGTCGCGGCCGCGGCTGCGGGGTTGGGGTACGCTGGTCCGCCGCCGACGTCCTACTTTCCGGAGTCGGGGGCATTTGGCACGGGGCCCGCTGCCCCTCCTGCGCCGGGGTATCAGCAGCCGCCTGCTGGGTATCAACAACCGCCGCCGGGGTATCACCAACCGCCTGCTGCGCCACCTGGGTATCAACAGTCTCAGGCAGCACCCCCCGGGTACCAACAACCCCCCGCCGCACCCCCCGGCTACCAGCCACCCCCCGCTGCGCCACAAGCGGCGCCGCCGGGATACGGACCACCCCCAACCGCGGCCCCGCCGGGATACGGACCACCTCCAACCGCTGCGCCTCCCGGGTATGGACAACCGCCTGGCCCGCCTCTCGCAGCACCCCCGGGCTATCAGCAACCTCCCGCTGCGCCTCCCACCTCCTCTCCCCCCGGATAGGGTCAACCGCCGGGCGCTCCGTTCTGAGATCGGCGACCCGACGCTGACACCGTTGGCATTCCGAGCGCGCCCCTCTCCCCCGCCGCGAGAAGGTCGGTTCGCTGAATTGACGAGCGCTGCCTTTCAGCGAAACGACCTTCTCGCGGCGGGGGGCCGGGCGACGGGGCTGGTTTCTTGGGCTCGGGACGTGTGTTGTGCTGCGGAACTTGTGGCAGTGTTGTCCTCACCAACTCCCAGAAGGGTCTGAGATGCATTACCCACCTCCTCCCCCGGCGGTCGAGCCGCCCCTACGCCTCCCCTACTACGGTTGCCCCTTCGGGACCGCGATCAAGCGGTTCTTCAAGAACTACGCCAGCTTCCGCGGCCGCGCCTCGCGCTCGGAGTTCTGGTGGACGCAGCTCTTCCTGGTGATCGTCTTCACGGTGCCAATCACTGGGCTGCTCGTTGGGCTGATCGCAGGAGGCGGCTCGTTCAGCTTCAACTACAACACCGCGACCGGGTGGCAGAGCGAGTCGCTTGACCTTGCTGCCGGGGTCATCGCCGTCATGATCACCGTTGCCGTCCTGGTCGGCATCATGGCACTTGCGATCCTCGTCCCGTGCCTATCCCTGCTCTGGCGCCGCCTCCACGACGCCAACCTACCTGGCCCTCTCGCTCTGCTCATGCCCACACCTCTATCAATTGTGCCCTTCGTCTGCGCCTTCTTCCGCTCCAAGCCCGAAGGGGCCCGCAACGATGCCGATGGCGGCGCAGAGGCCGCTTCTCTCGGCATGGGGAGCCCCGTCCTCCAGCCCTGGGCCACCCCCGGGTATCCCCCTCCCGGCTACGCACCCGCAGGCCAAGCCCCCGGGCAACCCAGCGCCGCCCCCGGCTACGGCCAACCCGCCCCGGGTCAGCCCAGCGCAACCCCCGGCTACGGGCAACCCGCCGCCCCGTACGGCCAACCCGCCGCCAGCCCCTATGGCCAGCCCGGAGCTGCCCCGGGATACGGACCTCCCACCTACGGACAACCCGCCGGACCCGCCGGACCTACCACCCCAGCCTCTCCCCCACCCGACCCCTTCGCCTCTCCCCCCCGCTGAACCACCCGAACTACGCGTACTCCTCCGGGGGGTAGTTGGCGTAGACGTAGTCGATGTCCTTGTCTCCACGCCCGGACAGGTTCACCAGCACTGAGTCGTAGGGCTGCTCCTCTGCTAGGACCATGGCGTGGGCCACTGCATGCGCGGACTCCACCGCGGGGATGATCCCCTCCAGACGGCACAGTTTGTAGAAGGCGCGGATGGCAGCTTCGTCGTCGGCGCCGGCAACTCGGGTGCGCCCGGTCTCAAACAGGTGGGCGTGCTCGGGGCCGACGCCTGGGTAGTCCAGGCCCGAGGCAACCGAATGCACCTGAGCCGGCTCCCCGTCATCGTCCGTCAAAACGTAGGAGCGGAAGCCATGGATCATGCCGGGCTTGCCAAAACGCAAGGTCGCGGCGTGCTGACCCAGGGTGGTCCCGGTGCCCAGCGGCTCGACCCCCCACAGCTCGACCGGGTCGTCGAGGAAGCCGGAGAAGATGCCCATGGCGTTCGAGCCGCCGCCGACGCAGGCGACCACATGGTCGGGCAGATTGCCCGTCATCGCGACGAACTGCTCGCGCGCCTCGATGCCGACCACGGCCTGGAAATCGCGCACCATCATGGGGAACGGGTGCGGGCCCACGACCGAGCCGATCGCATACAGCGAGGTGGACGGGTCAGCAAAGTAGGAGGCGAAGGCCGAATCGACGGCCTCCTTCAGCGTGCGCTGACCCTCGCTGACGGGGACCACAGTCGCGCCGAGCATCTTCATCCGGATGACGTTGGGATGCTCCTTGATGATGTCGACTTCGCCCATGTGGATCTCGCATTCGAGCCCGAAGTAGGCGGCAGCGGTCGCCAACGCCACGCCGTGCTGGCCCGCGCCCGTCTCGGCGATCAGCTTCTTCTTGCCAAGGAACGTGGCGAGCAGCGCCTCGCCCATGCAGTGATTGAGCTTGTGAGCGCCGGTGTGGTTGAGGTCCTCGCGCTTGAAGTAGATCCGCGCGCCGCCCACAGCCTCGGTCAGGCGCTTGGCGTAGTAAACCGGTGTCGGGCGGCCTTGGAAGTGGGTGCGGATGCTGCGGAGCTGGGAGATGAAGTCGTAGGAGTTGCCGATCGTGCGGTACGCCTGGTCGATCTTCACGCACTCTTCCGCGAGCACAGGCGGCAGCTCAGCGCCACCATGGCTGCCAAAGAAGCCTTTCTCGTCCGGGTATTGCCGCAGGTAGGGCTTGGTTGTAGGCACTTCGGCGTTCCTCATCTCACATCTGCGCACGATGGCGTATGGCTGGGGGTGGGCCTGGCGACGCCCGCTGCCGTGCTGGAGCGGGGTCGGGTCCGTCGGCTAGCTTACCCGGCTGAGCTGGTGGGGGGTGTTGCTGGGCGAGGGGCGCCGGGGCTATGGTTCCACTCAGTGCGCCGTCGCCTGGCGGGGCCGGCTTGAGCGGAGTGGTACTCGTGACACAACCCAATGCGGACGATGGCGGCCCTGACGGTCTTGCCAGTCCGGCACCAGGCGCAGGGGAGGCTTTCGATCCCTTCGAGGAGCCGAGTCCGGCGGCGAAAGCTTCCCGGGTCAGTCGACGGACGAGCTTGGCGATCGTGGCGGCTGCCGCGGTGGTAGCAATAGGGCTGACCGGCGGGATTGCGTGGATTGCCGTCTCGAAGGACAAGGGTCGGGATCCGTCGATGCCAACACTCGTCCTGGCTGCGCCCATCAGCGACGAGAGCTTGGATTCCTTGGCGTCCAGCCACAGCGGGATGAAGTTCGCCGTCGGCCCCGGCGATGGCAAGGTGCAGCTGACGAACATGAAGGGGGACCAGCAGAACCGGGTCTTGACGGGCCATACCGATGCCGTCCTCTCGGTGGCGTTCAGCCCCGACGAGGCGACTCTTGCCACCGCGTCCCTCGACAAGACCGTGCGACTGTGGGACACCGAGACGGGTGAGTCGACCGCGACCCTCGGTCCCTTCGACGACGAGGCGTGGTCCGTGGCCTACAGCCCCGACGGCACTACCCTCGCGATCACGGTCGCCGACGGGACCGTGCGGCTGTGGGACACCGCCACGTCTCAGTACAGCGACGACCTCGGGGGACATGACTATGGGGCGCTTTCTTTGGCCTACAGCCCCGACGGTGCGCTGCTGGCCACGGGGGCCGGGGACGGGACCATTCGGTTCTATGACACAGCGACCTATGAGGTGGTCGCCTCACTGGACGGGCACATCAACTCTGTCTTCGGTCTCGCGTTCAGCCCTGACGGGACGCGGTTGGCCAGCGCGTCCTTTGACGAGACTGTTCGGCTTTGGGACGTTTCCTCTCACGAAAACACGTTGACGCTCGACGGCCACGGCGCCTCCGTCGCCGCTGTGGCGTTCAGCTCAGACGGCAAGGTCCTGGCCAGCGCTTCTGCCGACGAGACCGTGAAGCTCTGGGATCCGTCGACCGGTCGGCTAATCGTCACCTTGGAGGAGCACACCGACGGGGCGACGGCCGTCGCGTTCAGCGATGATGGCTCGGCTCTATTCAGTGGCTCCGGCGACGGGACGTATCGCATGTGGTTGCTGGTGGGGTGGGATCCGGGTGTGGAGAATGGCTAGGCCACGGGGGCCGGCGACGCCCCCAAGTCGCGAGAAGTGGGTTCCGGCGATCACGGAATGGCCGGATAGGCGCAGGCGGCGTGGGCTGCCTCCGGTAGGGAGTTGGGAGGAGCCGGCTACTGCGGGGTCTGGATCTTCGCGGAGGGCGGGGCAGAGCGCCCCCTCGCGGGTATCGGGGAGGTCCGCACCCAGCGCTCCCTCGCGGGTATCGGGGATGTCTGCACCCAGCGCTCACTCGCGGGTATCGGGGATGTCTTCACCCAGCGCCCCCTCGCGGGTATCGGGAGAGCTCACGGGTTGGTCTCCCCCGACCTCTCCCTCGCGCCGCTCGCGGAGGTCGCGGGTGGCGGGGAGGGCTGGGAGTGCGACGCCGAGGAAGCCGCTGCGGAAGCGTTTGGCGTCTGTGGGGTGGGCGGCGGCGATTGTCTTTGGGTGTTTGAGCTTCCTGGGAATGCCACCTTTCGGGGATTGGAGTGAATCGTCATCGTCCTACACTCCGTCGCTCATCGCGGAAATCCAGGTCAGCGACTGGAGCGTGCGGGCGCTGGCCTTCAGTCCCGACGACACCGCCTACGCGACGGGGGCCGATGACGGGACCGTGGAGATCACGAGATCGGGAGGCTACGAGCGGGAGACCCAGGTCCTCTCGGGCCACACGGATGCGGTGATGGCAGTGGCATTCAGCCCCGGAGGAAGGGTGCTCGCGACCGGCTCGTCCGACGGGACGGTGCGGCTGTGGGATGCGGCCACAGGGGAGGTCGTGGAAGTGCTCGACGGGTTCTCCGGGGGGGCGACGTCTTTGGCGTTTGGGTACCGTGGTATCCCCTTGGCGATTGCCGTCGGCGACGGAAGCGTGCGGCTGTGGGACATGGAGGCGGGCGAGTACCAAGAAGAGTTCGAGTGGCCCTCATCTGGGGCGACTTCTGTTGCCTTCGGCCTCGACGGGACGATTCTCGCAGTGGGGGCCGACTCCGGGAATATCGCGCTCTACTACGCCGCGACGGGGGATCCGTATTCCTGGCTCGAGGGGCACGGTGACGCGGTGACTGACCTCGCCTTTAGCCGCGATGGGCAGATGCTGGCCAGTGCCTCTCGAGACTCGACGGTCATACTGTGGGATGTGGCGTCCGGCGACGACACCAGGACTCTGCGTCACGGCGAACTTGTGGGCTCGGTCGCCTTCAGCCCCGACGGAGAGACCCTGGCAACCGGCTGCGCCGATGGAAAGGTGCGCCTTTGGGACCCTGCCCGCGGCAAAACTCTCGAGACCCTAGAGGGCCACG
>Ga0123356_10001557_pt1 | contig 25265 bp, 14 predicted proteins | sample TergutEmb28metaG_2_FD_92546 | JGI IMG/M metagenome (GOLD analysis project Ga0123356, IMG submission 92546) | Embiratermes neotenicus P3 segment gut microbial communities from Petit-Saut dam, French Guiana - Emb289 P3 | ecosystem: Host-associated > Arthropoda: Insects > Digestive system > Gut ...
AGGCGCGCCTCGCCCCTACGGAAATTCAGATAAAAAAACAATGTCCTATTGCAAGAGACAGCTTGTTTTTTACTCTGTGAGACAGCCCCTTGCGTTTTTGGCAAACAGGCTTACGCATGAACAGTTGCCGTGCAAAACTGCGATTTTCTCTAAGCAAAGGCGATTTTCCGTGTTTAGCCGCTTTCCGTCGTGTTGAGCGAGCGAAGCGAGTCGAAACATCTCAACCTTATTTAAATCGCAAGAAAAATGCGGTGGAGATGTTTCGACTCGCTTCGCTCGCTCAACACGACGGAAAAAAGGGTTGACAATTGCCGGCAAACAGGTTATACTTACATATTATGCCGGAGCAATGGCAAATCGCTTTAATCATCCTCGGCATTGCCGTCGTCGGCGCCGCGCTCATCGCGCTGGTGCTTTTTGCCGCCGTTTTTCCGCTCGTCAATTATTTATTCCGCACCCACCTGCCGACGTTTTCGCATTCTTCCAAAAACAGGCATCCCGGCCGGGCAAGGCGCAAAAGGGAGGCCGTTAAAGCCGCGGCGCATGGCTACAGCCGCGCAAATAAGGACGTGGGGGCGGAGGGTAACCCGCCCGAGCCTGCGGGGAGCGCCCCATCGTTTAATCCGCATTCCGTAGGGGCGGATGGTAATCCGCCCGAATTCGGAGCAACGCATTCCGCTAAGGATGTAGGGGCGGTTGATATTCCGCCCGAATCCGCAGGGCGAGGCCGCACATTGTATTGGGAGGACAACCGTGAACCCTCCGCGTCCTTTCAGCTCCCGTGGCTCACGTCCGAATTGCCTGAGCCTAAGGACGATGCCCAAGCTGCGGCTTCGGGCGCGGATGAAAACGCATCCCGCCACGCTTTAAACGGGGACGAAGATACGCCCGCTCAGGCTTTCGTTTGGGATGGGGAAAAAGCTCGTCGCGCCCCGGATGCGAATGCGGATGCAAATCTAAGGCCCGTAACGCCCAAAAAACGCCAAAAACAGGCGGCGGGACGCGTAAAAACGCCCAAAAAGTCCTTCGCGCGCCGTAAAATAGCCACGTCCGCCGCCGTTGACCGCACGCACGGCCTGGATGTGCATAAGGATGTCCCGACCGTGCGCATCGACACGCTGTACGTCGGCGGCGCGGGGGAGAACGAGCCTGATACGGCGGATAGAATCGGGCGGCTGGACGATTAAGTGTGTCTAATGTGTGTCTGGTGACCCGGTCACCGTGCACGGGGCAATATTCGCTTTTGACACGATGAGGAGGGCGCAATGAAATTCAAAGTCTTCTATGTCCCGGCGCTGCTGTGGGTTTGCGGCGGCGCGCTGGTTGCCGCGGCATTTGTTTACGGCGCGCAAAAGGACTTCGGGGCGTGGTTTTGGGTGCTGCTAATCGCAGGGATAGCGGTGCTTTCGGCCGGATTTTACGAATTACATAAAAACTTTAAAGAGGCGGAAGGGGAGGCCGGCGCGGGCGCGGGGCAAGAACCGGCGCGCGAAATGCCCGAATACCGCAAAAAGCGCGCGCTGCTTTCTAAGCCCGAATCCGATTTTTACCGTCTGCTGCAGGATTTTTTATCGCCCGACCACTTTGATATCATCCCCCAAACCGCGCTCGTTAGCGTGATTGAAAAATTGACGCAAACGGGGTATCGCAACGAATTGTTCCGAATCGCGGATTTTTGTATTACCGATGCGCCCACTACCGAGCCCTTATTATTAATAGAATTAAATGACGCCTCGCACCGGCGGGCCGACCGCCAAGAGCGCGACCGCCGCGTCGCCGAAATTTGCGCGCACGCGCGGCTGCCGCTGGTTACTTTTTCGCCGGAAGAGGCCGCGGACGAGGGGTACGTGCGCAAGACCTTAAAGCGATACCTTTGATAACGAAAAACGAATAGGGAATAGCGTCGGATGCGATTTTAACGAAAAACGAAAAACGAAAAACGAGGGATAGGTGGTCGAGGGTTCAAAGTATTTTTCCTTTTGTTCCAAACGACTATCATTGTATTCGAACACGCTGTTCCGCCCGACGTTTTCCGTTATTCGTTAAAAATTCTTGCTTTTTCCTTCCCCATCTGTTATAATGTTCCCATGAACCAAGCAGTCATCAAAACAACCGGGCTAACTAAGGTCTACGGGAAGAAGGAGCGGCGCAAATGTGCCGTCGACGCAGTGAGCATGACGGTGCAAAGAGGCGACATTTACGGCTTTATCGGCGCCAACGGAGCGGGTAAGACCACCTTTTTGCGTATGCTGATGGGTTTGGCGCGCCCGACTGCGGGAAAAATCGAGCTGTTCGGCGAGGGCGGCGCGGCAAGCTTAACCAAAAACCGCGCGCGGATCGGGTGCATCATCGAAACGCCTGCGCTCATTTTAAGCATGACGGCCCGCGACTGCTTAACCGCGCACAAGCTTTTAATCGGCCGGCGCGAGGCGGACATCGACGGCTTGCTGGCAAAGGTGGGGCTATCCGACACGGGGCCAAAAAAGGTCAAGGATTTTTCACTCGGCATGAAGCAGCGGCTCGCCATCGCCCAAGCCCTGATGTGCGGCCCCGAGGTGCTGATTTTAGACGAGCCGACCAACGGCATGGACCCCGCCGGCATCGTCGAGGTGCGTAATTTTTTAAAAGGGCTCGCCTCCTCCGGCATCACGATTTTGATGTCCAGCCATATCCTCAGCGAATTAGAGCAGCTCGCCACGCGCTTCGGCATCATCGCCGACGGTAAGCTCATCGAGGAATTTTCCGCCGGGGAATTAGAGCGCAAGCGTGTCCGCAACATTACGGTCCGCGTCTATCCATACGAGCGGGCGTGCGCGCTGATTGCCGTCATGGCCGGCGTCGGCGGGTACAAACTGCTGGGGGAAGGGCGCATCCTCTTAGAAGACGAGGCCGATTTTAAGGCGGTCAACAAGCTTTTTGTAAAAAACGACATCGATGTCGAGGTCATAGAGAAGGAAGCCGGCGGGCTGGAGAAATATTTTATCGAAGTAACGAACCACGAGTGATTCGAGTCCCGAGCCCCGAATCCCGAATCCCGAACCCCGACCCACGGAGGTTTCCTATGCTAAATATCCTTAAATCCGAGTTTTTTAAGCTCAGAAAAAACAAAACGACGTGGATTTGCCTCGCCGTGCTCGTCGGTTACACGCTTTTTGATGCGTCGATTGCGCTGTTGGCGTCGCGGTTTATGAGCCTCGAGGATTTCGGGGGCTTTGACTTAAGCTCAATGGACGGCTTTATCCCCGCGCCCGTCGCCTCCGGCGCGCTGACGCTGTTCGGCAGCGATACCTTTATCGCCGCCGCCATTTTGGTCAGTATTGTGGCGGGGCGCTTTTACGCGGGGGAGAATAACAGCGGCGTGCTGCGCAACTCTTTGATGGCGGGGCAATCCCGCACGGTCGTGTACTCTGCAAAGTTTATCATGACGCTCGCCGTCTCCGCCGTAGCCTACCTTATCCCTGTATTGGTATGTATGGCGATGTACGGAATTTCGGGCGGCTTCGGCGATGTTGCCCCCGGCGTATTTTTTGGTTACATGGCGCTGCAGCTTTTACTGTTCCTTTCCATCGGGGCGCTGGTGTTCTTGCTGTCAATCGCCACGCGCAGCGTGGGGGGCTCGCTCGGAATTACCATCGGTGCCTGCTTTTTCTTTATTATACTATCGTCGCTGGCAACGGCAGGCCTGGAGCTGTCCGCCGTCAAGTTTGTGGACGGCGCGCCCGTGTTCGGCGAGCCGCATCTGTTTTTTAAGGCGCTGATGGAAATCTGCCGGCTGCTCTCGCCCTCGCAGATCAGCTTTGTTTCCTCGATGGATTTAAGCCCGCCGCGCGTTGTGCAGGCCGTGCTGGTCGGCGCGGTGACGCTGGGCGCGGCGTACGGCGGGGGATCGGCAATTTTTAACCTCCGCGACCATAAGTAGGGGAAGGAAAAACGAAAAGTGAAAAGTGAAAAACGTCGGATGGGATTGAGAAACAACAAAGCATGAGCGTCCGTAAACCCAACCGTAGGGGCCGCATAGCGTGCGACGCTGGCGGGAAACAAACGAAAGAATACTTTGAACCTCCAAACACTTATCCGTCGTTTTTCGTTTTTCGTTAAAATCCCATCCGTCGTTTTTCGTTTTTCGTTTTTCGTTTTTCGTTATTGCATATAAAATGCAGAATGAGAGATACTATTTTCATGAAAAGTTGCGGAAGTTTCGGGCTGAATTTTGCGCGTGACAGGTTTTAGAGAAGAAAAATTTTTTTCAGCCTCCGGCGCACAGTCCCAAGCCCCGTTTTTCGCCCTTTTTGTTGATTCCGCACTAATTTCCACAATTTTTCCACTACTCATCCACAATTTCTCCACCCATAAATACGCATTATGAAACATTTCTTTAAAATTTCAACAGATTTTTTCAAAAAAACGCTTGACATTACGGCGCGGGCGGTTTATAATTGAGCAAACTGTATGCGTATGCCCTTGTGCATATTTTATTCGTGCACCAAAAAGCATGCACACGGCTTAACTTCGAAAACACTAGAAGGAGTACATATTAAATGAAGAAGAACCTGATTTTTGTGATCGCGTCAATCGTGGTCGCCGCCGCGCTTGCGGTTTGGGTGACGATCAACACGTTGGACATCAACAAAATGAAAGAGCAAGGCGAGAATCGGAACGACATAACCAGGTCCGATCTTGACGATCTCAACGATCGGCTCGGTGTGCTGGAACGCGCGAGGGACGCTCTGCAGGCAGACCTTAAGAGAGCCAAGGACAGTGTTGAGGCTTTGACGGGTATGCTCGCAAAAGACTATGCCTCGGTCTCGGCTTTAGAGGGCGCAATTGCGCAAGCAGAGGCGCGTGCCAACCAGCTCGAAGCCGACATATTGGTTTTAGATACCGCGATTAAAACTGCAAAGGCGGGCTATGAGGCCGATATAGACGGGCTCAAGCTTGGGCTTTCCGAATTAGGCAACGAATTAGGCGTCCGCCTTAACGAGGCTATTTTTGAATACGCCAAAGAGTTCCCCATCTTAATCAGCGAGTTCGAAAAGCGTTTGCGCGGGGAGTATGAGGAGCCGTATACCGATTCCCTCACGTCGCTGTTTGCCAGCATCGGCCAGGCTTTAGAAGAATTCGACCTTACCCTGCGCGGCGGCTACACCGGTTCGATGAGCGACCTTTTCGGCACGCTGAACACCGCGCTGAACAGCTATAGAACAGCTCAGGCCGAGGATCTTGAAAATGTCGCAATCGCGGCCGAAAATCAGGTTAAGGCGCTCGAAGAGGGCTTGGTTGCGGATTTAGAAAAAGCAATCGCCGCATTGGCGCTTAAAACCGAGAAGGATTTAGGTGATATGGAAGCCGATTTAAAGGCGGCCATCACGGCTTCGATTGAGGATTTTAACGAGAACAAGGTGCAGGTTTGGTTAAAAGAGCTTAAGGATTATGTCATTGAGCAAGACGACGCGTTAGACGCTAAGGTGGACGAACTTGAAACGGCGTTGCGCGACGCCATCGAACAGCTCAGGGAAGACCTCAATCTTGCGCTGAAAACGGAGGTTGACGCTTTAAAGGACCGCCTTGATGTCGCTGAAAGCAACATCACAGAGCTGTGGGCAAGCGTGGAGACGATGAACGTCCAGTTGCAGACGGTCAGCACATGGATAAAGAATTTTGAAAAGTATTTCAGCGAGGCATGGGATTGGGGCTTCAGAGAGGGGAATTCGTTGATCGATTGGTCGGGCGTGGGCACTTGGCAAGGATTGGAATCGTTGTTCGCCCCTACCGGTGCGGGCTTTGTGCCGACCGCCAGCCTGATTCAGGTTGCCGAACCCCGCGTCCCGAACGTATCGGATATATTAAACGGTTATTGGTACGTGCCCCTGGTGGGCGACCCGTACTATGTGCCCGGCATCTTAGACAACCTGTACGGCTACATTTATACCGATATTGGCGGCAATCTAATTGACGAAAACGGAGACCCGAGCGATGTGCCCGTGATGTTCCCCGGCATCGTGGAAGACTTATACGGTCAAAATGAGGATTTGAAGGGCGTCATCACCCTCAAGTTTGAAGAGGTTGACGGTCGTTTAGACAAGATTCAGGGCTGGATTGATGATTTTGAGGACTACTTCGGCGAGCTCGGCAACCTGATTGCGACGTTGGAAGATTTAGACAGGGTTTTAAACGGTTATTACAATGCGGAAGACGATGTGTACGAGCCCGGCCTGTATGACCTGTTAAACGGCTATTGGACCGGCGGTATGGACGGGGAAGGCGACTATGTCATGGGTATCTATGCCAGGGTTACCCTCTTAGAGGGCGACCTGTTCGGCAAATGGGTATTTTTCGGCACCGGACTGGATGTTCCCGCCGGCACCATCGGTAGCGTATTTGAAGACGGCTACTATTTGTTTGAAAAAGGCACCGACGGCAAGCCCACCGGCAACTTGGTAGACGCCGACGGCGATTTGATTGCACAAGACGGCGACAACTGGTATAAGATTGTCTCCGGCGGCTATTTTGTCGACGCAGACGGCGACAGGGTCGTAGATTTTGAAGGTACTTGGCTAAAAGTCCATCCGGATGCCGTGGATTTGAGTGATGTATATGCCGACTGGCTACTTGTGGATGCGGACGGCAACGCCATATTTTGGGATTGGCTCGACGGAATACCGGATGGAACAAGGGAATGGTTCTATGACGACGAAGAAGCCGGTTGGTTGCCCTCGTCCGGCCCCGTAGCGGGAGACCGCGTGGAATCCGCCCCGGCTGCCGTGCAGTGGGTCACGGGCGCGCACCCGTACGCGCAATTCCTAGAGATGGAGCTTGCCGGCATCAACGCCGAGATTGAAGCAATCAAAATCGAACTGGCTAAGCTTAATAAAGAGCTCGGCGATTGGATTCTCAGTTTAGAACTCCTCGATTCCGAGACAGCCGTTCGTTTGGCCTTGTTAGAAGTCGCCAACACGTTCCCCTCCGTGGCGCACGAGACCTTTGCGGTCGCCACCGATTGGCGTCCGCAAAACGCGCTCATTTACAACAACCTAGCGGCCGACCCGAACGGTGACGCTATCGTCAACAGCGGCTCCTGGTACGGCTATCAGAATAAAGACGGCGACTGGATTTCGATCGGGCTCGACGGTGTCAGCATTTCGTGGCTGCAGCTTGACAGCGACCCGACCGGGCAAAGCGGCTATTTTACCGAAATTGAGGATCTGTACGTCACCGAGGACGGAGACATCTATACGCTTGCCGACTTAGAAGATGCCGAATTGGACGGCGAAGCGACCGGCTATGCCAAGGTCAACGTGTTCCGTCCGAGCGCGGTGGCAAACCGCACTAACAACAAATCCGTGCGCTTGCTTGCCACGTTCCAATGCGGCGACGTTTCGGTCAGCCAAGTCTTTACCGTGATTATCATGGATAAGTCCTACGTGGCGGTCACCTTTGCCATCGACTACAGCGTAGACAGAGACCCCGAGGGCCTCGACGAGCCCAGCGGCTTGGATTACGACGCCCGCGGCGACCACTTCTCGCTGTATAATCCTCTGTTGGGCAGCAATTATTCCCCGTACGGCGAGCTTTGCTACGAGGACTACAACGACGACTTCCCGAACCTCGCGCACGGCGCCAACACCGTCTTTAAGACCGTGTACGTCAAAGAAGGCAGCCGCATCGACGAGCCGATTGCCCAGCCCACCAAGTTCGGTTATGCGTTTGTCGGCTGGTATGTGGAGCAATATGAGATTGTCGATGACAAGTTCACGCCCATAGAGTGCAAATTTGATAAGCCTTACCCTTGGTATTTCGGCACGCAGTTGCCCAACGGCTACCAGTGGAACTTCGGCGACCCGCTCTTCCGCAACAATAAGAACGAGAGCCTTTTAGCCGGAGACGAAATCGACAACAGCGCGAAGCGCTTATCCGACCGGCCTGCCGGTTACGCTGATAAACAAAGCGATAAAGGCATCAACAACGTGTACGCGCAGTACACCACGGATGCCAAGGGCAACCGTGTGTTGGAAGGCATGTTTTTGGTGCTGATGGCGCGCTGGGTCGAGACCCCGTACATCGCGGTTTGGGATAAGGGAGGCGCTTACGGGGATAAGGCAGGCAATATCGACGGCGACGTAGACGGCACTTACCTGCCCGACGGCAGGCCCGGCGAGCTGTACGACGTGCGCAACCGTAAGGACATCCCGTACTATGAGCCCGGGTATGTAGGCGAAGACGGCTGGGTAGAGCCCGTTTACCCGCGCAACTTTGTCACCTTTAAGATTAATAAGGATAAAGACTACAATGATGGCGGCATCGAATTTGACCCTAAAGACGAATCGTCGTACGAGGGCGTCTATGACCCCGTCACCAACTGCTATAACGACAACTATAACGAGCTGTTCTCGTTGCTGGATGAAATCATTGCGACCGATAGGGCGGGCGAACGCACCAACTATTGGCTGTATTTAGGCGAACCGGGTGTTGACGCGCCGATTCCGTACCCGATTCCGAGCGATTCCAACAGCACCGAACTGAGGCTCGCCGTCATCAAAGCCATCGAGCTTAAGATTCGCGACCCGCGCTACATCGGCGCCTATAATATGTATTCGCCCGAATGGTACGGCTCAGACACCTCTAACAAGGCATTTGACATTTGGCTTACGGTCGAGGATAAGAACACGCCCAAGGTCGACGAGGATTTCTATTCCAACATCCTCGTCAAAGTGGACTTGCTGCTCGACGTTTGCCAAGAGGCCGAAATCATCATCCCGTTTGTAAACAGCAATAAGACAATGCTGGGTATTCGCGGCATCGAAGCGCATTACGGCACGACCGGCAGAACCGAAGAAACGGCATACTGGTACAACAAGTATGAAGAAACAAAGCTCAGAGGCAGTCTGCTTACCGGAAACCGCTACGATGGGTTCGGCTTGCCTGTCAGGGGCTTGCGCTATATCGGCAGCGAGGGTGGCGGCCTGCCCGCTTACGCCTATTCGGCCAACGCGGAGTATAACAACTTCTACGACATCTACATTGCTCACAACTTTAGATGGGACGACCCGACCAAGGCCGATTACATCGACGGTTTAGGCAATCTCGATCCGAGAACCAATAAGTACTACCCGATTGCCAACGACATGATGCCCGGCTCGTACCTCATCAACGAGGCGGCCGGCGTGCTTGACGGCAGGATTTCGTACGCCCGCGTGGATTACGCCGACCTCTTTACCGCGCTTGACGGCTTGATTGCCAGAGACAACTATAAAGAGGATACGATTGCAGTTACGGATGCCAGCATTAACGGTTACAGCTTCTGGGTATCCTACATGGGCAAAAGCATCCAGTACAGAGGAACCGAAGCCGAAAAGATTAGCCTCGTGCAGCGTTTGGCGGCCAACATGGAGCCCGGCTCTTACTATGACGATTTCATGGACAAATACGTGGTAACGCTCGAGGTCAGGCAAGGTGCTGCCGTTATGGCGCAGGTTGATATCCGCTTCGTGGTTGAGCAATTGCCGCGCATCGAAATCAACGTTGAGCTGCCGGACAGCGACTCCGCGATTGACCCCCGCTTTGACTGGGGCAAGTACACCCGTGTATACTTTGACGATGCCGACTACGAGTCGATGAATGAGACCACCCGCTACTGGCAGAGAGGCCGGGACAGGGGCTGGGTATACGATACAAATTATGTCGGGTTATCTGCTTTAGGAGAGCCCAACTACCTCAGTCAAAAGGATCCGAACGATAACTGGATTGACCCGTTTAAAGGCTCTAATCCGCAGTCAGTGAAGGACTTCGATTATTGGGCGGCGTACAACTACTACGACCTAATCGTCAATACGTCCGACGGCCAGATTAGCAAAGACGGCTACACCGCGATTAAGGACATCCTGCTTAATACCAGGGGTTACGACACGGCGAACCTTGACATCACCGACGCGGCTTATGGTGGTGACGGCCGCTTGCTGTTCCACTTCTTTGACGGAACAAATTGGAAGGTTCTTGACTTAAAGGATGTCGATTACAGCCTGTTGCCCGCCTACGACGGGGTTCCGCCGATATCCGGCCTTGAGCCTGGATGGCCTCCGCCCTACTATATGCCTTGGGAGCTGTACTTAGAGAACCTCTACGGCTTCACGATTCCTGCGGCAGGCACGCTTACGGTCACTGATAGCTTGATTCTCGCTTATTACGGCGACTATAGCTTTATCAATAAAAGCTTGCAGGACGCTCAAGAAGAGTATCTGGCGATGTTAGCCGAATTAGAAGAGGTCAATGCTAAGATAAAAGCAATTCAAGATAAAATAGCCATACTCCAGTCCGGAAGCTCTACTCCCGGGTACGGCGACATTATCGACGAGTATATGGCGAGCACGGGTCTTGCCGGAATTTTGTATACCTTTGCTCGCTTAGCGGCTTACAATAACCCGAATACTTTGGTAGTGCCGTGGTTTAATTCCCAAATAACGCAGTTAGAAACCGGCGGCGGACTACTTGGCTGGATTCTCGGACTAATTCCCGGCACCGGCGGCGCGTTAAACTACGTGCCCGGCTCAAAGGAGTACTTAAACCGTTACATCGAACTCTACGAAAAGGTTCTGCTTGCCGGCTATCTTGAGTACGGATATTACGAGAAAAACCCCGGCGCGGTGGTGTCGGCATTCGCCTTAGACTTAATCAGCACCCCGGGCACTTGGCGCGATTATGACAGCGTCAACGAAAACCCGTACTGCATCTACGTCACCAACGGCTCGTATAAGACGCAGCCCAGCATCGGCGACATCGACGTTTTGGCGGTCATCCGCCTTGATGTGCGCGAAAACCCGGTCATCGACGTAGACCTTAATATTACAGGCGTCAGGAACTTGAGCAACACGGCCGACGCTCCCGGCAGCGAGGACGGTTATTACTACGGCACGTGGGATACCTGGGTTGCGCCCGGAATTCCTTGGTACGGACCCGGCGAGGGTGAAAAGCTGCCCAGTTGCGCCGAGGAGTTTACTTGGCCCTATGGCGGAAGCGACAACGCCACTGCATACCGTCATAACGGCGAAATCAACAAGGTCGAAGTGACCGTGCGTCAGGAATGGCGCGATTACGACCCGACCGATTATGACAATTTATGGTTGATGCTCGGCTCCGTTATGGAAGGCTCGCGCAACCAATACGCCCGCAACGTGAGCACGGTTACCGACCCCGTTGAGTACGAGTATTGGTGGCTGGCGGACGGCGCGTTCACAAGAACCGGCGATCAGCTCTATATCGAGTTTGTATCCGACCACAACAAAGCCGTTGCTTCTAAGCCCGAATACGGCGGAGACCCAGCGAAGAGGGGCAGGTTTGTTCTCGGCCAAAACTGGGGCGATCAAGTCTATGCGATTACGGAAATTCTTGATAAGCTGCCGCTGAGCGGAGAGGCCTATCCTTGGACCACCGAAGACGATTATTGGATGCGCATCTATATCGAAAACGAATACGACGGAATTGTGGTAGAGCTTTGGGTGAAGTTCAACGTCGAGATGACCCCGCGCATTGTATTCAACAATTATAACTTAATCGATGATACCGCCGCGTACCCCGGGTACAACGGAACTACCGACGGCGTAGCATCTCCTGACCGCGCATACAAGACCTCTTATCCTGAGTGCGATTATGTGAGCCCTTGGGGCGCAGCATATGACGATCACAGGTTCTGCAAAGATTGCGTTTACATGTACGACTCCACCGAGGTGAACTTCATCGACCTGCTCATAAAGCAGGTGGAGAAGATCCGCACCGAGGAAGACCTGGCGCATGTGCTCGCGATGATTGACAACCTTGAGGCGTGGGACTACGACGGCAGCTTAATCGACTTTACGGTCGAAGTAGGATTCTCACCAAAAACCGCGTATTCGGATCTTGTGTACACCTCTCTCGGAACCCCCGGGTATATGTCCGGCGACGGATTCGGTTATGCGGCCGCCGATTATGGCGTCAACGGCCAAGTGTTAATGGACGCATACAAGGGCTTTAACCCCGCCGACGGCCTTGATGTGTACGGCGGCATGGGTACCCCTCCTTCAGACCAGTTAGCGTTCATGAAGTGGAAGGCGCTCGGTTTCGATATCGTCGACAACAAGCTGGTCATCAAGATTTCGACCGTGAGCGTCGGCGCAAGGGCGGACGATTATAACGTCTACGGTGTTGCCGCCGATCAAGCCGTCGTTGTCTATATGGCGCTTGATATCCAGCTTGACCCGTACATCGAATTTGCGGATGTTTCCGGAATGTCGGCCGACTATTCCGACAAATATGACGCGCTTTACAGCAGCCAGGATTATATTGACAAATACGGAAGCTTAGACTTTACGGACGCCCACGGCAACCCGATCGGACCTATCTTCTACAGAAGCAACGACACCACTCCGGGTTCGGGCGGCTTGAACGCTCCGGACGTTGCGGGCGTCCCGGTTCCGGTCAAGAGAATCAATCTCGGCATTATGTCGCAGGATAGGTTCGGCGACTTGGTGAGCGAGGGAATTAATCTCGAAGACGACGGCTTGCCGTTTAATAAGCCCAACCAAAGCTTATCGTATTTCGACGAATTGTTCTCGTATCTGCTCAACAGCTACCGCGATGCGGATATTTACGATTCCTTCGGCGATGAGATTACGTTCCCGCCTTTCTCCCCGCCTTTAACGAAGCATCCGTTAGATTTAGCGGCGAAGGGTATCTATAATGAGGATCTTTGGATTCAGGTAACCACGTTAGGTATCTCTCCGGCTACGTATGACCAATTTGGCTACGGCGATCCAGAACGCGCGTACAGAGATTTGTACGGCCTCGTTCAAGGCTTATTGGGTAACGCCTGGGCCATATCGCAGGTTATGACCGATGTCGGCGGCATCCACTACGAGATTCAGTTGAACCTCATGGGTCGCCCGACGTACGAGGCGACGGCCGACGTAGTATTATTCACCGTAGTATTCGAATTGACCCTTGAAAAACCGGAAGTGTACTCTCCGACGGACGTCGTTATGGGTATAATTGACAGATTATCGAAGCCCGTTACGACGGCCGCCGAAAGCCAGGATCCGATCAGAAGGGCGAGAGAACTGTATGAAAATTGGATTCCCCCGACGCAGTGGAACCTGATTACGAACCTTTCCAAGCTGGAAGAGTTCGAGGGCTTACTTGCCCAAGCGCTCATTACGGAAGCGTTGGAAACGGTTGGTGAGGACGACGTTACATTGGCTGACGAAGCCGTGATCATGGCTGCGTACGACTACTATTACAGCCTGGTGCACTTAGCGGCATCGCCCGAAGTGAATGCGGCCGACTTAGTGGCGTTAGAGGGACTGAAGGAAGACCTTGACGTATTGCTTATTCCGATTAACGCCGTGATTGGCATGATCGAAGCCTTGCCCGCGACGATTACGACTGCGCACAAACCCCTTGTTTTTGGGGCGAGAGATGCGTTCGAAGATTTGTCGGTAGCCGAGCAGGCAAGAGTCGGTACAAAGTTGGCCGATTTAGAGTCTGCCGAAGTGAAGCTTGCGAACGCTATGTTTACCGTGCTCCCTCCGTCGATTAACTTGACAAACTTTGCATCCAGAAAAGCCGATGTTATGGAAGCGAAAGCCTACTTTGACTCACTGACCGCCGGTCAGCAAGCGGCGGTAGACGCGCTTGCAGCGGCCCGTTTGAATAACTGCTGGTTCACCATTCAGCCGTTCCTCAACAACGAGGCGGCAACCGGCTTCACCACCGCAATGGGTGTGATGTTGGGCTTCCCGGACAGCGGGCTTTCCATTCTCGACCCCTCGTTCATCGATGTTGACACGTATCAAGAAGAGATGGAGGGCGAATTCGGCGGACTCGGCTATAGCTACGAAGACGCAATCCTGAGCGCGTGGGATTTATACGACAACCTGTCCGACGGTGCGTTGGCGCTCGTTGCCTCCGGCCTTAAAACTAAAATCGAAGCCCTCTACGCCGCGTTGCAAGCCACCTATGATGATTTGGCGGCGAACGATGTTATCGGCATGATTGAGGGGCTCATTGCGATAATGGACGTCCGTGAACTTACCTTAGACGACGAGGGCGATGTTGTTGCGGCGCGTGAGGCGTTCAATCGCTTGGTGCCGAGCGCTAAAATGTTGGTGCTGATGGCGAGCTACTTTGTGGATACAGATGAATTCTTCTACTACAACGCCCTGTTGGCTGCCGAAGAGGAAATCCTCGCCCTTAATATGATTGTGGTGAATAACTTCATCAATGATTATATCGTGACGCTCGCGTTAGGTGGCCTTACCTTAGACGATGAGGGCGACGTGGATACGGCGTTAGCGGCGTTTGAGGATTTATCGGATGCGCAGAAAGAGTTGGTAAAAGCCGAGTCATATTGGGTAGATACCGACGAGTTCTTCTACTACGATGACCTGTTGGCCGCCGAAGCGGAAATCCAAGCTTTGTATGACGCGGTTGACGCTGTCGATGCGATGATTGCCGCGATTGAGCTCAAGCTCGGTTCGATTGCATGGGCGGATAAGGCTCAGGTCGTGGCTGCCAGAGAAGCGTTCGATGAGTTGTTGCCCAATCAGCAAGCCTTAGTGGACGAGGCAAGTTTGTCTGACGCCGAATTGGAAATTGCAGCGCTCTATAAGCAAATCACAGATCTTGAAACCGAAATTGCCGGCTTAATCGACCCGTCGTTGGTTACCCTTTACCCGCCCGATTGGGGTGAGTACGGTAAATTCTATAACGCCGTAATGTCTTTCATGGCGTTAGACGAAGATCAACAAGCGGATGTTGACGGCGATTGCGTGCAAAAGCTTTCCGACCTATACAATGCTTACGTTACGATCGGCATAATCGGTGTTCCCACTTTCCCGTAAAATTTCCTACGTCTTTTAAATTCAACCTCAAGGAGTCGCTCGTAAACTGAGCGGCTCCTTTTTCGCGCTTCTTTGGTTCAATTTTCATCATCTTCCGTTAATCCGTTGACAAACGCCTCAAAGTCCCGTATACTGTCTTGGTATGGAACAAGAACTAAGCATAAAAGAAATATTGTGGTACTGTTTGCGGCGCTGGTATATTTTTGTGCTGGGCGCGGTGGTTTGCGGCGTCGTCGGCGTTGCGCTGTACTATACGAATGATTACGGCAAGCAAGTGGCACGCTACGAGGCGGGCGCGGCTATTTGCAAGCTCGAAGCCTTTGCACCGCAGTCGGAGTTTACCGAGCAAGAGCTGATTAGGGCGAGCTGGGAGGAGCAAACCGCGCGTGCGGTGAACGCTTTATGGTTTGAACACAACACCCGTAATTTTACCGAGGTGCCGGCAAACGCGGCGTTGGTCAAAACATTATCCAAAAGTGCTACTCACCAGGTGGAGTTTTTAGCCAAAAGGCTGACCTTTAACGGTAAGTCATATCAAATCATCGTCGGTTATGAGACCTCTGACCCCAAGGAAAAAGCGGACGACATTAAGGCGCTGCTGGACGCGTATGTTGCCTACATCCGCGGTTGTGCGTTGGACGACGCAAAGGTGCTGGCTCAGATGGGCACGGACGAGGCGATTGCGGTGTTTGAGGCAAGGTATATCGGCGCCACCCCCGTAAAAAAATCAAGCCTTACCCAGTCGGTATTGCCGTGGGTTTTGGGCGGAATTGCGGCCGCGGCCGCAATGGCGCTGTTGCTATACTTTGTTTTTGACCCGAGACTGAAAGGTGCGAACGAGGTAGAGCGCCGGGGCTTTAAGGTGGAGGCAAAGCTGGCAGACCGCGAATTTTTGGCGGAGGAGTTAGCCGGCCTTATCGTCGCTTTGGACGAGGCAAAGCGTATTTGCGTGGCCAATCCGGACGGGGCGGATGCGGAGCTTGGCAGCTTTTGCTCCTCCTTGTCGGCCGCCGCTGCCGCAGTCGGCAACCGCGTGCTATGGATTGACGGCAGCGGGGCGAATAATACCGCAGGTAAATTTGCCGAGTACCTGTTCGGTGCGCCCTTGGAGCGCTGCGTCTCAAAAAGGGACGGCTTTGACGTGACGGCGTTTACGCAAAAGGGCGACTTTTTAAGCTTTTCTCCTAAAAGCGAGCGCATCCGTGCTTTGACCGAGCAATACGATAAGGTGATTATATCTGTCGATGCGAAGCTTTCGGGCGCCGTAACGGCGACTTGCGGCGTGAGTGATGCGGCCGTGTGCGTTTTGAACCGTCAAAAGGCAAAATCCGCGAATTTAAAGCGTCTGGGGCGCGAAGTGGGAGAGCGGATCACTAAGGCCGTCGCCGTATTGTACGGCTGCAAGGAATAGTATCCCACACCATGGACACAAAGAAAAACAATCGATTTAAGAAGCTTTTTGGCGGAAAAAACAAAAAGATTATCGTCATCCTTTTGTTGGACATCATATTCGCGGCCGGTGCGTTCCTCTTGGCGCGGGTCGTTTATTTTGCGCCCGGCACCAGTTATGATTGGTTCGAGCGGTACGCAAAGTATGAAATCCTGATTGCCGCCGTGTGCGTTTTTGTCACCGTCGCGATGCTGGTAATATTGGATTCCTACAACACGGTGTGGAAGTATGCGGGGCGGGTGGAGTTCTTTAAGATTGTGTTTGCCTATTTGGCGTCGGCGGGCGTGCTTTTTATCTTAGATGTCATAGTGCGGGAAGCGATGGGAATTGCAGTACAGCCCGCGTTGATTGTCATGTATTTAACGTTCAGCTTAATTCTCTCGTCCATATTGCGGTATGGTTACGGCATCCGCAGCTTTTTTGTTTACCTAAAAAACAAGCTGTTCCAGCCGTCCGGCGATAAAAAGGATGCCTCACTTTTGCGCACCGTGGTCATCGGCGCGGGGTTTACCGGCACGGCCTTTATCAACCGGTGCTTTAACAATCCGGACGAGGGGTATTTCCCGGTCGCCCTTTTAGACGACAACCCGGAAAAACAAAAAAGCAAGGTGTACGGCGTGCAGGTGATGGGCGGGCTTTCGATTTTAGAGGATGTCGTTAAAAAATACCGCGCCGACGCAATCGTGATAGCCATCATCTTAATCGACAAGGCGCGCTTAAGGGCGATTTATACGGAGTGCCTCCGTTGCCACCTCCCCATAAAAATAGTGTCTGCGCTGCGGGACGCGGGCGCCGGCGATTTGGCCAATTCTGCGCTGGCGTTAAGAGACATTAAGGCTGAGGAGCTTTTGGGGCGCGACGAGTTTAAGGTCAACCGTGCCCTATTAGACGAGGCGGTGCGGGACAAGACCGTGCTGGTAACGGGCGGCGCGGGGAGCATCGGGTCGGAGCTTTGCCGCCAAGCGCTGCGGGGCGGGTGCAAACGGCTGGTCGTTTTTGATATGCACGAGAACGGCATGTTTGAGCTCGGTGAGGAGTTTAAGGGGAAGTTTGATAAGGGTAAGTACAGCCTGGTCATCGGCAATGTGCGCGAGCGGGCGAGAGTCAAAGAGGTGCTGGAAAAGTTCCGCCCCGACATCGTTTTTCACGCGGCGGCGTACAAGCACGTGCCGATGATGGAGTTTTCGGCGACCGAGGCGGTAAAAAACAACGTGTTTGGAACCTTAAACGTAATACGCGAATCGCAAAGCGCGAATGTAAAGCGGTTTATCTTCATCTCGACCGACAAGGCGGTGAACCCTGCCAACATCATGGGTGCCTCAAAACGCATCGCGGAAATGCTGGTGCAGGACATCGGCAAGAGCAGCAAAATGCAAATGGCGGCCGTGCGGTTTGGCAATGTTTTGGGCTCGACCGGCAGCGTTATCCCGACTTTTTTGCGTCAAATTCAAGAGGGCGGCCCGATTACGCTGACCGACCGCTACATTAGGCGCTACTTTATGACGATTCCCGAGTCGGTGCGCCTTGTTTTGCAGGCGGGGAGCCTGGCAAAGCAGGGCGACGTATTTGTGCTGAATATGGGGGAGCCGGTTTTTATTTACGATTTGGCGTGCGAGCTGATACGCCTGAACGGTCTATCGCCCGAAAAGGACATCGAGATACGCATTACGGGTTTGCGCGAGGGCGAGAAGATGTTTGAGGAGCTGCGTTACGACAAGGAAACAGTAGACGAAACCTCGCACGAGGGGATTTTTGTGACAAGGCTTGCCGAGATTGATTCCGTAAAATTCCGCGCGCAGGTCAAAAAGCTGGAGGCGTATGCCACGGGCGAATATTATCAGGAAACGGCGGACATGATTTTCGAGATGGTCCCCAGCGAATACCGGACGACCAGCGGGTAGATGGGGTTAGCGAATAACGAATAGCGAATAAAGAAAAACGTCTGATTGAGTGTAATCCCAATCGTAGGGGGCGATGCCCTCATCGCCCCGCACCTGAATACGGCATTGTTTGTTTCGGCGGGTCGATGAGGGCATCGACCCCCTACGAATATTTAGGTAGTGCGTAAATAAATCATTCTCTATTCTCTATTCTCTATTCTCTATTCGCTATTCTCTATTCTCTATTCTCTATTCTCTATTCTCTATTCGCTATTCGCTATTCGCTATTCGCTATTCGCTATTCGCTATTCGCTAAAAAATCATCCCTCGTTATTCGTTATTTGTTATTCGTTATTCGTTTTAAAATGAGCAGTTCGGTCAACAAAAAAAATAATACCCCGCGCATAATTGCACATATCGAGGGCTTTATCTCCGGCGGGCGGATGATTCCTGTTTTGGCGGCGTTTACGGTCTTTTGCCATATGACGGGGCTCGATTTTGCGGGGTTTACCGTGATGTGGGCGGTGGCGGCGTTCGTTTTTTGTTCGCGCGCCCGCATCCGGGGCGCCGTTCCGCCGCTCTTTTTTGCGCTTTTTTGCGCGTCCAACAGAATCGGTGTGGCCAGGCCCGATGCGGGGCTTGTCCCGGATGTATATGTGCTCCATGTCGGGTATCTCGTTTTTTTGGCAGCTTCGCTAATTCTTTTTGCCGCGTTCGGGATTTGGAAGCGTCGAAAATTTTTAAAATTCCGCCTAAGCTTAGGGCTTGTATCTGTTTTTATTCTCGCGGCGTCCGTGTTGTTGGGCGGCTGGTTTAGTCCGTCCTATTCCCCATTAAACCTGGCGGTCGGCGCGGTGATTGCGGCTTATCTGGTGCTGCTTTTTTTGTTCTTTGTCTTTATCGCGCCGGATTTAAGCTTCCAATACCTTGCCATGATTTTTATCGGTGCGTCCATGTGCATCCTTTTTGAGCTTATTTACCTGTTTGCCGGGAGTATCGGTGCGCTTATGGCGGGAGATAAGCCAAGCGTCGCGCTCGGGTGGGGGATTAGCAACAACATCGCGCCTATGCTTTTGCTCGGGATGCCGTTTTCGGCGTATTACATGGCGGTTTCAAACGAAAAACGAAAAACGAAAAACGAAAAACGTCGGCGAATAATCAGTGGGCAAGCGTTGGTAAGTTCTACATCCAGTCATCCGCAGCTTATCACTCGTCACTCATCACTCATCACAAAACACACGCTTCAGCCTGTACTTGCCGCGGGCATTCTCATTGCCCAAGCGGTTGGGATTACGCTGTGCAAGTGCCGCGGAGTGGTGATTTTTGCCGTGCCGTTCTTTATTTTGGCGCTTGTTTACGCGCTCATCCGTCAAAAAGCCCGCGCGCGCATCGGCATAGCGTGCGTGGTTTTTGCGTTCGTCGCCGCATTGCTGATTCTTGGGTTTGTCTATAAGGAAGAGTTTTCCGTGATGCTAAAGTACTATCTCGAGAGCGGCTTGGAAGACAACGGACGGCTTGTCTTGTTCCATGACGCGCTCGACGTTTTTAAAAAATTCCCGTTTTTCGGCGCGGGCGCGGGCTATAAATGGATGGACCCGTCATGGGATATGCCGATATACCTCGTGCACAACACCGTGTTCCAATTTATGCTGTGGGGAGGGATATTCGGCTTTGTCGCGATTGCCTTCCATTTTGGCGCGTTTGCGACTCTTTTTAGATGTAACGCGGCTAAAAACCCGTCCAACAAATTTTTGGCAAATATGGCCGCAATACGCCGGGCGTACGAGCGGCGGGTTTTTGTCCTTTCGGTTGCGTTACTTCTGATATTAAATTCGATGCTTGACTGGATGTGGCTGCACCCGGCCGGCTTTGCGTACTATGCGGCAATATTTGCGTGGGCGGAGCGGGATCTACGAATGAATAACGAATAACGACGTTTTTCGTTTTTCGTTATTCGTTATTCATTTTTCGTTATTCTCTGAATATAGTATCGTATGACTAAATACGATGGAATCGATAAGGCGGAGGCGAAGGTGTCGCCGTCGAAAGAAATTAAAGCTGCAAGGCATGCCAAAAAGGGCGGATACTTTGCGGGGCTTTTTGTGCGCATACTGGTCGCGGCGGTGCTTTTAGGCGCGGTATTCGGCATCAAGGCGGCTGCCTTTTCATTCTCGGATGCCGCAACCGGGTATGTAAAAGATGCCGTGTCTTACGATATATTAGGGCGTACGGACGACGGGGAATATTTGATAATGAAAAGCGAAAAGTGAAAAGTGAAAATGAAGTTTTGGATTTCGCCGCTTTGCTTCCTGCTGGCGGCAGCCATGCTCCTTCTTGGGTACGGGTTTGAGCTTGTTTACTATCTCATCGCGCTTGGGATTCACGAGCTTGCGCACGCCGAGGTTGCCAAGCGGCGCGGCTACGGCCTTGAATCGATGAAGCTGACCCCGTACGGAGCCAGCCTCACCGGAAAATTCGAAAGCACGCGCCCCCGCGACGAGATAATTATCGCGTTGGCAGGCCCGCTTATAAACCTCGTGCTGGCCGTTATGTGCATCGCGCTTTGGTGGGTCGCGCCCACTAGCTATGCCTACACCGAAACGTTTGCCTATGTGAATCTGGCCGCGGCCGTGTTTAACCTGCTTCCCGTGTTTCCGTTGGACGGCGGACGGATTTTGCTGGCCGCTTTAAGCATAAAATTCCCGCGCCAAGCCGTCTATCGGCGCATGCGCCTCTGCGGCTTTGCTGCGGCCGCGCTCTGTGCCGCGCTGGCCGGTTTTGCGCTTTACGCCGGGCTTTTTAACCCCTCGCTTGCGTTGATTGCCATATTCTTTTTCGTCTCCACGGTTTTCCCCGACAGCCACTCTAAGTACCGCAGACTTTATTCGATGGGATTTCGCTTAGAAAAGCTTAAAAAAGGCCTGGCCGTCAAAGAGGTGATGGTGAGCCCTGACACAAAGCTTAATCATCTTTTGCGCCTCTTAAACGCAAACTATTTTTACCGTTTTACCGTGACGGACGCAAGCTTTACCGTTTTGGGTGAGATTACCGAAATCGAGCTTGAAAAATTAGCGGCCGAATTCGGCGGCGCGACGCCGGCGGGAAAGGCGGTCAAGGCAGAATAACGAAAAACGAAAAACGAATAGCGATGGTTTTTACGCCAAATCCCGTTTGTTTAGTATGAGGCTTGTTAAAGCCCCGAAGCCGACAAACCCGATTCCCGCCGCCAGAGCGCACATCAGCAGCGTCAAAACGGAGGCGTCGAGCGGCACCGCGATGCTCGCTACGGGGTAGAACAGAATCCCTGCGGCAAAGGTCGCCACAATCGTCATCCATAGCTTTTGCCGGAACAATACGGCGACGGACAAATACAGCGGGACGAATACGCCCATCAGCAGCATTTTTGACATTAGGCACATAAGCAAGCCGCCGATGCCCGCCACCCCTAAATCAAACGATTTGCCCATAATCGCGCCGACAATAATCGTGACCAGGGTATAGGCAAGAATCATGCAAATACCGCTAAATATACCGACCAGCGATTTTGAGACGGCGTAATCGGATTTTTTGGCATGGACGGTAAAGATGTTTTTTACAAAGCCGCTAGAGTAATCGTGCGCTACAAAAATGGATAGCATAAGCGCGGCAAAGATAAACAGCATATTGATATTTGCCATGTTGGCAAAGTCCATAAGCCCTGCAGTGTTGCCGCTGAGCCCTTCGATTACTTGCCAAGTATTCGAAAAAGAAGGCCCGCCGTCCTCGTTTGCCCCGACCATTGACAGAACCAACGCGGGGATAAGCGCCGCCACGGTCACCATGATATAAAATATCGGGGTGTGGAATAGACGGTAGAAATCCATTTTAAGCATGGACTTTATACGCGTGGTGAATTTTGACGACGCTATGGACGTGTCGCGCCCACCGTCATTGAGCATGGTGCATTGTGCGTTTTGCATGATTATGCCGCCTCCCTTTTTGACATGAGTTTAACGTAGTATTCCTCTAAGCCGATTTTGTTAAAAGCAATCTCGCGGACGAAAATGCCGTTGTCAAACAAAAATTTGGCGGTGGTTTCACTGTCTTGTTCGTCGTAGATGCGTATGCCGCCGCCTGCTTGCGGCTTCATGTCGCGGTACTTTTTAGAAAGCACGGCTAAGGCCGCTTGGTCGTTGGACGTTTTAACCAACACAAAGTCGCGGCATTCTTCGCTCATGGCCGTGCCGGGCATTTCCTTTATAAGCGTCCCGCGCCGGATGATGCCGTAGTGCGTAGCGACCTTAGAGAGCTCACCCAAAATGTGGGAGCTGATGAGAATCGTCACGCCGTCGCGGCGGTTAAGCTCTCTCAGCGTTTCGCGCACAATCCGCATCCCGTCCGCGTCCAGACCGTTGATGGGCTCGTCTAAGATTAAGAGCTTTGGCCGCCCCATGAGGCTTTGCGCGACGCCGATGCGCTGCTTCATCCCGAGGCTGCATTGCTTGAACTTGCGCCCCGCCGCCCCGCCCATGCCGACCAGCTCTAAAACGCGCTTGACCTCTAAGCCGGGGTTTTTCAGCCCAAGGTTTAATGCCTGCATATACAGGTTTTGGTACACCGTAGCTCCGGGAAAGCAACCCGGGTTTTCGATGAGCACGCCCATTTGCGAGCGCGTTTGCGCGTCGGTGTAGTCCTTGCCAAACAGCAAAATCTGGCCGCCGGTGGGCACAAGCAGGCCGCACACCAGCTTTTCGGTGGTGGACTTTCCGCTGCCGTTCTCGCCGATAAAGCCGTAAATACTGCCCTCGGGAACGTGCATGTTAAGGCCGTTCACGGCTCTAATTCCGTGAAAGGACTTAGTTAAGTCTTGTGTTTCAATTGCGTACATGATATCTCCTTTTTATCTTTATCTATCACGATAAAAAAACTTGTGTTGTGCGGGTTTTTTTTGACCCACAGCCCGCCCAAGACCGAAATTACAGCCGCGCCGACAACGCCGACTATCAAGTCGGTCATGGTGTCCAATAGGCCGCTGCCTTGCGCGGAATCGGTTATCAGCTTTTTTGTGCCATCCACTGCAATTTCCGAAAGCCCGTCTTGCCAGCGCTGCATATTTAAACCGAAGGTTGTATCCATAGAAAACTCAAAGATCTCCCAAAGCGAAAGCAGCATAACCGCAAAGCAAAACGAGAACAGCCCGACAAAGAACGGCGACAGCCTCACGGTTCCGTCCTCCGCCTTAGAAAAAGCGTATACGATAGAAAACCCGCCTAAAGTGAGCGCGACGCCCGCCGTCGTATGTAAAACCTTATCAAACAAAAAAACGTAATCGTAGAAGCGGTAGATTTCCCCCAAAACAAAGTGCGTCACGATAAAAACCGTGACCAGTATTTGAAAGAACGCCGGGATGCGCCAACGGAATTTGCTGCGCACCAGCAAGGGGGCATGCAGCAAAATAACGGCGACTAAGCAAATGGAGATATGCTCGACCATTTTTTCTATCGCCAAAGTCCCAAATAGCGATGTGATTATGCTTGCCAGCATGGTTGCTAACGTAAAGGCTTGGCACGCGATATATACCGCCAAAACTTTACGCGCCCCGAAGAACTTTGATACCGATTTACTCATAATGATTTTATGCCTCCGTCCGTTTCTTTGGTTTCATTATAGGAAACGAAAATAACAAAAACATAAAACGATTATAAAATCCGTGTAAAAAAATTACTTGACTTATAAAAATTAAAACGCTATACTGATACTGCTACACTGTACTTTTACAATAACATGGACGTATTCTGCCCATTTGGCGAAACTCCCCATGTTATTGTGGTATTGTGTAGCAACAATTTGGAGATAGCTTCTTGGGAGTGCGTCTCTTAATTGAGGCGCACTTTTTTTATGTCCTTAAAAACAAAAAACGTGGAGGAACTCATATGAAAAAACTTGTCAGACTTACGGTAATCGCATTAACAGCATTATTGTGCGCGTCCGCGTTTTCGGCGTGCGGCGGCTCCGGCGGCAGCTATATGACCGGACACGACTTTTCCGACGGCGTCGCCTGGGTGCGAGACTCCGTCAGCAGTAGTACCTATAGCGTAGGCGCATGGCGCTGTATTGACAAAAAAGGGAAAACAAAATTTAAGCTGGACCTTAAGAGTTTTCCCGCATCTGATTTTTCAGACGGCGCCGCTTTGGTTTTAAGAAACTATACCGAGACTCGGCCGGGGCTTATCGGCCAAGATAATACCAATGCATATTCAGAGCTCGTTGATAAAAACGGAAAAACAATAACGCCCCAAAAATCGGATGAATACGACGACATCTTTTTTACTGTCGCAGAGCTTAAACTGTTCGTTGTACATAAGCGTATTAACACCCTTCAAACAACGGAAGACCAATACGGAGTGATCGACAGAAACGGCAAGTGGATCACACCGCTGCATACAAACGACGCTTTGTCGAACAGTATGGGGTTTTTACATATCGGCGAAGGGTTTATTAAGATGAATAGAACTACCGGCGGAGGGTATATGGAAATAAATAGCGCGCTGTTTAATGTTTATACAGGCGAAACTATTAAACTGGATTCAACCCAAGTTGTGGACCGCTTACAGTTGGGAAAAACTTCGACCGGCAGATTTAATGACGGCCGCGGAGTTTTTCTACAATATAAGGAAGTATCCCGTGTAGGGTTATCATATACTTCTATCTATAAAGGCAACGTATGCTCTATAGACAAAGATGGAAAAACAACCGAAATTGTTCAAGATGTTAGCTGCGTCATACGTACCCACGATTCGAGTCGGTTGGAATGGTATGCTACCAAGGCTTACCTAGGAAATTATAACGACGGCTTGTTTTATTTTAGCGATAAGGTATTCAAGAGCGATAAGGTATTAGAACGTAACGATATCATGATAAGCGGAAGCAACCAGGGCTTTTACGACATTGAAGGAAAGCAAGTAATAGACTTATACTATTTCGTGTCTGATTTGATTTTTTTCATAAACCAATCTCGTTGAGTAATTGATTGAATGGTTTCGGGAAGTAGGTTTGCGATTGTGGCGCGTAGGTTGGATATTGCATCTGCGA
>Ga0123356_10001558_pt1 | contig 25245 bp, 11 predicted proteins | sample TergutEmb28metaG_2_FD_92546 | JGI IMG/M metagenome (GOLD analysis project Ga0123356, IMG submission 92546) | Embiratermes neotenicus P3 segment gut microbial communities from Petit-Saut dam, French Guiana - Emb289 P3 | ecosystem: Host-associated > Arthropoda: Insects > Digestive system > Gut ...
CCAGCTTCGATCTGTGAATTGATTATGATGTACCTGATGACCATAAAATTCAAATCAAAAACTTCAAACAACCCGTCCAAAACTCTTAATATCCGCAAAGCAGCCGATGGCTTATAAAATTCATCAGCGACCAGAAAACCTCTTAATAAACGTTTTAAATATAATGTATTCGGGAGGTCCTTACTGTTATCATACGAACCCCTCCACACATTAAACTTTGCATATAGAAATGCTCCCGCAAGGGTGAGTAAATTCCCCGCCCAATTTAACGAGATATTCGGTTTATCCATCTTACGTGCGAACGAACGTAAATTACCGGTAAAAAGATCCTCCCAATCCTCTCCGAACACACACTCACTCAACAGACGATCATGTTTGGAGAACTCTTTCAGCATATTGAATATAACATCAACTCCGGGGGATCTGCTTATTTCGCTCATGCTTTTAACCCCTTATTTCGTTATAGTACTTCATTATTGTTCTTGCAAGATATTCATAACGATTTAATCCCATTTTGTCATTTGAAGTCAGCTCGCTCTCAGGCATACATCCCAGCGCTCTTTCAAACCATTTGAAACGCTTGATCTCCGGAATACCGAACACACGATCGTCATCATCAGATGAAGAAAAAAGCTTACACTCATCAGGTGTAGGTTCCAGCATATCAAACTTGACATTACCGTTATATGAATCCTTATCAAACTCCTGCCTTATGACTTCCAATGCACGAGTCGGGTACTCATTCCCATCGAAAATCTGACCGTCATCAACGCAAACAGCTGTGGGGTTAAGAATATAAGTGATCGGGAAACTGCCTTCCAGCTTAATAAACTCCTCAAGTGCTTTAGTTGTTCCTTCACGAAATTGGCGGGTCGGGCGCATGCATGTGACGATAATATCCGAAGCTGATCTGGACATTCTTGCCAGCCCTTGTGTTCCCGATGGTGTATCGAAGAAAACAGCTGAAGCGCCGTGCTCTTCACATTGATCAACGATAAAATCGAAATTACTGAGCTGATCTTCATTTGTTCCGGCTTTATCAATGATATCTGTATTTCTCTCCAGATCAACGCCGATCAGCAGAATACTCTTCTTTTTGTTGGAATCTTTGAGACCAAACTCCTCTCCAACAGGACACATACTATTGAAAAAGGCTTTTTTACGCTCCTCTTTTGTCGTTCCTTCTATATTGCTCTTACTTTTGATCCTTTTCTGCATAGACGGGTAAATACTGTTTTTAAGAAAATCGCTCGTTGCATTGTATAGAATCGTAGAGCCGGCAGATTCGATGTCTGTATCCATGATTATAAATGGATTCTCCGGTGTGGGATTCATCAAGTGTACCAAACGTTCGATCGTATTCCACGAAGTCGTAGAACGTCCGGCACCACCTTTATACGAATAAAATGAAACTCTTAACATATTCCTGCCTCCTGTTGTTAATCTGGTAAAAACTTCTGACAAGTCATAAAACCGGGTTTGACATATCGACCTTATTTACTTTTCTTGAGATCGATCCGACTCTGCATGACTTCAAACACTTTATTCACTTTCTTGTTTTTGATCAAGTCCACGCTGCCTTCATATGTACCTTCGACATAATGTACATCTTCCCAATCCTTACCGATCGTCACATATGTGTTATTGCCTCTTGCCTCAATAGCCGACGGTAGAATAATGTCAACAGAAAGCGCTTGAAGAATGTGGAATAAATCTTGATCCTCATCTTCTGTTGATATCGGAGTTCTTAGCTTCTCTATGTATTCACTTACTTTTGTTTTTTCATCATCGTTCTTCAGTTTTTCCTGCGGATTCAAGCTCTCATATCTGGCAGCCAGCTCTTCTGCCAGATGCTGACGCAATCCTGTTAAAACAGTTCTTAAAAATTCCTTGCTTCTGAAGAAATCAGAATATTCAATGACTTTGTCTATGTTCCTTCGCAGATTTTCACCGATCTCGTTTTTACGTACCTCTTCTTCGGCAACTGCCAGTTTGTCCTCCAGAGTTTTTATGGTCTTGGCATATTCATCCTTGAGTTTTGTTTTTTCTTCTTCGATTTCCTGATATCGTCTCTTGACACTATCTGTGAAATCCAGATCATCACTGAGATCCTGGACCATCTCATCGTATCTTTTGATATATTGCTGCTCGTATGTTTCCTGATAACGATAAAAGTCAAAAATGGCTCCAACGTAATAGTAATTGGAAATTGCATGGTAGTTATCTGTTTCCCAGAAGAAGTGCGGAGCACCACTATCATCGAGATATCTTTTTTCACCGATCCTCTTCAGAGATTCACCCATTTGCTTCTGCGGATATTGCACGATGTACTCTGATAACAGGTTATTTGTTTTCAGCAGCATAGGCGTTAATGAACAGACTCTTATGGAATGCTTTCGAAGTCTGTCAGCTATATATTTACTTTCTGTATCTTCAAATCTTTCTGCGAATTGTAATACCAGTGATTCAACTCCAAATGACCGGCCGGCATCTTCTAACTTGTCAAAATACCTCTGTGCTCTTTGGACGTGGATCAACATAGTATTTTGCATGCTTTCATATGCCTTTTGCCCGTGAGTTTCGCGGATTTTTATATCATAAGCAGCGTTTAAGATTATACCGATTTGAAGTAACCCAGTGAAAAGCGCATTTGTCTGACCACTGTTTTCGATGGCCTCGTCACTGGCAACAGTACAATCAAAGTCGTCATACATGAAGCTGTTTTCAAGCTTAGGACTGTGATATTCCCAAATCTTCTCGGCTATTATCTCCAGAGTCCATTTCAGCTTAGCTATAGCACCCCCTTCATTTGAGATGTTTGTGATCTTCATTTTATTGTTAAAAAACATGAGGTCTTGGATCATGTCCCCGATCAATATTTCATCCCCGGCGTCATTAAGTAATCTTTTGATCGTTGTGACAAGCTCAAGCTGTTGATTTGCATCATCATCCTCGTTGCTATCTTTTGCTGTTGCGGATTTCTCAAGCTCATCCAGTACACTTTTTAAACCTTTAAAATTATCTTCCCAGTAATCATCGGAGATGCTCAACTCGTTCTGATACCTGTCTGCAATTCTTAAGATGCTGATTATTTTCTCATATTCAGCAAAGAATGAAAGGTAGATCGTTGATGCAGCATATGTGAAATATAGAGATCTTCCGCCTCCTGTTGACTCTTTCAGTCTTGTGAAGCTCCATCCGACCGGTCTGTCATCAACATCTTTTACCGAGTCCTTTCCCCACAGTGTTGCGGCATTCAGGTAATCGAGACACCATTTAGATAAAAAGCGTGCTCTGTCACGATACTCCGGGAAAACGTATTCATTGCGGTCTTTGTATCTGAGAGTCAATATTCTTAGAAAAACAGGAACAGCCCACGAAATGGAGTCTAAATAGGAACGCCCGTCCATTCCTGCTGTAAAGCTTTCCCAATCGAATGGAGATGCATCAAAAACCGGTTTGGTTGAGTCATTGCTTACTTGTTCGTTATCTCTGTAGATGATCCGGAAAATCACATCAATGCTTTGCTTTATAGTTTTAAATAAGTTGTTTTTTGCCTTTTCTTCTGTGTCATGCATGTTGACCCAGACACTTATTGCTGTCAGAACTGTCGGGCAGAGAGACAGCAAACCGGAACGGTCAAGTCCAAGTTCTGTAGAAAAGAAAAACAAGCTGCCGTCTTCAATAATGTCACTATAAGACATCGCGTTAAGCTTATCCCATTCAACTGCTTTACTGATTTTATTACCGATCAGTTCCTTGGCAATATTTGCTGCAGTTTTTTCTTTGTCAACATACTGCTTAAACGCGCCGCTTGTTGGCAGTTCATGATAAAGAGTCCTGGTTTTACCATCTTCTTTGATAGATTTTATTCTGATCCGCTTTGTACTTGTCGCTCTCATACTTCTTTCATCAAGAAGAAATGTATTGCCAAGCGCGCCTGTTTCATTTATCACTACGAATACCTCCTAAATTTACTTGCAGTAATTATTATATCATAGCTGTAGCGACTGCTTCCCAATCACAAACGACTGTATACAGCGTTATGATATATGCATTAAATCAATATATGATGATTACCGCAGTAATCATTATATTGTCACGGATGTTTATACGGGAACCCGGCTTCACCAAAACGCTCCTCATATAAATGTCCTATTTCACCGTAAATATACCTTAACGCACGGCAGACTCTTGTTTTCACAATAAACAGGCTGCCGTTTTCATTTAGCGTCTCTCCTAAACAAAAACCGGCACAATAGTGTGCAGCGACACATGTGAGACACTCGTCGGGCATATTCTTTAATATACGTCTTCGCAAATTCACGATTTTGTCATCGAACATTTCAATATGATCATTTTGACTGTCGTATTTGGCATATATCATATCATCCATATTTCCGGCGTCTTCACCGTAAGTTGCCATTTCGCAGGCTGAGAGATAACCGTCCACTGTGAGATGCGGCATTGGTAAACACGCTCTGCAGGCTTTATCTGTTTTTCCGTCAAAATTAGTGGTCAGATTACTTTCATAAAAAATGAACGGATCGTGCGCCCATGCATAGTTGTGAGCATCAACGAATGTTTGTGCAAACTGCATCATGTCTATTTCTTCATATTGCTTATCGCCGGAATCCGATACCGGAGGGAAGATCGGATCCACCCAAAATATATCTATTCCATAATTCTTGTAGTAATAATCTATTCCTTCTTTTTGCCGGTCTATGTTGTACTTTGTTATTGTTGCCCTGACTCCTATCTTTGCTTTACGGTCCGGCATATCGCGTAAGTAAGAAAGTGTCTTTTCAATGTATGGTGATGACGGTTTGCCGGCACTAGTCACGCGGTATTTATCATTATCTTCCGGAAGTAAGTCCGCAGATATATAAATATAATCAAGGTTCTTACCTAACCAATCAACGTCTTCAACATTTATTACACCGTTTGTTTGAACTTCAAATTCGATTTCATTGTCTATATTCTTGGCATAATCGAATATTCTCTTAAGAAGATCCATTTCGGTAGTAGGTTCACCATCCGAGAAAAAACGGATTTGTTTTAATCCGCCGGCACCTAAATAATCGTCCATAGCACGTTTGGCAAAGTCCCAGTCAAGAGTATTGTATACAGAATCGCGCGAGCCGTAACAATACAAGCATCGCAGATTGCATTGTGTTGTCAGTAAAAAGGACAGAGCTTTTTTATCACAGTATGGCATATGTATACCTCAAAACAATGATTGATCATGTCATTAATTTGTCAGTTCATTTTATAGAACCATGCTGTACTTGTCAATGTACAAAAGTATTTTACACAACATTTCGCTATGAAATCGATACACACCGGAAAAACAACGAAATCAGTAAGGAGTTGAGGCGGTAAATATTACTCTTGTTACACACAATAAAGTGTGTTAATTTAATACATAAGTCTTTAACCCAAACTGGAAGGATGTAAGTGATATGAGTTCTGAAGAAAATATCGACCTGTTAAACAACGAAGATAAAATTTATGATTGGTTTTGGGACTATGCGGCAGGATGCGGGATCAAGCAAATCGATCCTCCTTCACAGCGAGGTAAGTCATTACACTTCAGTACGGAGAATCTTGAAAGGGTTTTTGGTCTTGTTGACCCGGGCGAAAGTCCGCGGAAAATCCACAATGTCGCTCTGTATGGCTTCGGGCTCGGGAGAAAAGACGCAAGCTGTGATATATTCTTATGTCTGACATCACATACGTCAAAAACAAGCGAAGAGGAAAAACAAAGACGCTTGGAAATACTAAAAGAACATACAGGAATATCTAAAACATTCTTTAATGAAAAAACTAATAAAGAAAAACCTAATGTGTACAGCAAGATCCCCGAAGCAACTGCAGACAATTTTACTGACGATGCTTTCACAAAAGACGAAATAACAGAAGAAACTGTCAGAAAAATGATCGATGCATTGATCGAGAAAGATAAAGAGTGGTTTGGAACAGGAAATGACAGTTCTGCAGAAGAAAAGGAACCTGAGACCGAACCCGGGACAGAGCCTGAGCCGGTGTCTGAAATAGAAGCAAACGCAGAGTCTGAGACAGAATCAGATGCAGAGCCTGAGATTGAACCCGAAGCAGAACCCGAAGCAGAACCCGAAGCAGAACCCGAGCCAGAGCCGGAACCCGAGCCAGAGCCGGAACCCGAGCCGGAGCCGGAACCCGAATGTACTTTAAAAGTAAATTTCGATTATTTTTCGAAGCCGACTCTGACATTGACCGGCCCCGATTGGATATTCGCAGCGAAAAACGACATATTAAAAAGGTTTTTTGTACACTTGCAGAAATTGCTTGGTGAAGATAGTTTATTAAATCCGGATGACTGCGCCGGCATGGAGATCGTAATGCCGTTCGAGATACCCCGGAATAAACCGGTCAATCTCAGTTACATTGAAGTAATAAGACCGCGAGAGTCAGAACTGACACAACTTGAACGTAAAGGGGTTTTATACGCAATATTTTTGTATATAAGTGATGATGTTGGCATTATTACGATGGTCGAAGAAGCATCAGGGTGATCGCAGCGATACAAATAAATTGACTACATTATGATTATTGCAATAGTGCTATCAGTGCGCTAACAAGAAAGGAGTTGTTGTTTCATGTCGGGAAAGGTGTTTTATACATCAGAAAACGGAAGCATTAATCTTGTTGCAGGAACAGTTTCATCTTTACTGGAGGGTGAGGGTGAGTATAAAGGCAGAGTTGTAAATGTCGGGATAAGTATCGATATCCATGACAATACGACAAAAAGCTCTCACAGCAATTACCTCTATATAGCTTTATGGAACAGTAATGAGCCCGGCGGTAAGATGCTGGCAGACCACGCAAAACATGCAATAAAAGTGGGATCATTATATACATTCCTTACAGGACCGCTGAATGAGGAACGGCGGACCGATGACGGGACAAAAGTCCTGTCTGCATATGCTACAGATTTCCAAAGCAATTACAGATGGGTTTTTAATGAAGGCAAAGATAATGAGTTGAATGTAGTGATCGGTCCTGTAAGAACAATTAGAAGCACCGGTGAAAATTATGAAGTAGGTATCCCTGTTGATGTACCGGCAGCAAACACAGCTTCCGGAAAACAAGATGTGATCTGGTACAATGTCGGATTTAAGAATCACGGGCAATTCTTAAACGCAGATAATGCCAGAAGGCTCCTGGAAAAAGGGACTATCTGTGCGTTGCATGCAGGCAAATTAAAAATAAATGAGTGGAAGGATCGCACTTACCGTAACATGTACGGCTTTGACATAGTGGTCCGTTCTCAAACAGGCGCAAAAGATGCCCCGGTAAGAAAGGAAATTACTGAACCAATAAAAACAGGAAGCAGTGGACCGGTAAAAACAGAAAGCACTGCACCTGCAACAGTTGAAAACGCAGAACCAACAAGACAAGAGAACACTCTTTATCCAAGTGGATCTCCGGTCGAGCAAACGATTCCTGTAAGAAGTACAGCTGATACCGATGCATACATGTCTCGCGACGTTTTCATAAGCCATTCATCAAAAGATAAACAAGCCGCTGATGCAATATGCCATTCCCTGGAAAACAGAGGTATCAAGTGCTGGATCGCACCCAGGGATGTCAACCCCGGATTTGAATATGCAGAAGAGCTTATAAAAGGCATCAAAAACTGTAAAATATTTCTGTTGGTTTACTCAGGAAACTCTAATGTATCAAGACCTGTTTCAAAAGAGATCGAAAGTGCATTCAGATATGAAAAAACAGTTATCCCGTTTCGTATAGAAAATGTACAAATGCGAGAGTCTCTGGAGTATTATCTTTCAAATCTGCATTGGCTGGATGCGTTTCCGGATGATAAAGGGTTTGATGCCCTTGCAAAGGTGGTTCAAAATACACTGGCAGCAATCACCGGTTCAGCACCTGCGGCATCATCGTCACCAACCGCTGCGCCTGAGAGCACGGCACAAAAGGGAGAGTATTCAACGCCTGAAGAGAAAACCATACAAAGCAATGAAGACGATAGTTCGGCAGTGCAGGAAAGCGCGAAAGAAGAAAAGCCGGTTGTAGAGTTAAACGCGGATGAAAAGCAATTGTTTGAAATTTTAAAGAAGCGGCGCAATGAAATCGCGACAGAACAAAAAGCACCAAGTTATACAGTTTTATACAACAGTACATTGGAAGAAATGTGTTTGAAGCTTCCGGCGACTATAGACGAGTTTTTGATGATATCCGGAGTCGGACAGAGAAAAGCAGATGCATATGGCGAGCAGTTTCTCGACTTGATCGCAAAAAATGCTAACTATACCCCCAGAGAAACCTTTTCTGTTAAACAGGTCACTGCAAAAAAACAAGCTTCCGAAAAGAAACAGGAAGCTCCAACTAAAGAGTTCATCGCGTCAGAAGTAGAAACTACTAAACTCGATGCGGTCAGTAAAGTGGCAACAAGGATAAATATTGTCCTTGCGGAGTGTGGATATAAGAAGAAACTGTCAGCACAAAAAATCAACCTCTGGCTTATTTCAACAGGTTATTTGGAAGAGACAGAAGAAAACGGAGAAATGACCAAGACACCGACCGCCAAAGGTGATGAGCTTGGCATAAAAAGAGAAAAACGCACATACGAAAATGATATTGAAAAGTATTTTAATTACTACACAAAATCTGCGCAGGAATTTATTATCTCCAATGCACTAGAGATATTGAATCTATCTTGACATGATATTGTATAGTATGTATAATCATTCACACCTTTATATTACCGGGGAGGCAATAAATTGAGAAAACTTATCAAAGTATGCGTCCCGCTATTATTAATAATAATGATATTACAGCCCGCAAGCTTTATTCCGGTCGCTACCGCATCCGGGGTTCCTTCGCGGGCTATTCATGTTGTTTTCGACGACTCCGGCAGTATGATAAGAAACAGAGAAAGAAATGAGTTTCTTGACAGATGGGGTCAGGCAAAATATTCAATGGAAGTCTTTGCAGCGATGCTTGGCGAAAAAGACACCATGCGAATATATTATATGAGTGATTTTGATACAGTAGGTAACCGCGGTGGTGCTACAAATGCACATCAAATAGAGATACGTGGCTCAGAGCCCGCCCGTGACAGGGTAGCAAGGATACATAATACGATCACTGTATCATTGAGCACACCCTTTGATCCTGTTGTAAAAGCACACGAAGACTTGTTAGCTTCAAATGCAGATGAGAAATGGCTCGTCATACTGACTGACGGAGCATTCACTCATATAAACGGTGTCGCAAGTGAAGACATCGATGTAAAAGGTACTCTGACACAATATGCCTCGAACAGTGCAATTGACCTCATCCTCTTTGCAATAGGAGATGATGAGGATCTTGAGAAAATGATGAGAGAAATGACTTCCGGGGGTACACTTAATTTCACTGTAAAGCACGCCAGAAATACTAATGATATATTGAGAGAAGTAACAACTATAAGCAATCAGATATTCAGCAGAGACATACTTCCGCTCACAAATGCAGCAAGACATGAGTTCGAAATAGATATTCCGATGCTGGATATAATAGTTTTTGCACAAGGTCCGGATGCAAGGATCGGTTCTATAACCGGTGACAGCACACACGCTCCGGTCGAAACAGTCAATGTCCGTTATAGTGATACAGCAATACCTGCCGGAAACACTTTCCTTTCAAATGAACGTAACAGGATCATAATATCCAGCGATTTAGTCGGAATCATATCAACCTTCAGGGATATACCGGTAGGATCATTCAGCATCGATATCGAGGGAGCACGAACAGTTGATGTCTACTACCAGCCAAAAGTTGATGTAGGTGCGTTTTTGACCGACGCCGGCGGCAATGAAGTCCCTGATCCCCCGGGTTCAGCTCTTAAAGCGGGGGAATACACCTTAAATTTATGCTTTGTTGAGAGCGGGACAAATAACCGTCTGCCTAATTCCAGATTGCTGGGTGATGTAAGCTTCTCAGCAACTATAATATCAAACAATGCAGAGCGGGATAGAATATATTCACATGGCGACAAGATAGATCTTGAAGACGGTCTGCATATAGTCAGAGCAGAAGCTACTTATCTCGGGATCCATACAGTTAGAAGTGAAGTACCGATCCCGGTCCGGGAGGAATTTCCGGTAGTATTTCGCGGAGAAGCACTATACAGTCTTACTGAGTTCGGATTTGACGATGATTCACCTTTTTCTGTATCAGCAAAAATCCAGGAACTCGACAGCGCCGGGAGTGTAACAGGGGAACGCGAATTTACCGCAGATGAATGGAATGCACTCAGCACTCTATCGATTTCCGGCGGGAACAACCTGTCTTTCCGTATAGAAAAGGGATCCATAGGTGAGCTTGTAGTTTATCCTTCATTTACCGGCTCTACCAGAGGAGAAGCAGAAGCTGCATTTGGAACACAATCTCCAAAAATCAATGCTGATTCAAATGCAGCGGGAATATATTTTGTAACCAGAGAACACGACGCCCATGTAAATGTACACATCGAATCCGGATACAGGCAAGTCACCTATACACCGGTAAGTGTGCCGACATATGAGATCACAAGGCACGGGATATCAAACGATGATGTACCGATAATAGTACAAGCAAAAGTGGAAGGCAGAGAGATAACAGCTGAACAGTGGGAAATGATGGAGTTGCTGCCGGCTGCAAAAGCAGAGACAGGCAACATCGGTGAGTTTCGCGTTGAGAAAACTCAAATCCCCGGACAGTATGCACTTTATCCTACTTTATACAGAGATTCGATAACAAGGACTGAAGCAGTAAATGCAGGGATAGAATTTACATACACTGAACGTGTAGGTGCCGAAGTCTGGACCGGTGACGGTCTGGGAGAGGGTGGTTTAGCACTCAGCATGACAGATACCCGCTCATGGATAGAGAAGAATCCAATTCTGGCATTGTGCCTGCTTATACTATTGTTACTGTTGATCTTACTGATATGGATAATGACCAGAAAGGCATTACCGAAACGCGTCGAGTTGATGTCAAGCAAATTCTCGGTAAGCGGTCACAGCCTGGAAAGATCCCGCGCTTCCCTGAGCTACAGCAGAAAGAGACGAGAGCTTTATGTTGAGTCTCCAAAATATCCCGCAGAACCAAAAGCTCAAAGCAAGCTCACTCTGTCACTCGAACCTGTTGACAGACGATATAAAAAATCGTCTCAAAGAGGTATTATTGTGACTGGTATCACAGCTCCCCAACAAGTCCACCAGATAAATATAGGTAAACCATACGTCAGAGGCAAGGAAAAAGGCTCATGGGAGCCGGTAGGCGCAGTACCCGGCAAGGTTGTTCCGCTAAAGCAAAGACTTAGCTCTACTATCATTATGGAAACAGTTGAAGATTCAACACTGACATGCACGATAAAAAGAAGATAACCACGTACTCAATAACTTAAGGGAATAAATGTATTAACATAAGGGAGGACTTATCAATGGCTATTGAAATGGAGAAAATCGGCAGTAAAGAGACTCCGGCAACACTATTCATAGGCGTAGGCGGTATTGGTTCTAAAATAGTGGTCAAAGTAGCAGAACGTTGCAGAGATAAAGAACTTAAAAATCTGCGCTTTGTTTGCATGGACACAAACGCAAACGATTTAAGAACTGTTCGTAACAGCAAAGCAAAAATCACGTATGTCCAGACATCGTCTACACAAAGTGTCGGAGATTACCTTAAAAATGATGAATCCGCAGCCAGATACTGGTTTCCGAACAACTCCATACTATACCCGAAAACTGTCTCGGAGGGAGCAGGTCAGGTGCGCGCGATATCAAGACTTGCACTCAACGCAACGATCAAAACGGGTAATATCCAAGAGCTCTACGGAGCGATCGATGATTTATTCCTTAAGGACGGCGGCGATCTAAAGCAGGCACTTCGTGTGGTGATCGCGTCCACCGCGGCAGGCGGTACAGGTTCGGGTATCGCTATGATGACCGGCATGCTGGTACGCGATTATCTGAGCAAGCATTACCGTGAAAAGTCTGCCGTTGTGCGCGGGTTGCTTTTACTGCCCGGAGTTCTGGACACAGTCATTAAGAGTCAGACGGAGCAGGTCAGCCTCCGCCGTAACGGATACGCTACAATAAAAGAAATCAATGCTTTAATGATGAAAGCCGGCGGCTTTTGTAATGTTGAGAAAAGTCTTGAACGTTTCAGCAAGCTGCATGTTGAGATCCCCACAACAACAAACGAGGTCGAAACATTAGAAGCTCTGCCGTTTGATTTTTGCTTCCTCCTTGACCGCATAGATAAGAATCAGGAAAGCATGGTTTCATTAAATCAATATATTGAATTTGCTGCTCAGGGGCTGTACGAGCAAAATGTCGGACCGATGCAGCAGGATGCATTTTCAATGGAAGATAATATAATCAAAGAATTCGCAAAAGAAGGAAACTACGGGCGCAACCGCTTTGGCGGTATAGGCGCAGCGATACTCAGATACCCGTATTATGATGTTATCGATTACATTGCTTACAGCAGAGCCTTAGACAGGATCGGCGGCTCGGCGAATGCAGCAGGTGACTGGACAAAATACGACAAGAGCTTCGTGAGTGAATTCAATGAGTTCAAAAAGCGCAGATCTATGACCTCGGATAAGGAACCGGTCAGAAGTGAGGTCTATGTTACCGAGTTGAATAACGACGATAAAAGATTCGGAATGGATGTCAAAGCGCAGCTTAGCAACAAAATCGAAAATGTCAAAGCAGATGTAACTAAAGGTATCGGTCAATATCTCAGGAAAGTAGAAGATGAGTTGCTTAGAGCATTTCTTGAATCTCCCGAGTTTGCCTCACTTGACGCTGAAGTCAGTGAACTGACCACCGAGTTGGATTATGAGGGAGATGAAAGAAGACGCGATTTAAAAGAGGTACAAGGGTATCTCGATTCGATCCGCAACTATGAAAGCGTAATAAAAAGATCAGCAGAAGCCATAGCCAGGAGCAAGGCAAGAGCAATTTTCTTAAACTCTCCGTCACTTGGACATAGCGGGATCAAGCAGTTCTACCCGGAAACACTATTCAGTTCCACAGATGGCGGGATCCATCCTAATGCAATGAGATTTAAGCTGTATATATTACTTCAGCAAATGGAAGAGCTAAGAAAGATTGCAGAAAATAATATTCAAAACACTCACTTTGATGCATTAGCCAGATTCTCTCCGGACAACGACAGCGATGACTTTAATATCGACCTTCCTTTTGAAAAGAAAAAGGAAAAATGCATAGATGATGTAGTAAGACTTGCAAAAGACCCGTCGATATTAGAGAAGATCGGAGGTTACGGAAAGCTTTGGCAGGCACTGAATGATCATTTCGTTTCTTACAGTAATCAGGTCATGGCATACAGAAATGACATGATCAAAGCAGCTGCATATAAAGAAGGCGTTAAATTCATAAAAATGATGTGTGATGAATTTGAAAGATTCTATGGCAGCTTTGAAAGAAAAGTCGTTGAACTGACCAAGAAAAAGACAGAGATCGTTGAAAAGCTTACCTTCAGAAAAGGTGATTCGGTCGATTATGTATGTGCAACAGAAAAACACTTGAATGAACTGTGCGATAAATGCCCGGTAGGTTCGGACGGCTTCCTGCTTCCCGCATCACTTAATGTTGATATATACGAAGCGATCAAAAGTAATGTGGAGATAAGAAGAGAAGAGGAAAATGATATCAACAGCGATAAATCGTCAGTTGATGTGTTTGACGGAGTGCTTATCAACTACTTCCGTGAATCTGTTCAGGATGACTGTAAGGAAGTAATAGATATGAATATCATTCAGGCGATCATTAAGGAGCAGCAGTTCAGCAAGCTGTTTGAGGATCGTGAGAATAATAAAGGAGAAGATGTTGTACAGTCGACCCCTGTCTCAGAGGATGACAAAGCAGTTTATCTTGAGAAGAAAATCGAAAAGGGACAAAGGCTTGCCGCACCCGGGATCAGCGAGTTATCATTTAATGAACCCAGAGAGGTTTCGGTATGTGCATTCAACAAGTCGCTTAGAGATATGCAAAGTATAAATGTTATCGATCTTCTTCAGAGCTCCAAACTCTCAGCAGTGTCAACAGATACAGTTTCGAAGTATGATTTCCGTTTCTTTAACGCAACCTACAATATTACACCTGACAAGCTGTCCAGATTTATGAAGCCGGATGAAGGCGGTGCCGGAAGAACGAAGACATCAGGAATATACTACAGCGCATATCAGGACTTCGTAAAGAAAATCGGTCCGGACTCGACAAAGAGCATGGCTATATCGCTGCATATCGATAAAAGATGGGATTCGATCTCCAATATGCCGGAGCTTGATCTCGGTGTACAAAAAGAGGAAATGATAAAAATCCATTCTGCACTTGCATATGGTTTGATACACGGAATGATAGTCACAAGACCTTCATCAACATATGACACTAAAAAGCGCATATTTGAGCTTGAGGATAATGAAGGAGGCCTGACACCATTTATCGTTTCCAACGGAACAGAATGTGATGAGTTCTACGAGATCCTTGACGCACTGTATCACGACAGAGCTGCTGTAGAGACAATATATAAAATGGCGGAAGATATCAGGAAGTATGATGATGACGGCGGCCGTCGAATGGCCGATAGTGTCTTTGCGCGTGATTTGTCTGAATTCAAAATCGGTGACGGACATGATGCTCCAACAAGCATATATGAGATACCGCTGTTGTATTACAACTCATTGCCGAGGCATAAAATGGATGATAACGAAATATCATTGATGATCGACAGTGTAAACGAGGTTCTGGAGAAGGAAGTCACCCGCTTTGAGCAGAATAAAGATATTGATGCATATTTATGCAAAACACTGGGTGAGCAATTTATTTTACTTATCAAGAACTTCACAAATGATGAATACGACAAGAAGTATGAAATCAGGAGAAACTCTACTCTTGAAGAAAACCCGGTAATCAACATTGTGTTTAGAAAAGTAAGTAATATTTTCAAGAAATTCCAAATTTCCGACTGCGATCAAAAGATAAATATGCTTCGCGACCTTATTAAAGGCAATCTCAAAGTAGCTGATGCAGAGAAAGAGTTTCCAAAAACGTTTATTTGATTTGCGTTTTGAATTGCATAACTTAATGAGGTGAAACATTGTTTACTGTTGTGCTTGGCGATAGTGAAGTTCTCGCCGGGATAAATAAATATAAACTATTCCTTGAACCACTCTTACAAAAAGAAAAGCTGACTTTTTGTGAGTGGTTCGGTGATGCCGAAAGCCTTGACACAATGGTACCTGACTTATATACCGCAGTAAAAAAGCACAAGGAGTGGCGGGCAGTTATCGTTATAGCTGATTCCAGAACCAGGCAAAACCCGTTTGACTTCTCAGATTATTCAGAGAAGCCTTACAATTCCCGGAAAATCGACTGGGATTTCCTGATAAGCAGACGAAAAACGCGTTTTACCTGTTATGAAAAAGCCATACAGAACCCAACGACTAAACTGACAATGGCTCTGTGCGGTGCTCCTGTGCATACTCCGCAAATAATGGACATGGACTTATATAACTCATTGGTTGACGAAACCAAAAGGGTCGTTGAAGTCATGCTTGAAAGTAAATTGAACTTAGTCAATGTAAACGAATTAGTTAAGCTCATCAAAAAACAAGGCAATCCAAAACTTGATCTGCTGGTCGGTGCACATAATGTTAAAAAAGTCTTGGAAATGCTGACGGATAAGGATGTAAACGGACTCATAGAGCATGTTGGTATGGATAAGATCATTAACTTTTTGAGAATGCTGGGTGCGGTAGATCCTCAGCATCTTGATCCCGAGTACTATGAGTTTATGATCGAAAACACAAAAAAGGAGCAATTACTAAGCGAATTTGCTGCCACCTTTAAACTCAAATTACCAATGCCTTCAGAAGTATTAATGGTGGCATTGAGGGATTTCACCTGCGAACACTACGAAGCAGACGTTTCATGGAGTAACTATAACGAACAGGAATACTCACGCTTTTCAGAGTTCAATCTGTATAATGATAAACTCAAGTACCTTATATTCGACATTAATGAACCTGATCATATACAGTACGAGTTTGAGTATCTGCGATTTCTGTATTTCCTGCTTGTCCTTTCACAGAACAACATTCCACAAGGAGTTCTGACAAAAAACAGGGTGTTTAGCGTCGATTGTGTGAGTGATGAGTCAAACTTGTCGTATTTACTGACATTGTATGATGAGAAACTCAAGATAACCATGGCATCGATCAAAGAAAAGCAAGCAGAAACTATTGAAAAAGATAACAAAAGGATAAGCACCGACAAGTTTGTTGAGATGCTTGAAGTGTCGACAGCTGTTCCTCTGTTGATCGATCCGAACTTTGACATGAAGTCATTGGAGGTCGAACACAGTCAACTGGGATTGGCAAAAGACTGCCCGAAGGATGAAGAAGCATATTTTTCAACACAATTTTTTAAAGTAAAAAAGGGCTTCCAGAAGTTTTTTAAGCAACCCCGACGTGCATTGATAAAAGCAACCGAGTATATCCGTCATGTCAATGCAGTTGACGGGGATGAAGCAATGTATATAAATAATTTTCAACTTGAAGATGTCATGGACAGTATCGATGAAGCGGAAATGAAGATGATATCGACAGTAACCGCAAACATATACGATACAAAGCGATATTTTGAACTAATGGATGAAACGAAAAAGAAAGTCGACGCGGGGATCGAAACCAGAATGGTCAAAAAAACTGCAATACTGTCAGGAATCATAATGATGGCAGCGTTTTTATTAGGATTCATCCCATTGTTCATAAGTAATCGCAATACAGCCGGATCCTTTTCATTTTCTGCGATCCTCACTGCTGCAAGCCTTGCGATACTGGTATTGGCAGGACTTTGTTGTCTCTTCTGGCTTAGACGCAAGCTTGTCAAGCTGTTTAAGCTCTTTAATAAAGCAATGAACAACATTGTTATTGAAGTCAATGCTGTAATGAAGAAGTTTTCTGAATACCTCACTCATGCCTGTAAGTTCATGCGCGGATTCTCTGCGATAAACCGTTTAAACGAGTCTGAAAAAACCGGAAGCAGGGAATACAAGATTTTCGAAAAACACTTACTGGAGATCGAGCAGATACGTTCCGATAATCGCGTTCTGTTCAGTGAGATCGGTTTGATCGAAAAAGCAGTATTCGATAATCTGACAGCATATGAGCATGATTTCCAGAAGCTGACAGACTATGAATATAAGTTGCCTTTTGGCGAGGAAACTGCAAATACTATCGAATTCTTGCAAAAAGGTAACTATGTTGATGTTCCTGTCAGTTACATCCGTTCGATAACTCTCAGAAGGGAGGAGCTGTTTGATGTTTAATTTCATGCAGATATTAAGACCTCTTCTTCTGATTCTGCCATTCTTTCTTCTTTGTCTTGCCGGTACAAAGGTGAACCTGAAAAAAGAAATCAGAAGCAGGCAATTTCCTATGCCTGTCATTGCACTCATTTATTGCATCGTTGTTTTCATTTTCCTCGAGAGAATAAATAGTCTTATTTTTAACCTCGTTACCCAAATCCCTGCTTTGATAGGATCCTTTTCTCCGGATATCGCTTCTGCGGTAGAAAGTTTTATTGACAACTTAAATCTGGCATATCATATCTTCTACATAACAAATCCGTTGATCCTTACCGCTTACCTGATCCTTAAAAAAATAATTCTTGTTGTTTTGCAAAGGTTGTTTAAAAAGAATAGAGGGATCTACGAAAAGATCGCCGGTTGGTTCTATGATTATTTTCAAGAAAAGAATATATGGACCGTCAAACCTAAGTTTGGTCAGGTCAGGACATACTTCAAGGTCTTTTACTATACCGCGATCGTGCTTGCATCGCTTATTTTTGTAGCAAGCAGATGGATGATGACAAACAACTTGATCATAACTCCTTTTTACCCGGTCTTCGGAGTATTGATCATCGGGGAGTTGTATTTCTATCTTGACGGGATCACAAAAAGAGAGTATCTCAAGAATATTTTAGGTGAAGATGAAGAATCTTATAAGGTCGTCAACTACTCATTGATGCGTAATGTACTTCGCAGATTGTTCGGCAGTCAGGTTGCTGCTGAGAATACTATTGCAGATAACAGTGCTGCAGTCGACGTAACAAATGATGAGATAATCGAAAGTCTGCTTCTCAGCGAGGACAGCAGGATAGAAGTATTCGGCAAGTACTATAAAGCTTTGCTGGCAACAGGATTTGAACTTGATCAGAACTACATCTATTCATCCCTTGATCTTTTAAACGGAAAAAGTGTATTGTTCAACAATCCTTTCTATAACGACCTCATTCCATATGCATTTTATCCGATGAACCGGACCTTACTGCGCCATAAAAAAGTTATGATCATTCTCGGGCGTCACGGCATTGAAAAAGACATAGAAAGCTGGTTGACGGAAGGTGTAACATCTATAACAAATGTGCCGACGATGTGGAGGATCGGTGAGCTTGGCGAAGAAACTAAAGACATTGACATAGGGATCATAAGCCGCTCAAATGTTCATAACCTGAAATTGCATGAAACGAACCGCGAGTTTTTCTCACAAGTTGAGTTTGTAGTGATCATCGAGCCGTCAAAACTGATTTCGACAGCACAAGTCGGCTTAAACTCATTGATCAGATATTGCCGGACAGATGAGCGGAATATTGTTTTTTGCTCATGCGATAAAAACTGCGACGGTTTGATCGATTCACTTTCGCATATTCTAATGACAAGTTTGATCGATGTCTCCGCAACAAACAAGCAGCTCGGGAGTACATCATATATTTGTTGGGACTATACCGGCGAGTACTGGCAGCACAAGATGATACCGAACATTTCACGGTATTTGGGAATCGGTACAGAGCTGTCTGTCTCAGCTATAAAGAACCAAATCGAAACCACAAAGTGGTACGGCGGTGAGGCATACCCTGTAGTCGATCAGTTCTGGATATCAAGACAGTACTATTATGATCTGCTCAGATACGCCGGACAAGCAACAAAACAAGAACGGTTCTCTTCCGGTTTTCAGGTAGCTGCAAACTTATGGAGCGCGAAAGCAGATAAAAATCAATACATGACAGTCGAAGATGAATCAAACAATATGTTCGAAGTTGTCAGAACGTTTTCAACACGTGCAAAAGAACAGGGCTTTTTAAATATTATTTCTCCGGAATATTTACTTAAAGACTACATGACCGATAAAAGTGCGATCTTCTTTACCGATCCGAAAGCGATCCCGTATATCGTTGCAGATTATGCAAGAACAAACAGAAACGTCGCCCTGCGGATGATCCTGATGCTCAGCACAAATACAATAAGCGAAGCAGCACTCAAGGACGAGCTCATCCTCATGGGATATAAGAATGAGGATGTTAAATCTGCATTATGGCTCGAAATATTACGCTGTTATTCGCCTGCTGAAAGAGAATACGATATCCGGACAGTACTGAACGAAGAGTTTGAAATCATCGATGTCAACAGCGATGAGATATTGACCTTCAACTCATCGATCATTCGTACAAAGCAGCGCTTTGATTATTTTAAAGGTTACGCCGAGGAAGTATTCTTCATCGATGACCCTCTGTTTTTGCAGAATGTTGTATCGGAAATGCAAAGTGCCGGTTATATCGCCGAGGATGAAGAAGGGTATAAGTTTTATCTTGGTGCGGAATTATCCGGTCATATTTTCCAAAGATGCTTACCCGGACAATTCTTTACTTTTAACGGAAAATACTATGAAATGCGCGGGATGTCCGGAGACAATCAGGTGATCGTCAGCCGTGCGGCAGATCATTTGAGTGACCGCCGGGCATACAGGCAGATGCGAAAATATACTATTCTGTCCTCCAGAGCGGATACAGCGATGGGCAAGCAAAAAGATATAAGCGGTCTTATCATCGCATACGAATATGCGGATCTGATCGTCGAAACCCCTGCATATATGGTCATGCCGACATATAGAGATTTTGCACATTCAAAAACAGTAAAGCTGAATGCTATCCCGGTACGGTCATATAAAAACAAACAGATCCTGCGCCTGGGACTTCCTGATATCGAAGATGATGTCCGCTACACCGTCACGGTATTATTAAATGAGATATTTCGTACCATTTTCGCGGAAAACCAGGCATTTATTTCTGCTGTAACTGACACCGGTGACAAGTTTGATTTTGAGGAAGATCCGGAATCAGATGAAATAGAAGATGCAAATGATCCTGCTCCGGTGTTGATCGATTTGAGTAAGATCGATATCTATAATCTCCAGGATATATTTGACTTATCAGAAGCTGAGCCGATCAGTTCCGGCAATATCGATCCCCTGACCTTCAGGCTTGATGATCAAAGTGAAAACAATGATAAAAACAGTATTTATATAATCGAAGACAGTCAACTGGACCTTGGGCTGCTGATCGCTGTTGAACGAAATCTGGACAGGATCCTTGAGATCGTATGCGATTATCTGGACTGGCATATAGGTGCTATGGAGCAAAGCGAAAACCCGCCCGATGAGCCTGAACCGCAGCCGTACGACCCGGATGCTGATACGGATAGAAAACCGGTCAAGAAAGGGTTTTTCGGCAGGCTTTGGGATAAAATAAAGGGACTGTTCCGAAGGAAAAGCAAACAGATGCTCTTTAACATAGACTACACGGACAACGGTAATGACTCCGGTGAACCCGACGAACCTGACTACACCGCACCTGAAACTGAAAACCCGGAAACTGAAGATCTAAAAACCGAAAATCTTGAAACCGAAGACCTTGAAACCGAAGACTTTGAAATCGAAGAACCTGAGATCGAAGACTTAGACACTGATGATCACGATCCGGATGCAGACGGGTTTGACCCCGATGACCTCGTGACTATCAATGCCGAGGAAGAAGAAATAACCACGTCGGCAGCCTATGTCATACAACGAATACCGTATCATTTGAGACATTTCCTGCTGTTTGGCGCTGATGACGGACTCCCGGGAAGAATCAAGGTTGAAGCAACACGGGATTATCTGGCAGGTCTGGGCTTTTTGATAGGATCACTCAAGCAGGCACGAGACAATGAAGATATTGCCAAACAAATAGAAGAAACATACGATCCGACAAGACAAGACACTCACTTCTGTGATTTCTGCGGTATAGAAATGATAGGCGCAGAGTATGAGGTACTTAAGGACGGTCGCGAGAGGTGCATGAACTGCGGCAGAACGGCTATCAAAACGTCAGCCGAATTTGCTAAAGTATTAAAAGAAGTTATGCGTAATATGGAAACATTCTTTGGCGTCAAGCTGAATGTCGGGATCCATATTGAAATGGTGAACTCACAAAAACTGCACAAACGTCTCAATCAGTCATTTGTTCCAACCAAAGACAGAGACCCGCGTGTTTTAGGTGTTGCAATAAAAGACCGTGCAGGGTATTCGATTCTTATTGAAAACGGTTCACCGAGAATGGCATCGATAATGACGATCGCACACGAACTCACGCATATCTGGCAGTTCATAAACTGGAATGACAAAAACATCAACGCCATATACGGCAAGGACATGAATCTTGAGATATACGAGGGTATGTCAAAGTGGGTCGAGATCCAATACGCGATCCTGATAAATGAAGTGGCTGTTGCTAAACGTGAGGAAATAGAAACTAAAATGCGGGATGATGCTTACGGACACGGCTTTATCAAGTATCTCAGCAGGTATCCGTTCTCAATGGGAAGCCATATAACAAAACCAACACCGTTTAATGATGTAAACAGACCCCTATAAACCTCCTTCGGTATAATACCGGTGCTTACTAATACTTGTTAGTAACGCTTAGCTGTTGGAGGTTTATTATAACTAAGCAGGTATTTATTCAAACAAAAAAATAAATGGAGGGAATATCGATGGAAGAAAACAAAGAACTGGAAAGAGCAACGCAGGTCTACGAGAAAATCCTGCAAATACTGGAGAAAGACGAGTGGAAATACGAAAGAAACGATGAAAACCTGGCAGTCAGGTTCACTGTACGCGGCGATGATATACCAATGGACTTTACGGTTTATGTTGACCCGAGTCCCGGTCTGCTCCGTGTTCAGTCATGGCTTCCTTTTGAGATCAACAAAGATAAAATGATCGATGCCGCTGTTGCGGTTTGTGCCATAAACTTAAGAATGAAAAACGGTTCGTTCGATTTTGATTTTAGTGACGGAACAATACGCTTCAAAGTCACACAAACATGCATTGACGGTCAGTTAGATGAGGAAGTGTTCAGATATCTGCTGTTCTTATCATCATACACGGTCGACGAATACAATGATAAGATGCTGATGCTGTCTAAGGGTGGTCTTAAGCTTGAAGATTTCCTGGAGGAAATAAACAGCTGACCGGTCCTGTGATCAAAACCGTATACAGCTTCTATCAAAAGCCGATAGAGCGAAAACCTTGTTGATTTTACGAAGATATGGAGATTAAAAAGATATGGCAGATAAAGGGATTGATATATCAGGTTTGATAAGTGACTTTAAAGCGCGGCAATCAGATGACTCCGGTGCAAGCGAAGCAGGCGGCACTGTAAGCGGAGCTTCCTTTGAGAAATGGATCGGCGCTCATGAGTTTATAGAGCTTATCGAAGAGTGTAAAAGAATAGCGCCGGTTTTGATCGAAAGTAAAACGGAAGAAGTGTTTATATCACGGCAGTACTTGTTTTCGATAAATGAAGGCTATGGGTTTTCAACAAGCTTGAAAACCCTGGCTGAGACATTATCCGATCTGGGTTTATTTAAGTGCGGTGACGATAAAACTATTGAAGTCACACTAAAGATGTCATCAGACTCAAGAGACTCAGGTGCAGATTTTATCAGAGTATTGGAAACAGTTGAGAAAGCAAGCAAACGGAAACTGATATGCGGGATAGATATAAGCGAATGGCTGCCAAAAGTAAATGATATAGAGTTTATTTATTTTCTGAAGGTCTTGAATGAGTACGTCGGCAAGACGATTTTTGTGTTTAGAGTACCCTTTCTTGAGAAGGTAGCACTTGACAATGTAAAACGCAGTATCGGTGATATTTTCACAGTAAAAAATGTTTCATTTGTCCCGTACACAACCGAAGAGCTGATAAAAACCGCGGAAAACATCCTGGAGGAAAAGTCGTTTACTTTAAACGAGGACGCAAGATCGATGATCATAGCAAGGATCTCAGAGGAAAAAAGCGACGGCAGGTATTACGGGATACATACTATGCGCAAGGTAGTCAGAGAGATGATATACCTTAAGCAGCTGGCTAATATAGAAGCGCCGGAGTATAGTACGGATATATGCTGCAAAGATATCTTAAAGCTCTCAGAAAGCTACGATGCAAACGAAAAGACCGGGATCGAGCAGCTCGATGATATGATAGGGCTTGATAAAATAAAAAACAGTATAAAAGAAATAGTCAGCACGATCGAGATGGCGCGAAAAACCGGTAATTTAAGTCCTCCGTGTATCCATATGCGATTTACAGGAAATCCGGGAACGGGAAAAACAACAGTCGCGCGTGTAATAGGCAAGATCCTGCACGAAAAGGGTATCTTACGGAACGGAAACTTTTTTGAATACAACGGCCGCGATTTTTGCGGACGCTATGTTGGCGAAACAGCACCTAAAACAGCAGCGATGTGCCGTGATGCATATGGTTCGGTTCTTTTTATAGATGAAGCATATTCACTGTACAGCGGAAATGACCGCTCTGTCGATTACGGCAGGGAAGTTCTGAGCACACTCGTTTCGGAAATGGAAAACCATAGAGACGATCTGCTGGTCATTATGGCAGGTTATACCGATGAAATGGACACATTAATGAAAGGGAACGCCGGTTTAGCGAGCCGTATGCCGTACTCGATCGAATTTCCCAACTACACACGAGATGAACTGTATGATATATTTATGATAATGGCAAGCCGTAATTTTACTTTTGATGATGACTTCAAGACTGCGGTCAAAGAGTATTTCGACTCGATCTCCAATGATCTGCTTGATTCAAAGGAATTCAGTAATGCAAGGTTTGTAAGGAATCTATTCGAGCGCACCTGGGGCAAAGCTGTGCTTCGCGAACAACTTGACAACGATATATCAATGACTTTATCACTCGAGGATTTTATGCAGGCAAGCACAGACAGCGAGTTTAAGCAAATACAGGAGAAGAAAGCAAGAAAGATCGGGTTTGCTACCACTTGAGCAAGCGGCATCCGATATCAGCTTTCTTGGATATCTTAAGATTAGGATAAGTTTTTATGGGAATAGGATATAAAATAATCATAATCACGCTGCTTATTTTGTCTGTAGCTTTTTTTGTTGCCGGAATAATATTTTTTGTAAGACAGCTGATAAAAAACAAGAGTAAGAGTCTAAACCAGAAATTGTATATACCAACTCTCTGCGTTTTTATCAGTGTCCTTTGGATCAGATTCTCCACCGCTTTTTACGGTATTTTATCAGTACCCTACACAGATGAAAGTGAAGGCTTGCACTGGTTTGAAGGATTACTGAACAGTTTTGTCCATACATTGCAGACATTCAGTCTTGATGCAGAATATACAGAAACGATAACAATAGGAAAAGAACTGTTTGAAAATGAATTCGGAAGCGAGTTGCTTGCCGGATTCTATGGCTTTTTCTCAGCGATCTTAAATGTTTGTGCACCGCTCATGGTAGGTGCCATTTTATTGGGAATTTTGGCCAGTGTTTTTCCGCATCTCAGTTTGTGGTTTATGGCACGCAGAAGTAAGTTTATTTTTTCTGAATTGAATGACAGAGCTATCACACTGGCTGAAGATATTATCAGGGAAGCAAAAAAAGAGAAAAAGGGTATTTTTTCCAATTTGCCGCTCATCGTCTTTACGGATGCGTACGTCGATAATGATAATGAAGCCAGCTCGGAGCTGCATCAAAAAGCAAAAAAAATCGGTGCAGTATGCATAAAGGATGACATTCTGACTCTCAAGTTCCTTAAAGCTTCCGAGTTATATTATCTGTTGATGGATGATTGTGATATCAATAATATCCACACCCTTACAACCTTGACGACCGAGCAACCCAAGCGATGGAACAACACCTGTCAGGTCAATATATATATCTTTTCTCAAAACCGTGAAGTTGGTTCGATCGTGAAGAAGGTATATATAAACGAAGGCGAGCGTCTTTCAAACGTAATTATAAAAGTTGTCCAGGAATACACG
>Ga0123356_10001559_pt1 | contig 25239 bp, 20 predicted proteins | sample TergutEmb28metaG_2_FD_92546 | JGI IMG/M metagenome (GOLD analysis project Ga0123356, IMG submission 92546) | Embiratermes neotenicus P3 segment gut microbial communities from Petit-Saut dam, French Guiana - Emb289 P3 | ecosystem: Host-associated > Arthropoda: Insects > Digestive system > Gut ...
CCTCATCGACATAGCACCACCCCCAGCCCTCCGGTGGATCGTAACCTTCTATTATCGGGTGGTTCGTCGCGTGAAAATGCGCGGTCGCGTGTCTGTTAGGTGAGTCGTCGCAACATCCGACATGTCCGCATGTGCGACAGATGCGCAGATGCACCCATTCGTCCCCGGACTTGAGGCACTCCTCGCAACCGCGGGCGCTCGGTGTCACCTCGTGAATGAAAGACCCATGGCCGCAACGTCTCGACATCGAGCTCTCCAGAGCTGCCCTCGACTGGTCCGCTGCAACCGCCGTGATGGGTCTTCTCAAAGCCAGCCGAACCGCTCCACCCATCACCATATCGTGGGGCTTGCAAGCGCTCGATTCTACGTCCGGCGCCACTCAACAGACCATCGAACTGTCCTTGAGCTTGGCCTGGTGAGCACGGTCACCCGAGCTCCGCTTGCCATCCTCGCTTCCTGTCAGAACGACCGAATCGCTCTGTAGCGGACACGCCCGCGGCCGCAGTGTTGCTGCGGCCCATCGGCATCCGCACGCGCCAAGCTCGCTACGGCCAAGGCTTGGCGCATCCCCGGCACGGCCTCCATGCAGACGATTGCATGCAGCAAGCGCACGCTCCATGGCTGCGACACTCCCCACGTTGCATAAGGCGACGCGATTGACCTTGGTTCCGGGAGCGCAGGCTTGGTAACAGCGCCTCCTCGTTTTGACGACTTGGATGAGCACCGGCAATCGGACGTGACCGAGGCACGCAGCTTGCGCCGAACCCTGGCGCCGAGCTCGCGATGGACAGCGAATGGATGAAACTCGAGGGGAAACCCGCATGCTCGAACTTGTAGCCTCGTTCGGCTTTCAGTAGCCGCCGCTGTGCATCAGGGGAGCATGCACCTACTCGTATCAGGGCCCCGGCTCAACGCGAGCTCACCATCAAGGCCAGCTAGGCGATGGCAACTTTCTGCGCAACCAGGATTTCCTGTCTGGCATCCGGAAGGATGGCCCACAAATGGGAGGCTGCCCATGTCTGCAGCGACGGCCAGTCTCAGAGGTTTATCCGGCAGAGGTCTCCAACATCTAAGTGGCGGCCTCCTCGCGGCGGCGACGGTGCTGCTGGCCGCCTGCAGCCATCCGGCGCCCCCACCCGCCCCGCCGCCACCGAGAGTCTCGGTCGTCACCGTGCACTCGCAGGCAGTGCCGATCACCACCGAGCTCCCGGGAAGGGTCAATGCCTACCGCGTCGCCGACGTGCGGCCACAGGTCAGCGGGATCATCCAGAAGCGGCTGTTCGTCGAAGGCAGCGAAGTGAAGGCCGGCCAGCAGCTCTACCAGATCGACCCAGCGCCTTACCAGGCCACCTATGACAGCGCCCTTGCTGCACAGATGTCCGCCCGAGCACTCGCGGAACGATACAAGCCACTGGTCGAAGCCAATGCCGTCAGCAAGCAGGACTACGACAATGCCGTGGCATCCCGCCTGCAGGCGCAGGCGGCGGTCGAGACGGCACGCATCAACCTCATTTACACCAAGGTGCTGGCGCCGGTTTCCGGCCGCCTGGGCCGCTCCTTCGTGACCGAAGGCGCGCTGGTCACCGCCAACCAGTCCACAGCGCTCGCCACAGTCCAGCAGCTCGATCCAATATACGTGGACGTCACTCAGCCGAGCACCACGCTGTTGCGACTGCGGCGCGAGGCCAGCGCCGGTCTGCTGAAGCGCAACGAGGAAGGCAAGACCGAGGTGCGGCTCCGGCTGGAAGATGGCAGCGACTACGCCCTCCCCGGTACGTTGGAATTCTCGGAGGTCACGGTGGACGTAGGGACGGGGTCCGTCACCTTGCGCGCGCTGATGCCCAACCCAGATCGTCTGCTGCTGCCGGGCATGTTCGTGCGCGCAGAACTCGAGGAGGGCGTGCGTGAGGGAACCGTCCTGGCACCCCAGCAGGGCGTCACCCACAATCAGAAGGGTGAACCCAGCGCACTGGTGGTGGGCCCGGACAGCACCGTGCAGCTGCGGACCCTGCAGGCCGACCGGGCCGTCGGTGATCAATGGGTGGTGACAGCCGGACTCTCCCCCGGCGATCGCGTCATCGTCGAAGGCCTGCAGTTCGCCAGACCTGGCGCCAAGGTCGTGCCAGAGGAGTACCGGCCGCCACCGAACCCCGCACGGCAAGCCATCGCCCCGGGCCAACCGGCCCAGACGCAATAGGCGCCGGCCATGGTCAATTTCTTCATCGATCGCCCGATCTTCGCCTGGGTGCTGGCCATCGTCATCATGCTGGCCGGCGCACTGGCCATCACCACCTTGCCCATCGCCCAGTATCCGAGCATCGCCCCACCTGCGATCGCTATTTCCGCCTCCTATCCGGGTGCATCGGCTGACACTGTCCAGAGCTCGGTCACACAGGTGATCGAGCAGCAGCTGAGCGGCATCGATCACCTGTTGTATTTCGGCTCCGAGAGCGACGCGGACGGGAGCATGACGATTACCCTGTACTTCGAGCAGGGCACCAATCCCGACATCGCCCAGGTGCAGGTGCAGAACAAGCTGCAGCTCGCCACACCCCTCCTGCCGGTGGAGGTCCAGCAGGAAGGCCTGCGGGTGACCAAGGCTACCCGGAATTTCTTGCTTGTGATCGGCTTCTACTCGAGCGACGGCTCGATGAGCAGCGAGGACGTCAGCGACTACATCGCCTCGAACGTGCAAGATCCGATCAGCCGAACACAGGGGGTCGGCGACTTTCAATTGTTCGGCACGCAATACGCCATGCGCGTCTGGCTCGATCCGGCCAAGCTGAACAATTTTGGGCTGACACCGGTGGACGTCAACAACGCTCTGCAAGTACAGAACACGGATGTCCCCTCCGGTGAGCTCGGCGGCTTGCCCGCCATCATGGGACAGCGACTGCACGCCACCGTCGTGGGCCCGCGGCGGCTCACCAATGCCGACGAGTTTGGCCGCGTGCTGCTCAAGGTCAACACCGACGGATCGCAGGTGCGCCTGAAGGACGTAGCCAGCATCGGCCTAGGTGCGGAGAGCTATTCGATCTACACCGAGTACAACGGTCGGCCCGCGGCGGGGCTCGCCGTCAAGCTCGCATCCGGCGCGAACGCGCTGGACACCGCGAATGCGATCCACGCCACCATGGACAAGCTCGCACCCTTCTTCCCCCCGGGCCTGCAGCTCATTTACCCCTATGACACCACGCCGTTCGTGCGCGTCTCCATCGATGAGGTGGTGAAGACGCTGTTCGAGGCGATCGTGCTCGTATTCCTCGTGATCTATCTATTCCTGCAGAATTTCCGCGCCACGCTGATCCCGACCATTGCGGTGCCTGTGGTGCTGCTCGGAACCTTCGGAATCCTCGCCGCCGCGGGATACTCGATCAATACGTTGACCATGTTCGCGATGGTGCTGGCGATCGGCCTGCTGGTGGACGATGCCATCGTGGTCGTCGAGAACGTGCAGCGCGTGATGGACAGCGAGCAGCTGTCAGCCAAGGAGGCCACACGCAAGTCGATGGGCGAGATCACCGGGGCTCTGATCGGCATCGCGCTGGTGCTATCGGCTGTGTTCCTGCCGATGGCATTCTTCAGCGGTTCCACCGGCGTGATCTATCGCCAGTTCTCCGTCACCATCATCTCCGCCATGGTCCTGTCAGTGCTCGTGGCGTTGATCTTCACGCCTGCCTTGTGCGCAACGCTCCTGCGGCCACGCCAGGCCGGGGCACACGAGCGTGAGCGCGGCTTCTTCGGCTGGTTCAACCGCGGCTTCAACCGCATGAATCACGGCTATGAGCGCGGGGTCGCTCATGTCACGCGGCACATCGGGCGCTATCTCATCGTGTATCTGCTCATTGTGGCGGCGATGGCCTTCCTGTTCGTCCGCGTACCCTCGGCATTCCTCCCGGATGAGGATCAGGGCATTCTGTTCGTGCAGGTGTCAGCGCCCCCCGGCACGGCCAGCGAGCTGACACAGCGGGCGCTGGATGAGGCCCGGGACTACTTCCTCAAGGACGAGCGGGACCTCGTCAGCGGCGTGTTCACGGTCAACGGATTCAGCTTCGGTGGCCACGGGCAAAATGCCGGCCTCGTATTCGTGCGCCTGAAGGACTGGTCGCATCGCGCCGGCGCCCGGAACTCCGTCTTTGGCCTGGCAGCGCGGGCCAACCGTCGCTTCCAGCAGTTCCGTGGCGCGATGGTGGTCGCGTTCGCCCCCCCTGCAGCGCTCGAGATGGGCAACGCCACGGGCTTTGACTTCGAGCTGCTGGATCGGGGCAACGTCGGCCATGCAACTCTGATGCAGGCGCGAGGCCAGCTGCTGGCGATCGCCAGCAAGGACCCGGCGATCGGGCTGGTGCGGCCCAACGGCCTGGACGATGAGCCGCAGTACAAGCTCGAGATCGACTGGGAGAAGGCGAGCGCGCTCGGCCTGACGATCGGCGACATCAACGATACTCTCGGCGCCGGTTGGGGCTCGACATTCGTCAACCAGTTCGTCGATCGCAACCGGGTCAAGCGCGTGTTCCTGCAGGGCGATGCGCCATCGCGCATGCTGCCCCAGGACCTGGACCGCTGGTACGTGCGCAACGGCACCGGTCAGATGGTGCCGTTCTCGACATTCGCCACGGGGCGCTGGAGCGTTGGCTCCCCCAAGCTGGAACGCTACAACGGCGCACCGTCGCTGGAATTTCTCGGCGGCCCGGCGCCGGGCAGGAGCACAGGGGATGCGCTCGCGGCGATGGAGGCGGCAGCGGCAAGGCTGCCGCGCGGAATCAGCTACGAATGGACCGGCCTGTCCTTCGAGGAGAAGCGCTCCGGCTCGCAGGCACTGCCGCTGTATGCGATATCACTCACGGTTGTGTTTCTGTGCCTCGCGGCTCTCTACGAGAGCTGGTCGATTCCATTCGCCGTCATGTTGGTCGTGCCGCTGGGCATCATCGGTGCGATCGTGGCCACGCTGTTGCGGGGACTCGGCAATGACGTATTCTTTCAGGTCGGCCTGCTCACCATCGTGGGCCTCTCGGCCAAGAACGCGATCCTGATCGTGGAGTTCGCCAAGCAGAATCAGGAGCGTGGCATGGATCTCGTCGCGGCCACGGTCGCAGCCGCACACCAGCGTCTGCGGCCCATCCTGATGACCTCGATGGCATTCATCCTGGGCGTGCTGCCACTGGCGATCGCCACCGGCGCAGGTGCTGGCGGACGCATCGCGATCGGGACCGGCGTCATCGGCGGCATGCTCACAGCTACGGTGCTCGCCGTGTTTCTCGTGCCGGTGTTCTTCGTCTGGGTCCGCTCGATGTTCCACGGGCGCGGCCCGAGCGCGGCGCAGCCCCGGGGCGGGCAGCCGTCCGCTGAGGTCTGAAGATGGCCCCCCGGGTCCTTCTGCCGCTCGCCGTCGCCCTGATCGTCGTCGGCGCTTGCACCCTGGAGCCGGCTTACCATCGCCCGGTGCCGCCGGTGCCGCCGGTCGCAGGCGGGGTACCGGGCGGCCCAGCCGCGGCCGACATCGGCTGGCGCGAGTTCTTTCCTGATCCGCAGCTGCAGCAGCTGATCGCGCTTGCACTGGCCAACAATCGCGATCTGCGCGTGGCAGCGCTGAACGTGCAATCGGCCCAGGCGCGATACCGCGTCCAGCGCGCTGAGCTGTTGCCAAGCATCGCGGCGACGGCCGTCGAGGAGGTACAGCGCTATCCCCCCGGCGTGTTCAGCTTCTCGGGCGGCGGCGGGGGCAGCAGCACGGGCACTCCTTTCGCCGTCGGGACCCTGCTGCGCTTCTACGACGTCGGGATCGGCTTCACCAACTACGAGCTGGACCTGTTTGGCCGAATCAGGAGCCTCAACCACGCCGCTCTGCAGCAGTACTTCAGCTACAGCGAAACTCGACGCAGCACGCAGCTGACCTTGGTGGCGGAGGTGGCCAACGCGTACCTTGCCGTCCTCGCCGACCAGACTCTGCTGGACATCACCCGTGAAACGCTCAAGAGTCAGACCGAATCCTACACGCTGACGCAGCGGATGTTCGGCGCCGGCACGACCACAGAGCTGGCGCTGCGCCAGGCCGAAAGCACGGTGGACACGGCGCGCGCCAACCTCGCACAGTACGAGCGCCAGCTCGCCCAGGATCGCGACGCCCTGCAGCTTCTCCTGGGGACGCCAGTTCCAGCGAGCATCGATTTCTCCGCAGGGCTAGATCGACCACCCGTGGTGTCCGAGCTCACGGAGGGCATCCCCTCGGAAGTGCTGGTGCGCCGCCCCGACGTGCTCGCCGCCGAGCATCAGCTACAGGCCGCCAGCGCCCAGATCGGCGCAGCGCGAGCGGCCTTTCTGCCTTCCATCGCCCTCACCGGCACCTACGGCACCGCCAGCAGTCAGTTGCGGGGCCTGTTCGCGGGCGGCTCGGACGCGTGGACCTTCTCACCGCAGATCAGTGTCCCGATCTTCACCGGCGGCGCCAACATGGCCAATCTGCAGGCGACCAAGCTCGCGCGCGACACGGCCGTGGCACAGTACGAGCAGGCGATCCAGATCGCCTTCCGCGAGGTGGCCGACGCGCTGGTGGCGCGCGCTACGCTGAATGACCAGCTGGCGGCTCAGCAGGAGCTCGTGAGCGCCTCGGCCAAGGCATACCGTCTCGCCGACATGCGCTTCCGCGGTGGGGTCGACAGCTATCTGAGCGCCCTGGATGCGCAGCGCACCCTCTACGGCGCCCAGCAGCAGCTGCAGGGCGTGCGGCTCATGCGCCTGCAAAACCTCGTGACTCTCTACAAGGCCCTCGGCGGAGGACTGGAAGAGCACACCGCGGCCGGGGCCACCGCCCCCCAGCCCCCGGCCTCGCAAGTGCCTAGTGCACCTTCGGGGACGCCCGCTTCGAGCTAGCCCCGGGTGTAGACGGGTGTATGTTAAGGGGGGGCAAAGAGGGCGATTCGCATGGCCGAGGCTTCTACAGCACGGGAGGGGACGCAAAGCAACGCGGCGCATTCGTCGGCTGGTGAGCTGCTGCTGCGTCTCCTGGGCGCGGCGCTCCAGGTGGTGGCCACCTGGGCCGTCGTGCATGTCCTCACGCCGCAGGAGGCGGGGATATACTTTCGGGGCCTTGTCCTCGCGCTGGGCCTGAGCACTCTGCTGCGAGGCAAGTACGAGCTGTACATGGCGCACCACATCATCGGCTGGTGCGTCACTCGCACGGGCAGTCCCACTGGTGTCTTGCTGATGCAGCTGGCGGGACGCATGCTGGTGCGCGCCACCCTGCTGTGCGGCGCCCTGCTGGTGGTGACGGCCGACCTGGATATCCGGGCGCCGCAGCTGCAGACGCTGCTGCAGACCTATCTGCCCTTTGTGCTCGCGCTCCCCTGCATCAGCCTGGCCACCCTTCTGGGTCAGGCGCTGCGCGCAGCCAACCGCACTCTCGGCATTGTGGTGGCAACCTATGCCGTGAACGTGTCGATGATCTTGGCGGTCGCGCTGGCGCCTCCGGGGGCTTCCCTGGCCCTCTACTCCTGGGCGTTTCTCCTCGGGAGTCTTGTCTCGGCAGCAGTGGCCGCAGTGCTCGCCTGGCGAGCCTTTCCGGCCTCGCTCGCCGAGGCGTCCCAGCCGATCTCCCGTGAGACTCTGCAAGCGGTGGACTCGCGGGAGCTCATCGGGCTCGTGCGCGGGGCAGTGCTGTGGGGCCCCCTTTGCATCCTGGCACTGTGGGCTCCGGCCGTGGAGATAGCGCAATACGCCGTCGCGGCGCGCACCGCGCTGATCGTCGACTTCTTCTTGCCGGCCTTGAACCTGACCGGCTGTCGCGAAACCCTGAGAGCCGACCAGCTGCTGCAGGCGCCATCGCGCCGCCAGCTGCTCATGCAGCTCGCGGCCGCACTGCTCTACAGCTCAGCATTCGTCGCAGCCCTCCTGGTCCTGGCGCCGACGACCCTGGCGATCTATGGCAGGCCGTACGACACGCAGTTGACCGTCTATGCGCTGCTGCTGGGGGTGCAGTGGATCAACGGCGTGGGCCGTCCGGCGATTCGGCATGCAGTGGTGGAATGGGACGCACGGCGCATTGCCGTCGCCGTGGGATCAGGCGCCCTGGCGGCGCTGCTGATCTGCGGCGTTGCGGTTGCAAACTATGGCGCCGTGGCGGCAGCGGCGGGCTCGCTGATGGGCGCCCTGATCGTCAACGGCCGCGCGATCCTCATGGCTCTGTCGGACCGGCATGCAGGTGAATCGCAACCGGGATCGCCCTCGCCCCGTGGGAGTGTCTGAGCGCAAGCGGGTCTCACGGTTTCCCGGCTCAAGCGTCGCGCCACACAGGACGACCCGCACCACTGCCTCACGATCGTTGTGCGGCAGGCTCGACATCAAGCTCGGGTCTTCGCCGAACAGATATTGCACGAGCTGAACGAGGCAAGCCGAAGCGCCCTGCGATGTCGTGCCAGGGCGCACCATGCGACTGCCGGCTCGCGATCGCAGCCCGACCCTAAGCTCGAGCACGACTCTCGCGGCGGATTTCACCAGGCTTACGCTTCCGACTCGCGAGCAGCTGGACGACGCGCTCTTCAAACGGCGAAAGCTCGCTGCCTCGCATGCGCGATAGAACAAATACCAGAGGGCGAAGGTGCCATGCTCGGCGGCGCAGCTCGACCAGGCGACCCTGTGCCAAGTCGTCGGCGACCAGATCGACAGGCATGTGGCCCCAACCAAGCCCCGCATTCAGCAGGTCACGTTTTGCCCCCAGGTCGTTGACGAGCCATTGACGCTCTCCAGCCACTCCTAGCTGGGTCTTCTCGGCACCCGGCTGGTTGTCGGTCACCACCAGTTGCACATGTCCAGCAAATTCCTCGAGAGAGATCGGCCGGTCGATGCTCGCCAAGGGATGGGCCGGTGCACACACGGTGACCATCGGCGTCTCGCACAGCCAGTGCCTTTCGATAGCGCTCCTCTTGAGTTCGGGCACGTCCGCAACAGTGACCGCAAGCGAGCAGTCCCCTGCCACGACCAGCGCCTCACCACCTTGCATGGTTGTCATGCGCAGGCTGATGGCGGCCGTCGGCGATTCGCGCTCGAGTGAACGCAGGCAGTCGATCAGGCACGCCCTTGGGAAATACGTATCGACAGCGATCGACAGCTTCGGCACCCCCTGCTTCGATATCGATTTCGCCCGATGCTTCATCTCCTCGGTACGCGCAATGACCGCGCGCGCATCAGGCAGAAGGCTGCGCCCAGCGGCCGTGAGCTCGGCCCTGCGCGCGTCCCGTTCAAAGAGCTCAAGGTCCAGCGCAGCTTCCAGTGCTGAAATCGCGTGGCTCACGGCGGACTGAGCGCGCCGCAGGCGACGCGCCGCCCCGGTGAAGCTCGTTTCCTCACATACGGCGACAAAGGCGCGCAGCTGATTGATGGTGACGCTGTCCAGCATTGCATCTAATCTCTAGATGGTTTTCTTCAATATTTAGTCAGTTTTCAAGATGAGTCAAGGCACCTAATCTTCCCCTCCAGGCCGGAACAGCCGGAAACAGCAGCCAAAGCTGAAAGGAAGTATCGACATGCCGACGCTTCTCGTCATCGAGGTCAGCCCTCGTCTCGAACAATCGACCTCACGCAAGCTCGCCGCCCGGTTCATCGAACACTGGACGGCCGCAAATCCGAACGGCACCGTGGTCGTGCGGGATCTGGTCAGGACCAGGCTGCCGTTCGTCGATCTGCCCTGGATCGAGGGCGCGTTCACCCCGGCAGAGACTCATTCGCCGGAGAGTGTTGCGGCCATCAAGATCTCGAACGAGCTGGTCGCCGAGCTGCAAGCTGCCGACCGCATCCTGATTGCGACGCCGATGTTCAACTTCTCGATCCCGGCCATGTTGAAGGCCTATATCGATCACATCGTTCGCGTCGGCGTGACCGTCTCCACATCCAACGAAGGCCTGCTGAAGAACAAGACCGCCGACATCATCTTGGCGTCCGGCGGTGACTTCTCAGCCGGATCACCCGTCCAGAAGTATGACCAGGCGAGCGGCTATCTCCGCCAAGTCTTCGCATGGATTGGAATTACAGACGTAAACATTATCCTGGCTGCGCGTGCCCGCTCCGGCGCCAACGGCGAGACAGCCATCGAGAGCTATGGCGCAGTGATCGCAGCGGCCGCGGCGTTCGACCGTGCGGCACAAGCCGCGGTGGCCGCGTGATGACGACGTGGCATCCGGCGACGTTTGAGCCGGGTGGTGCACGGCATTGGTGGAATGCAGCAAACATATCAAAGACATCTTCCCGCAGGGGCAATTGTTCATGAACTACAGCATCATCGGAACCGGTAAAGTTGGCCTCTCGCTTGCGGAATTCTTTGCCAGGAAAGGCGTTGCGGTGAAGATCGCGAACAGGCATGGACCCAAGGCGGTCGCGCCGCTTATCAGGGATCTGGGTGGACCGCTCCTCGCAACAACCTTGGATGAGGCTACCGACGCCGACACCATCTTCTTCGCGGTGCCGTTTCTTGCCTTCAAGGAGATAGGCGCGACCCGCTCTGATTGGAGCAGGAAGATCGTCGTGGACGTCACCAATGCGTTCCGGCTCCCCCCTGACGTGCAGGAGCGCGAATTGCAGGGGCGACTCTCATCTGAGGTCAACGCCGATCGCGTACCGGGCGCCAAGCTCGTCAAGGCGTTCAATCAATTGCCAATGGAAGCACTGGTCGCGCCGGTGCCAGGCGCCGGTGGGCAGCGCGTCGTGTTCGTTTCAAGTGATCACGCGGATGCAAGCCAGGCTGTTGCCGCGCTTGCCGAACGGCTCGGCTTCGCTCCGATCGAGGTCGGAAAGATCGCCGAAGGCGGCCGACTGATACAGGCCAGAGCCGCCCTGGTCTTTCAGAATCTGGTCAGGTATCCGATGTAACTGGCGTCACCTCGAGGTATCAGGAGGATGATGAGGATGTACTAGCCCGGCCGAGAAGGAGTGAGGGGGGGCGGTGGTTTACCACGACAACGATCCGAGGGAGGTATGGTGCTCGGGCTGCGTTATCTGTCCCACCTGACGTCCCGCAGTGCGGGGCCGACCCGCTCGCTCCCGCTCGAGCCTTGACCGTGACTGGCGCCAGGGAACTTTGCGCGCGCCGCAACGTTGACGAGCACGCCACCCGCGCTACAACTCAGGGTCACTCGGTGTCAGTACGCTCGATTGCCACGCTGACTGCGACGGTCTTGCTTGCCGGATGCGGCGGCGTGCTGTCACCGGCGGGCCCCGTCGATGCTGCCGAGCGCACCCTGCTTTATAACGCACTGGTGATCATGCTGGTGATCGGGGTGCCGACGATGGTGGCGACACTCGCGGTAGCGTGGTGGTATCGCGCCTCGAACGAGCGCGCACGTTACCGCCCTACCTGGTCGTACTCCGGCCGCCTCGAGCTGATCGTCTGGTCGATCCCCGCGCTGGCGATTCTCTTCCTGGGAGGGGTCACGTGGCTGAGCGCGCATCAGCTCGATCCCGAGGCACCGCTCGCCTCACACGCCAAGCCCCTCGAGGTACAGGTGGTCTCGCTCGACTGGAAGTGGCTGTTCATCTATCCGCACGAAGGCATCGCCAGCATCAACCGTCTGGTGGCTCCGGCCGGCGTGCCCCTGCATCTGCGCATCACTTCCTCCGCGGTCTTCAACGTGTTCTTCGTTCCGCAGCTCGGCACCATGATCTACTGCATGAATGGCATGATGACCCAGCTCAATCTCGAGGCTGATCACCCCGGAATCTATCCCGGCCTGTCCGCCATGTTCAGCGGCGACGGCTTTTCGGGCATGAGATTCAACGCCGAGGCCATCACCCCCACAGATTTCGCAGCCTGGGTGCAAAGCGCCCGTGCATCCGGCCCGGTGCTGGATGCCACCGAGTATCGCCGCTTGCTCCGCCAGAGCCAGGACGTCAAGCCTTACACCTACCGGTCCGTACAGGAGCAGCTGTTCCTTGACATCCTGCTGCGCAAGCTCCCTCCGGGCGAGGGGCCGCAAACCAGCCTCCCGAGGCTTGCGCTGATCGCGCAGGACGAGAGCGTGCGGCCGTGGGTAGACTGACCTGGGAGGCGATCCCCTTCGACCAGCCGATCCCGCTTGCGGCCTCGGCGCTGGTTGGTCTCGTGATGCTCGGCGTGCTGATCTGGATCATCGTGAAGGGCTACATGCCCTATCTCTGGGATCGCTGGATCACCAGCGTGGACCACAAGCACATCGGGATCATGTACTGCGTGCTCGCGCTCGTCATGTTGCTGCGCGGCTTCATCGACGCGCTGATGATGCGGGCGCAGCAGGCTCTCGCCTTCCACGCGCCCGGATACCTGCCGCCCGAGCACTACAATCAGATCTTCTCGGCGCACGGCACGATCATGATCTTCTTCGTGGCCATGCCGTTCGTCATCGGGCTCATGAACTTCGTGATCCCGCTGCAGCTCGGCGTGCGCGATGTGGCCTTCCCGACGCTGAACTCGGTGGGCTTCTGGCTCACCGCCTCGGGCGCGCTGCTGGTCACCCTCTCGCTGGTCGTGGGCGAGTTCGCTCGCACCGGCTGGCTGCCCTACCCGCCGCTGTCGGAGCTCAAGTACTCCCCCGGAGTGGGCGTTGACTACTACCTGTGGGCGCTGCAGATCTCCGGCGCCGGCACGCTCATGGCGGGCATCAACATCGTCACCACCGTCTTGAAGATGCGTGCCCCGGGCATGAGCTACACGCGCATGCCGATGTTCTGCTGGACCTCCCTCGCCTCCTGCCTGCTGATCATCGCAGCCTTTCCGATCCTCACCGCGACGCTCGCCATGCTGCTGCTGGACCGCTACCTCGGCTTCCACTTCTTCACCAACGAGGCCGGCGGCAACCCGATGATGTTCATGAATCTCATCTGGGCGTGGGGCCACCCGGAGGTCTACATCCTCATCCTGCCGGCCTTCGGCGTGTTCTCCGAGGTGGTCTCGACCTTCTCCGGCAAGCCGCTCTTCGGCTACCGCTCGATGGTGGTGGCCACCATGGCGATCTGCGTGCTCTCCTTCATGGTCTGGCTGCACCACTTCTTCACAATGGGCGCCGGCGCGGATGTGAATGCCATCTTCGGCATCATGAGCATGATCATCGCGGTGCCGACGGGCGTGAAGATCTTCAACTGGCTCTTCACCATGTACGGCGGCCGGGTGCGCTACAGCTCCGCCATGCTCTGGGCGCTCGGCTTCATGGTGACCTTCGTGATCGGCGGCATGACCGGCGTGCTGCTCGCCGTGCCGCCGGCGGACTTCGTGCTGCACAACAGCCTGTTTCTGGTGGCGCACTTCCACAATGTCATCATCGGCGGGGTGCTCTTCGGGGCCTTCGCCGGCTACACCTTCTGGTTCCCCAAGGCCTTTGGCTTCACGCTCGATGAGCCTCTCGGCAAGCTGGCCTTCTGGCTCTGGCTGGTCGGCTTCTACGTCGCCTTCATGCCGCTGTATGTCGTGGGTCTCCTCGGGATGACCCGGCGCATGCAGCATTACGATCAGCCCGAGTGGCACCCCTGGCTGCTGCTCGCCGCTGTCGGCTCTCTCATCATCCTGTGTGCGATCGCCGTGCAGGCCGCGCAGCTCCTTGTGTCCATCCGCAGTCGCAGGCAGCGTCGCGAGCCGACCGGTGATCCCTGGGACGGACGCAGCCTCGAATGGGCAACCGCATCGCCCCCACCTGAATTCAACTTCGCCGTGCTCCCCAACGTCGCGCATGAGGAGCCCTACTGGGGCATGAAGGTCAGGGCACGGGAGGCGATGCAGCTCATCACGCCCGAGCCTGACTACCAGCCGATCGAGATGCCGCGCAACAGCCCGACGGGCTTCGTCACCGCATTCTTCGCAACCGTGACTGGCTTCGCCCTCATCTGGCACATCTGGTGGCTCGTGATACTGGGCCTCATCGGCGCCTGCGCAACCTTCGTTGTCTTCGCCTGGCGCGACGTGGCGGAGATCATCATCCCGGCGGCGGACGTGGCGCGCATGGACCGTGCGAATCGCCGCGCACGGGCCGATGCGTTGAAGAACGAGGCGCTGTGAGCACGGCCGCCTTCCAGTCCGATCCCTACCGGATCGGTCACCACCACGCCGAGGGCCATCGGCACGCCACGGGCCATGGGGACGGTGGCCCCGCTTCCAAGCGAATCATCGTCGGCTACGGCTTCTGGATCTTCCTGCTCTCCGACGTCATCATCTTCTCCTCGTTCTTCGCCGCCTATGCGGTGCTGTGGCGGTCCACCGCGGACGGCCCTTCCGCCCGCGAAATCTTTCATCCGGTGAGCGTGGCGGCGCAGACCGCCTGTCTGCTCGTCTCGAGCTTCACCTGCGGGATGGCCAGCCTGGCGGTCGCCCAGCACAACCAGAAGTGGACCCAGGTTGCGCTGCTGGTCACCGGACTCCTCGGCCTGACGTTCCTGGTGCTGGAAGCGCACGAATTCTCCGACCTCGTTTCCCAGGGCGCAGGTCCCAGCCGCAGCGCTTTCCTGTCGGCGTTCTTCACGCTCGTCGGCTGCCACGGCGCGCACGTGACCACGGGCCTGCTGTGGCTTGGCACGATGATGGCTCAGTTCTGGGCAAAGGGGTTCCGGCGCGACATCCGCCATCGCTTCCTGTGCTTTGCTCTGTTCTGGCACGCCCTGGACATCATCTGGGTCGGCATCTTCAGCCTCGTGTACCTCGTGGGGATGAGCGCATGAACATGAACCCGCACGCCGATGAGGAGCGCGCGCTCGAGGAGCACGACCTCGCACCGGGAGACGAAGTCAGGGAGGGCGAGGTTGCCGCCGGTGTACGCGGCTACATCCTCGGGCTCGCACTCGCCATCTTGCTCACCATCGCCTCGTTCTGGGCCGCGCAGACCAACCTCATCTACCAACCGGGCATCCCGGTCGCGCTCCTGGTGCTCGCAGTGGCGCAGATGGGTATTCACCTGATCTTCTTCCTGCACATCACCACCTCCCCCGATAACACCAACAACATCCTGGCGCTCGCCTTCGGCGTCCTGATCGCCTGTATCGTGGTCTTCGGGTCGCTGTGGATCATGACCCACCTGAACTACAACCTGATGCCGGACGAGGCGCTGATGCGGATGCAGCCCTAGAGGCCTGCCATCCGCGACCATCTCTCGCACCGCCCTCCCGGCCAGGGGCGCCCTCCTGCTGGACCGCATCGGCATGCAAGGGAACGGCGGCCACCTTGGGGCCATCGGGCCAGGATGACAGATCGTGACGCGGCTCTGAGCTAGAGTGGTGCTTTTCGACCTGAGGTCATCCGTCATGAGACAGCTCGTCTGCGCAGCACTCCTCGCGCTCGTCCCCGCCAGTGTGACGCTCGGCGAGAGCGCGCCCCAGCACGCCAGGCCTGCAGCGACCTCCTCTGCAGAGGCGTCCGCTTGGGCGCACGACCACCTGCAGGGCTGGCCGCCGGAGACCATCGCCCTCGCCGTGACGCTGATCGCGAAGTACGGGCGGCCGGCGGACGCCACTGCCCACCTCATTACCTGGTACGACAATGGACCCTGGAAGCGCACGACGCTCCTGCGGGAAGGCAAGCCCCACAACTTCCCCTTGCCCCACCAGGATGTGCTCGAGCAGACCATCGACTACCGGGTTCCAGCCAAGAAGCTCGCTGATCTCGCCGCATACGATGGCAGCATCGTCGTGGATCGGACGCGGGGCGAGCTGACCGTGCACTGCAACAGCGAGGAGATGAACACCATCACCTTCAACATTGCCGACGACATCGTGAAAGGCGAGCGCACGGTGGAGCAAGCGCGCGCCTACCACGCCCAGGTGATCGAGGGCATGCTCATCCACGACCCCGAGACCTACCCGCAGAAGCTACGGTTCAAGACCCAGAAGTCAAATACTGGGGATACGGACGAGGAGGCGGAGCTGCTGCGGCACCTGTCGCGCTAGAGGGCGAGGCGCATCCCTCATCGAGCTTCCGCGGCGCTCCTCCCCGCCGCTGGGAGAACGGGGAGGAGCGCCTCCGGGCAGCTGCAATGTCGCGGCGATCGAGTGTTGCGTCTGACACCGGCAATCACCCGATTCCAACGCTATCCAGCGACTCCAACCTGCAACGAGTGCCGTGTGGCGCCTCGCGGGCCGCTCGCAGCTGCTTCCGCGCAAGCACGGTAAACTTCCGCAACCGACGCGCCGCGCACATCCGGCGGGATGGCCATGGCCCGTGCGCGCCAGCAGGCCTCCGTGTCGCGGCCGCACAGCCGCACGATCAGCCGGTCCGCCTCCTCAAGGGTCAAGGTCCGCGTTCGTACAACGGCAAAGCAGCGGCCCGGCCGCAGCAGGGCCTCATCAATGTCACCGACATTGGGGAGGTTGGAGGTGAAGATGATCTTCCTTCCCTGCGCCCTCACGACACCATCGGCGATGGCGAGAAAGCGATGGATATCGTGGTTGCCGTTGCTGCGCGCCTGCAACAGGTGATCGGCATCTTCGATCACGAAGGCATCGTGCGAGCCCGTGATGAAGTCCACGAAGATCGCGTCGTTCTCCAGGGCACGCTTGTCCGCCGTGTACATCACCTCTGCGCTGGCTTGCTTGCGCTGCGACATCTCTCCGAGGATGTAGCGCACCAGGCGAGTCTTGCCGGTCCCGGGCGGGCCCTGCAACACCAGCACCGTATCGTTCGCGCATAGATATCGCCGCACGAGCTCGTCCACGGGTTCCCCGAGCATCGGGTATGCCTCATCGTGGACCGTCTCCCGGGCCAGCTCCTCGAAGGACGCGCTGAGGAGGTGGCCCTGGCCATTGCTGAACTGCCAGTTCAGCACGAACATCTCCTCCGGCAGCTGGCGATCGCCCACCGCACGCAGGAGACGCTGCCGTGCATCCTCGGCTCGCTCCTTGCTTGAGGCCCAGACCTTGAACGTACAGGTGCAGTAGCCGGACTTTTCCTTTCCGTCGGCGTGCACAAACACGCCGGGTCCGTCGAGTAGCAAGGACCCGAGGTCCAGCCGCTGGGCCGTGAATCCGGTGCCCAGTGCCAGGTCATCGAAGGTGTCCTCGATCTTGCGGCGCACGGCACAGCGCACGAGCCTGTGGATCGCGTAGTGTGTCGCAGCATTCTCGAAGGCCTGGATGACTCGCGTCTTGAGCACCGCCTCGCCAAGATCCGACAGATCGTGCTGGAACGAGACGCCGACGCCGAAGGGGCGGGGTTGCCCGCTGTTTATTTCAGGACTGAGCTTGTGAGCTGTCATGTTCTCGCTGCCGAAAAAATGCCCGGCGGACGATCCCGCCGGGCGCCAAGTTGCTCCTACACCCTTTGACTTGTTGTCAAGAACGCTCATCGTGCCTCCACGGCGAGCTCGAGCTATCGGATCTTCCCGGTCACCGCCCCGAGCGCCACGGCTTCCTGCATACATTCAGAAGAGCCTGGCGCTCTGCTCTTCGCGCCGCGGGATCCACCGCGGGGGCAGGGCCAGATGCGGCTGGCCCGGGCGAGCGGAGCGGGGGCCCATCCGAACGGGCGGCCCCGGCCGACGCGCGGAGCAGCTCATCCGGCTGCGCCACTCCTCCAGCTCCTTCGTGATGTCCTGGTGCTCCACCCGGACCTCAACCGGTCCGCGCCAGTAGAGCTGGCGCTTTCCCGGCGACAGCACACCCGAGAGGCGGCCGTTCTTGAACACGACCCCGACCTCGCGGTCGCTGAGCTCGACGATCTGGAAGTGCTTCAGAAGCGTCTCGCGCGACTCCTGCACGAACAGATCGACGCGCGGATGCTCGAACTCCGGCACAGTGACGTCATACAACCGCATCTCGACCCGCTCGAAAGGATCGAAGATGTGGTACACACCCGGCTCGAGAATGGTCTCGAAGTTACCATCACAGAGCTTCAGACCACGCTCTCGCTGGGAGATGCTGATGCGCTTCACTCCAAACATCTTGCCTCCTCCCGTCATCCTCCTCACATCGTTGAACGACCCAGGTCCAGCTGGCTCGTTTGAGGTCCGCCAGGGCAATACGCCCTGGCAACCTCGGCATAGGTCGAGGTGTAACCCACGCACGCATCGCGGGCTGCCGGGTCGCGACACTGTCTGCACCTTCCTGCCCTGGAGGTCGCCGTCCGCCCACCCTGGAGCGGATGGCTCCTCGAGCGCATCCGGTGCATCTGCACATGTCGCGCGCTCGACCGCTCAAGGCGCTTCGCGCGCTGTGGCCCCCTGCACCCTTACGGCACCGGCTCTTGCGAGACACGGGCCATGGCGCAGACTCAAGGCCACCGGGCCACCTCGATGCGGGGCCTTGACCCCGCGCTCATCTCTCAAGAGCCACGTGACAGGTGGCTGCAAGTACGGGAGTCGAACCCGCGACAGACGGTTCCTGGACCGTTGCTCTACCCACTGAGCTAACTTGCCGATAGTTGAGACCAGTCATCGTGCGGTACACGCGGACACAACTTGAAAGGCGCCCGCGCGCCAGGTGGGGCTCATGAGCCCACTTTCGCTGACACGACTTCCGTCCCGACTTCTGTACGGCGCGGCGCATATGCACCACGCCGAATCCACACCGGTTCCACGCGCCAAAAACGACGAGGCCCCGGACGGCAGCACCGACCGGGGCCTCTGATTTTGAGAGTCCCGGAAGGCTGCCTGAATCAGCCTTCCGAGCTCACAGGAAGGCTGCTACAAGATCAGGTCCACGCCCAAAGCACGTGCATCGAACGTAACCGTCCGCAGTTCGCCGTTCAGGCGACTGCATGACAACTCGCCCCATATGTCCAGGGTGCGAGCGGTTGCGATGATCTGTTGTGTGCTTGGGTTCATGGGAGGGCGCAGTTTACTCACGGCGTGGTTGATGTCAAGCGCCTTGAGAGCTCCCGGCGCATGCAACAGAGCGGCAAAAACATCGACTATCGACCCTCTGATCTGATCACTACTGATCGGGAAGACAGGAGCTCTTGGTCGGTTCACCACGCCCAAAACGCAGACGAGGCAAAACCGCCTCACGGCTCGATGCACGGCAACGCTTTGACAAATAAGAATTTTTTCCGCGCTACGCCGGAGTAAACTCACCTCTCGGCGCGTTGCGCAGCAGCATCAGGCGGGAAGCTAAGGGCCATGATCACCCTGTACGGCATCAAGAACTGCGACACCATGAAGAAGGCACGCACATGGCTCGAGGGCCACGGCGTGCCATACGAATTCCACGACTACAAGCTTGCAGGCATCGATCGTGCACGCCTCACCCGTTGGGCCAGCGAGGTGGGCTGGGAAACGCTCCTCAACCGTTCAGGCACAACCTACCGCAAGCTTCCTGACACGCAGAAGACGGACCTGGACGAGCCCAGGGCGATCGCCCTCATGATCGCGCAGCCCTCGTTGATCAAGCGGCCGGTGCTGCAGCTGCCGGACCGCATCCTCGTCGGATTCAAGCCGGAGATGTATGCCTCCGCCTTGCCCCACGGCGGATGACATTGACCATACAACGGTGCGCAACAAGTCCTGCGCACCGTCCAGCGTGGAGGCTTGTTTGGGCTCCTCTAACGCGACAGCGGTGAAACCTGTGTGGTTGTCTGTGTTGTCGCGACCTGAGACACAAAGACTTAAGTGTCTTGACCACTCGGTCAACACGCGGCGTACGTCCGCCACGCACCTGAACGGGAGACAGCTCTACAGCGCGATCTCGCCGAGTACAGCCGCGTGACGCGCGCCGGTCACAGACGGAATATTGCCCGCGCGGCCGGAGAGCGTCTCGTTCGCCAGCAGCGCGAATGCGATGGCCTCCTTGGAGTCAGCGAGCTCGTGCGGCAAGGTCTCCACCGGCAGCTCCGGCAGGCGCTCGGCAATCCGTCTCATGAGCGTTGCATTGTGCACGCCTCCGCCCGAGAAGATGACCCGGCCAGGACAGCCGTACCGCGGCAGCACGAAGGCGCGGTACGCATCTTCGATCGTCGCTGCAGCGAACTCCACGCCCGTACGCACCAGATCCTCGGGCGCATGGCCCCTGAAGGGTGCGCAGATCGCCGCCAGCCGCTGCGGCCCGAACTCGCCGTAGCCGGCTGCCTTGGGAGGGGGCCTCGAGAAGAAGGGCGAGCCCGTGAGCGCCGCCAGCAGCGGCTCGATGCACCTACCCCGCGCAGAGATGCTGCCCCCCGCATCGATGCCGAGCTCGTTGCCCGGGACCGTGCGCGCGAAGAAATCGATCGCCATGTTGGCAGGCCCGGTATCGAACGCCACGTCATCCTCGATGCGCGCTGTCACCACCGTCAGATTCGAGATGCTGCCCAGATTGTTGAGGACGACCAGCTGCCGCGGATCACGGAACAGCACGTAGTCGAGCAGGCTGACAAGCGGGGCGGCTTGCCCGCCGGCTGCCACATCGCGGACCCGGAAGTTGCCCACGGTGATGATGCCAGTCAGCTCAGCAATCACCGAAGGTGCTCCGACCTGCAGTGTGGAGCGAGCCGGCTCGGCGGTATCGGTATCGTGGAAAAGTGTCTGGCCGTGCGAGCCGATGGCATCGATATCCGTGGCGCGCAGCTGGGCTCGCTCGAGAAAGGCGTGTACGCAGCTGGCAAACTCGGCGGCCACCACGAAACCCAGGCGCGAGACCTCCGCCACGCTCGCTGCCTGCGCAGCCCGCAGCTCCGCGGCGAGCGCGGCTGAGTAGGGCTGATAGTGAGTGCCGATCACCTTGACGGTGAGCTCGGGGAAGGTGCCCGAGACCTCGATGCAGGCGAGATCCACACCATCCATGCTCATGCCGGAAATCAGGCCGATGAGCCGCCGGGACTGCCTGGAGAGCACGTTTTGCAAGCGCTGAGCGGGGTCCATGATCGTCCCGATGACCAGCCAAGGGTCCTGGGTATACTACGCGCGCAATGCTGCCGGCCGCAGTCCTTAGGCTCGAGAACTGGATATCTAGGTGCACACGACAGTCCGTGAGCAGACGGGCCCGCCCCGCGCTGTGTTGTTCGACCTGGACGGTACGCTCCTCGACACCGCTCCCGACATGGCCGGTGCGCTGAATGCTCTGCGCGTGGAGCGCGCTGCCAAGCCTCTACCGTTTGCGATGGTGCGACCACAGGTCTCTCATGGGGCCGCGGCCCTGGTGCGCCTCGGCTTCCCGGACGCCGGGGACACGGAGCATGAAGCTCTGCGGGTGCGCTTCCTCGAGTTATATCGAGCACGGCTGGCGGACGAGACGCGGCCGTTCGCGGGGGTTCCCGAGCTGCTGGCAGCGATCGAGCGGGCGGCCGTACCCTGGGGGGTGGTGACGAACAAGCCCGCCTGGCTGACCGATCCCCTGCTGCAAGCCCTGGGACTTGGCAGTCGCGCCGGGGTCATCGTGAGCGGCGATACGGTGGCCGAGCGCAAGCCGCATCCGCTGCCCCTGATCCATGCAGCCCAGAGCCTGGGGTTCCTGCCCGCAGAGTGCCTGTATGTAGGCGACGCCGAGCGCGATGTGCAGGCCGCTCGTGCCGCGGGAATGCAGGTGCTGGTCGCCCTCTTCGGCTACATCGATCCGCTGGCCGCGCCGCGGGACTGGCCCGCGGACGGCTGGATCAGCACCCCACAGGAGGTGCTGGGCTGGCTCTGCAGATCGGCGTAGCCGCTTCGCTGCGGTGCGTTCCTGCCATTCGGGGACCCTGGCTGCGTATGGGCAGGCGCGACGCGGATCGCGCCGGAATAGCATTTGCGGCATCCTCCAGCGCACGGTCGCCCTGGCGGGGAGTCCGCCGGAACTCTTGACCAGGGGGCTGCTACAGCAGCAGGAGATCGATTGCGTGCCTTGACTTTCTCGGCTCTCCCCGGGATCGGTGAGGTTCACCCGGGAGATGACCTGGCGCGGACCCTGGCCACCGCGCTCGACAGGCTTGGCATCGAGGGGGCCGCGCACCAGGTCCTGATCGTGACGCAGAAGGTGGTCTCGAAGGCTCAAGGCCGGTACGTCGAGCTCGGGTCCGTGGAAGTCTCCCCGCGTGCGATCGAGCTTGCAGCCGTGACTCGCAAGGACCCCCGCCTGGTCGAGCTCATCCTGCGCGAATCCGTCGAAGTGCTGCGTGCCAAGGCTGACGTGCTGATCGTGCGTCACCGGCTCGGCTTCGTGATGGCCAACGCCGGGATCGATCGCTCGAACGTTGCCGGCCAGGACCGCGTGCTGCTCCTGCCGCTCGATCCTGAGGGCTCGGCCGCAGGGCTGCGCGAGCAGATAGCGAGCCTCTGTGGCAGACAGCTGGCCGTCATCATCTGCGATAGCTTCGGCCGTCCCTGGCGGCGCGGTGTCACCAATGTCGCGCTCGGCGCCGCAGGTCTGCCCGCGCTGCTGGACCGCCGCGGCGAGCTCGACCGCAATGGGCGCAGGCTCGAGATCACCGAGGTTGCGCTCGCCGACCAGCTTGCCTCGGCCGCTGGGCTGCTCATGGGCGAGGGCGCGGAGAGCTGCCCTGCAGTGCTCGTGACCGGCCTGTCCTGGACGGCCGCCAGCAGGCCAGCCAGCGCTCTCATCCGGCCGCTTGCCGAGGATCTGTTCCAGTGAGCAGCGTGCTGAAGAGAACGCATGTCTGAAGGCTCGATACTGGTGCTGTCCGGCGGGATCGGCGGCGCCAAGCTGTGCCTGGGCCTGCAGCGAATCCTCGCCCCGGGTGCGCCGCTCGTGATCGTCAACACGGGGGACGACTTCGAGCATCTCGGGCTGTACATCTCTCCCGACGTTGATACGACCCTGTATACCCTGAGCGCCCTGGCCAACCCCGAGCTCGGATGGGGACGGCACGATGAGACCTGGACGTTCATGCGGGTGCTCGAGTCCTTGGGCGGTCCCACCTGGTTCAAGCTCGGCGACGGGGATCTCGCGCTGCATGTCGAGCGGACCCGCCGGCTCGCGGCCGGTGAGACCCTGACATCGGTCATGGCCGATGTGACCCGCCGATTCGGGGTCGCCTCGCACATCATCCCAATGAGCGATGACCCGGTGCGCACGCTCGTCACGACGGCCGGCGGCGTGCTGGGCTTCCAGGAGTACTTCGTGCGCGAGCGCTGCGCGCCGGCAGTGACACGCGTGAGCTTCCAGGGTGCCGAGTCTGCTCGCGTGTCGCCCGCTGCCACCGATGCGCTCGAGGGCACTCTGCGAGCGATCGTGATCGCGCCGTCGAACCCTTACCTCAGCATCGATCCGATACTGGCGATTCCGGGCGTGCCCGCCGCGCTGCGCGCCGCGAGGGTCCCCGTCATTGCCGTCACGCCGATCATCGGGGATGCAGCAATCAAGGGACCGACCGCGAAGATCATGCGGGAGCTCGGCATCCTTCCCTCGCCCCTCTCGGTCATCGAGCACTACCAGGGCGTGATCGATGGCTTCGTGCTCGATGCACGCGATGCGGCCCTCGCCGGGTCTGCGTCGTTGCCCGTGCAACTGTGCGACACGCTGATGCTGACACTCGAGGACCGCGAGCGCGTCGCGCGCTGCGTCGTCGAGTTTGCAGACCGACTCGCCACTCGCTGACTCCCGCCCCTGGGACTGCCTGTCCCACTGCGCAGTCAGCGCTGCAAGCGGATAGCAACTTGAAACACCGCGCGGCGTTACGGATGGCAGGCACGTTGAACCGCACGAGCTCGCAGGCAAGAGCTACCCGGCGCTGCGCGCCCAGGTCCCTGTACGGAGGGTCACGGGCGAGTAATCGATCAGCGGGCCGCGCAGCGTGCTGGCCTGCGGCCGGTACCAGCCCCGTGTGATCTGGAAGCGCCACACGCGCTCGGCACCCTCGAAGCGGCTCGCGGCCGGGTCGCTCCAGTCAATGCTCGCAAGGCCCTGCAGCTGCAGCACGTCGCCGCTGTCGAAGTCCACGAAGAGGAGCGAGGAGCGCGGCTCGCCCAGGATATTGCCCAGCGTGTTGAAGTAGCGGTTGCCGCGGAAGTCCGGAATCAAGAGCGTGTCTCGATCCACGCGCACGAAGCCGGGCCGGCCGCCGCGGTGGGAGATGTCGGCCCCGCCGGCCGATCCGATTGCCGCGCGCGACCGGGTGGCCACGAAGAAAGTGTCCGCACCCTCGATCAGCACCCGGGCACGAGCATCCACAGAGCTCAGCTCCTGGGCGGCAGCGCCAGCCGCCTGCGTGCGGGTCAGCGCGCGACGCTGGATGTACTGCGGGCAGTTCCCGAAGCTCTGCCTGACCGCAACCGTGAAACCTGTTGTATCGAGTGCGGACACAACGCCATTGGCACGATTGCGGCGGCGCGTCGCGAGATCGATGCCGAGCAAGCCGATCTCTTGCCCGACATGAAGTGTGCCCGCCGCCGGGTCCGCGGGCTCAGGGAGCGCACCGACACGCAGCGTTGCCGGGTCCGGCGAGTCAAGCAAGCCAGGATCGCCCTGGAGCAGCGTCGCCAGGGGCCAGCCGTCGCGATCAGCCGAGGCGAGGAAGACCTGGGTGAGTGCTCCGAAGAAGCTGCGATGCTGCTCGGGCATGAAGTCGCGGATCACTGCGCCCTTTGCCGTCACGCCTGCGCGCGCTTGTACCGCGAGCTCATCTGTGTGGAACGGGCCGTCCATGATCTGCAGATCTCAACGCGCCGCTGCGGCATCGGGCAGCGGAGAGCGAGGCAAGGGCTCGAACCATGGCAGTGCCTCGATGCGTGCGTGCCAGGCGCGAACGGCCGCAAAAGGTTCGAGCGAGATCCGTCCTTCAGGCGCATGCGCGGTGTAGGCATAGCACGGTCGAACGGTCATAGGTTCCTTCGTGGAATCAATTGGTTGCGGTGAACCTGAAAATCACCTGTGGCCAAGGACGTGGCCAACCTGCCAGCGGACCAGCTCGTAAGGCGCCGCCCGAGACTGCTTGGCTCGCAGTCCCGAGCGGCTAACCCAGCAGCACGTACGAGGTGCCATGTGGTTTTCAAGAAGAAGTCTACGCGCTCGCGCCCAGCGGAGCGCCATGGCGTCGGTCATCCGCAGCTGTGCGAGGCGACCGCCGCGCCCGCATCGCCCGCGCAGCCATCCCGTCATCTGGGCACGCAGCCACTGGACATCAGGACACCCGGCTGGCTGCGCGACCGCAGTGGACTTAGCCGGCGCGAGGGCGCAGCGCGCGAAGTCCACGTCCACGCACGATCCTGTGTCCGCCGGGACGCGGCCAATGGACATGGCCAAGCCCCGCTCGATGGACATGGCCAGGCCTCGCTCGACAGACATGGCCAAGACGCGCTCGACAGACATCGCCACGACGCGTCCGGTGGACCGGGCCAGGAGGCGTTGCGGGCTGCGCGGGCGTGGTCCGCCGGTAGCAATCCGTCTGGTGCGCAGTGCGGC